>Ga0129306_1002801_pt1 | contig 14484 bp, 10 predicted proteins | sample P827metagenome_FD_94438 | JGI IMG/M metagenome (GOLD analysis project Ga0129306, IMG submission 94438) | Capybara group fecal microbial communities from Wisconsin, USA - P827 metagenome | ecosystem: Host-associated > Mammals > Digestive system > Large intestine > Fecal | place: USA: Wisconsin...
CTCCTTGTTGTTGAACTTTCTGATAAGCATGAAGATCAGCAGAGCAATAAGCAGTGCAAGAAGACCGCAGAGGCTGTAGAAATACACGGGTTCAAGTCCGAGAATGGTCTTGGGCTTAACATATCCGCACAGAGTACATGTATTCTCATCATTATATGTACAGTCCTCAATATAGTCTGTTGCACCTTCTGCGTCGGAAGATACCGTATGGGTTCCGTCACCGTTGGAAGTATATGTGATAGTAGGTATGAATTCCTCAACCACAGGTTCCTCAACAGGAGTTATCCTCTCGATCTCCTCCTGAATACGCTTTACATCACTTTCAGGCAGTGTGATGGTATCCGTGGCCGTCTGGCCAAACTGGGATGAGACAGAAACCTTAAGTGCGACTTCCTGGCCTGAAACCTTGACATCCTCCAGGCTCTCATACAGTACAAACGAAGAGTTGATCCTGCCAACTATCACATCAGCTATCGTCTCTATATCACCATCACCGAGTGCAGGAGCAAAATGCATACCGCCCGATGATATACGTGCAAAACTTCCGAGTATCTTAGCCATCTCCTTGTCCTTGTCAGAGCCTGCATTCTTAAGAAGGCCTATCGTAAAGACGGGGATATGGCTTGACGTTACTTCGTTTTCAGCTTCCTGTCCGGGGATTCCGGTATCCTGATCATCAGCGCCGTCCGAAAAGATGACAAGACACTTCTTGGATGTAGCATCATCGGCGGTCTTCAGATCGTTTATCTCCTCTTTGATCGCATAATACAGGTTAGTATCTTCGTGCGTAAGAGTAAGCACATCTGCCGCACTCTTGATCGCTTCCGGATCAGTCATGAATTCCGACTGGGTAAGCTCATTAGCCATAGCCGTGATAGCGATCTTATCTTCAGGTTTCTTGATATCCGCCAGATCCTTGATGATATCCTTTGCCTGATCGATACGATCCTGACTCATTGAACCGGACACATCGACGATACACAGATAAGTTACGGGTTCACCGGTATCGGCAAACGATGTGACCCTGTCGGTGACCATTTGATTGTTACCGAAAACCACATCGGAATAATCAGGGGTGATCATAAATGATTCTGCCTGATTGTGATTAACATAGATTTTGAGTTCTCCATCCTCGGCTGCATATCCATCAATGCCGATCCTGAGTGTCTCGCTCGAAGAATCCGCTTCTGCAGCAGATACACTGATGCCTGCAAGCAGAACGGACAGAGCCAGCAAAGACGCGACTATGTTCCTGCCATAGCCAATTGTTCTTTTTTTGAAACTTCTCATATCAACCTCCTGGTCTTTTTATTCACGATCAAAGCTATTGCCGTGTTGTTATCGTTATCCTGTGTTACCCGGGATTCAAGTATCGAAACCATCTCTTTAAGCCACGAACCCGCATCAGCGGATTTCTGAAGAGTCTTCTCCATTTCCTCTTCATATACATATTCCCAGAAGCCATCGGTACATAGCAGAAAAGCATGTTCAGAGCCGTCATCAAATCCGACTCCCTCCGAGCATTCTGCCATAATATCCTCACTTCTTCCGACAGCCTTAAGTAATCTGTTGCGATCCACGTGTCCCCTGATATCACTCTCATCGATCTCTCCACGCAACACCGCCATCTGTGATACGCTATGGTCAAATGTTCTCGAGACATACTTCCCATCTGCAAAATGATACAATCTGGAATCACCGATGTGGGACCACTTTGCATTATCACCCATGATCTGAATGACAACAAGTGTCGTCTTCATCTCACACTCCGGCGTCTGGAGTCCAAGCACGCGGTCATTGGCAAGTTCAAACCACTGCTGCATATCATCTGCCTGTTCTGCATAGTGACTCCTGAAGCATTCAAATACTGCATCAAGTGCAGCAGAAGAGGCTCTGGCACCTCCGCCTTCTCCTCCCAGACCATCTGCTACTACAGCGCACAGGTTACCATATGTGTCAGTAGTATAATCGCAACTGTCCTCATTCTCGCTTCTTCCGCCGGGATCAGAGTATTTGGCGACGGTTACCGACAGTTTATTCTCTTTTTCTTTTTTCCTGCCTATTCTCATAGATTAAATGAAAACATGTTATCGCTGCCGATCGCGATCACAGATCCGGTCTGCAATACCGTCGGCTGGCCGGGGAAAAGTCTCATACCATTGAGATAAGTGCCATATGTCGAATTGCAGTCTATGATCACTGCTCTCTGGCCATATACATTCAGACATATCTGACAATGAATCCTGCTGACTCCTACACAGGTGGAAGGGAACACTATATTACAATTGTTCGGGTCACGTCCGAATATAATATCCTGATCCAGCGGGAAGGTCTGTCCTGCATACACCCCGGATATGCCGGTAAGTGTTGGATTCATTTTTGCCCATGTATACACATAACTGGATATGACATCAGAGAAGCCCTTCTTTGACGACGTGCCCTTGTTAAGCAATGAGGTAAATATATTACCTGTATTCGACGGGGAAGCCGGGAACAGTTCGTTCTTGAATGCGCTAATGGTCTGAAATCTGTCCGCCTCCCTGACATTCAATGCCCTCATTATGGCATTTTCAACGTGCCCCGGAAGATTGACTCCCAGATCGGTAGGTCTTCTCAGTTCATCGTAATGCTGTCTCTCCGGCGCCTCCGGGGGAACCATTCCGGTAAGCGCTCTGTACAGCGTAGCCCCCAAAGCATACACATCTGTCCATGGGCCCTGTGTTCCCTTGGAGGAATACTGCTCTATGGGCGCATATCCTTTCTTCAGGATCACGGATTTGCTCTTACCGTCCAGAACCGATCTGGCCGTTCCGAAATCTATGATCTTGGCGACGTTATTTGAACACAGATATATGTTGTCAGGGCTGATATCCCTGTGTATCACTCCTTCTCTGTGGACGGTCTCCAGAGCATCCATGATATCCGCAGCTATCGGTCGAAGTTCGCTCCAGTCCATTCTGCCGTTACGCGATTTGAGATAGCTCATCAGATCACGTCCGTCGAGAAATTCCATAACATAATAGGCGGTTCCGTTTTCTTCGAAAAGACTGTAGATCTTGAGGATATGCTCGTTCTGACAGTGATAGATTATCCGCGCTTCCTGCAGGAATTTGTCCTTTTCTCTGTGGAAGATATTGGAGGCGGATACAATACTGACCTGAGTGGTGCCGGGATATCTGGACAGCATCCCGTTGGGATAATACTCTTTGATAGCCACAAACTCATTAGTCTCAATATTCATACCCTGGTATGTAATACCGAAACCTCCGAATCCGAGAACTCTGCCTATAAGATATCTGCCGTGAATGATCGATTCAAACGGCAATGCAAAAGGCGGCTCCTGGATCTTTGATTCAGTCTGAGGAACCATCCCGGTATTATTGGTTGACAGATCAGTATCCATTATCCTATCTCAATCATCACACAGGTATAATTATCCTGATTGCTCTTGTTGATCACACGGATTTCGCTATCAATAAGCCTCAGACACTGCTTGAACGGGTTATTAAGCAATACGCAGAGTTTCTCATCACCCACAGTGCCATACACGCCGTCACTCATCAGAAGAACACGGTCTCCTGCCTTAAGATCCAACGGAGTAATATTCTGGTCTATTGCATCAAGTTCGCCCATACCGATAAAGCTGGTAAGTGCAGCTCTTTGAGGATCACTCATCGCCTCTTCGATTGAGATCTCGCCTCTTTCAGCACGCTCATCCAGCTGGGATGCGTAGTTGTGATCCTTATTCACCTTATACAACCGGCCTTCACGCCATACATATATATGACTGTCGCCAACCGATATCCATGACATCTTCCGATCGCGTATTATAGCTGCAACTACAGTACTTCCGCATTGACCGATCTTTTCAGGTCCGAGGTCCTTATTAACCTCTTCATTGGCTCTGTTGATCAATCCCATCAGGACAGATGACGGCGGATCCTGCGGATCAGATTCATCAAATCCCTGAAGCATGTTAACCACCACGATCTGGCTCATCCTGTCACCATCAGACAGGCCGCCCATACCATCCGCAACAACAGCGAGAACACCTCTGGTATCTACAGCCAGTACATCGGACATATCTGACACGCCGAATGAATCCTGCTGTGAACTTCTTCTTCCGACGTCATGAACACTGCCTATCTTTACAGGGCATCCCTTAAACGCTTCAACGATCTTTACGGTATTCATACCTGACTCCATCGGTGATATGGTCTTGCCGTCATTAGTATCTTCATCATCATATCCATCGTCATCGTATTCTCTGAACTTCCTGAAAAAGATGATAAAAACAGTGACAGCAATCGCAAATGCTATGGCAACTATCAGGACGATCCCTTTAACCTTTGATGTATCGATCGGAATCCGGGGCTCATCTGCAACCACCGTCTCTTCAGTCGTTGACGATTCGGCTGTATCCTCATTCACAGCTTCCTCACTCACATCGGTTTCAGTGACTTCGTTATTCTCCTCAGATGATTCGGAAGTCTCTTCTTCATCAGTGTCAGCCTCTGTTGCTGCCGTATCGTCCCGGTCTCCCCCTCGCGTGGAGTCGCCGAAATCATTCTGTGCAGTATCTTCCCCCAGGATCTTTGCCCCCTCGGAGGTAACATTTTCGACCTGCCCGGCCTGAGCATCGTCATTACCCGAAGAAGTAACATTGCTCTCCTGAGCCGGCGTATCTGTCACTGACTGATCCTGTGCCTGAGCATCCGTCTGAACATCTGTCTGAGTGTCTGTCTGAGTGTCTGTCTGAGACTCTGTCACGTCCGAAGCGGCTAAATCCCCGACGTCGGTATTATCCGCAGCCAGCATCTTGTCAATTTGCTTCAGGATATCAGGATTTACCATTTAAACTCATCTCCGCAGAACGGCATGAACATAAACTGCGTCTTACCTATAGTCAGCTTGTCATATGGCTTGATCTCGGCCACTTCAAACAGGGCCTTATCATTCAGTCTGATTATGGCTCTGCCGTCACCGGGTCTGAAATAATATGTATTGTCGACCATGTCATAACTGATAACAGCATGATTCTCGCGGGATATGGTCTCATCACCTCTCAGGCAGATGTCCATTCTGTCGCTTCTTCCGATATAGTTGTTATCCGCATGGATCTTATAATCCCTGCCCTTTTCCTTACCATCGATGCAGACTATCCATCCCACTACAGGATCAATACCCTTATCCTCTTTGATAAGAGCAACGGTACGTCCCTCATCGGAATCGCCGGAATTAACAGACTGACCCAGGGCCATAGTTCTTCCGTTATCCTCCTGAGGAGCGCCGCTCAGAGGCATTGTAGGTGTTCCGCCAAGAGTTACTTCTCCGCCGGGATTAAATCCACCCAGAGGCAGAGTTGCGCTTCCTCCTGCAACATTATTGCAATAAGGGCAGTCTGCATGAATAGATGCATCATAATAATGTCCGTTAGGGCACTTCTTCATTTCCATATCTTTATCCTCCGATACTAAAATATGTTGTCGATCAAACTATCAATAGCGTAACCCACTATCTGTTCCTGTAAACTGGGGTGAGAGGCTCTCTGGATCATATACACTATGAATCCGATCAATATCACAGCGCCGAATACCAGGGCTGCAATGAGCAGACTCTTGTCATTAGGATTATTCACCACAGCATCTGAACCGGGAATCGGAACCGCTGACGGATTTCCCGCAAGTGAAAACAGATTGGATTTATCTCCAAGATAGAAGGTATCTCCGATATTAAGCTTTCTCGGCGCATAAGGCTGCAGCTTAACACCGTTAACAAACGTTCCGTATGAGGATCCGAGATCAGTGATCGTCACTCCGTTCGGGGTATTCTCAACCTTGCAGTGTGTCCTGCTTACACCCTTGGTATCATCGGAAAAAAGAACATTGCACGAACCGGCATTTCTGCCAAACAACATCGTATCACTGAGCGGGAAAACCTGATTAGCATATGTTCCCGCCAATCCATTTATAGTCATAATCGCTCTCCTTTCGCATCTATTTCAGCTTCTTGTTGATTTCCATCACATTCTCAACAAGCATGACCATAAGAAGCATCATCTCATATGCTACACGGCTTAAGATCGGTCCGAATATGATCATAAGGAGGCCCGCAAGGAATGTGTTATCATCAAACAGCATGAACACGCCGAAAACGAGGCATGATACCGCTGTAAGTACGAAGAAGAATCGGAAGATCTTATCGATCCACAGACTCTTGATCGTAAGAAAATCATGGATAAATCTGAATAACTGATTAAGATGTGGTCTCTTCGATTCCGGCAGAACATAGATATACAATAGTATTACCAATATCAAAGAGATTACCGTTGCGATGATTGAGCTGCCTATTAATCTGCTCATATTTCTTCCTCCGTTTTGTGAAAATATAATAAAAATATCAGATTTGCACGATATTTTTGTGCACCTTTACCAGTCTACCACTCTATACGCGCTTTTTCAATATATGCGCCCCGACAATCGCAGTATTTAAACCGAAATACTAGTGTTCCCACCACCCTGCATCAGCTGTATTTGTATAATATCGGTTGATCGGAGTGATGAATCCGTTTCGCATCTCGAATACTTCCCATATAACACCCTGTCTGCCCGTAGGCACGTGCCAGGTTCCCTCCAATCCTCTGGAAGTATATACCCGGACCGTAGCCCCCGATGCACTCATCGCAGAGGACATATTATTACCGACACTGCTGTTGGTGTAGTCAACCACATAATACTTATACTGACCGGACCTCATGGCAGGGATAGTGATGGTCTCAGGTCCGTAACTCGTGGTATCGTCCACATCCAGATTGTCCCCGAACGAATTGCCCATATTGCTGTACCAGATATGATAATCATCCGTGTATTCGCCGGCCTGTCCGTCATACGGAGTGAAGAGATGTGAATCCAGGTCATACGGGATCTCTCCCCACGTAAGAACTATGCGGACCTCACCATCAGCCAGCTTGGGAGATGCACTTGCGTATACCACTATCTCATACCTGTTCACATAGAAATTGATATAGAGAATGTCATATCCCGTCTTACTTATTTCAGCTGTATACATACCGGGAGAAAGTGTGATAGTAGCATACCCGCTCGAATCGGATCGTATCTGATATACAATATCACCATCCCGGTTATTCATACCGGAACGAATGCATATTTCCGCATCATTCACGCGCGCCATTCCGCTGTGATCCGATGCATAATTAAATGCATCCGTCACATCAAAACGTACGGTGTACTGTACTTCTTCCATCAGCACAAGCCATGCTATATCCATATATTCATCCAGGCTTGATTCCTCTATGCTGACATTGTATATCGTCACCGGCACACATCCTGTACCGCCTTCAATCCGTATGGTATATGTAATTACCTCCGAAGGTACATAGAACAGATACTTACCGTCGCCATCCGTATGCGTCACGTACATCGCATTATCTTCATAGCACAGTTCAACCGTTGCATTCGCAACGACATTACTGTCATCGTCATATACATATCCGATGATCGAACAGATACTCTGCTCCGACAGTACCACACGCCAGGTATTGTATGCCGCATTCAGCATCCACAGTTCCATCTTGTCAAAATCAGCCTTCTCGGAATCACTCATATCATCATAGAGTTTGGGGTTCCTCATGCCATCAGCGGACGCTTCTCCTATACAGAGATTCGTCATATCGCCCCCGCTTACGATACGCCATCTGATCATACAGTCATTATTGAAATAAAACCTGTGTCCGTCTATAGTCGGCCTTGCATATGTGGGTGTGTAATTGATGTCATCACGCACAAAAATGAAATTCACCCGTCCCTGATCGTCATAATAGAAGTCCGTAATGTGCAGAAGATCACCGTCATATTCGATACTTGTTATCTTATTGACCCTGCCGGAATTCGGATTACTGTATATCTCGTAATCCATGATGTTCTTACTGTCCGCATTCACAAACCTTTTTCTGGTGATGGTATAACCGTAGATGAGTCCGTCATCATTACTGTTGATGTCCACATCCTCGAGACTGTAGAACACACTCTTATCCCAGGTATAGTTTTTGTTTCTGGTACCGGCTTCCGAATTGCTCTCGTATATGGATATCTCCGGCAGGCTGTCGATCCCGTTGTCGTTGTACTCCGTTATCCTGGCTTTCAGACTGTTAACACGGTAATTCTCCACAGAGTCCGTATTACCCTTATCTACGCGCGCCCATGACCCATCCTCTATGGCATTCTTATAGACCGGTTCATCATAGAACCTGCCCTGATAGAGATATCCGGGGCTGTAAAGTGCCGCGTTCTCTCCCGGATTGGCAATTCCCTGATACAATACACCATCTGAGTTGTACACTCGTATCTCGAGTCCGTCTGCTTCCATACTGCTGGCTGCGCCTGACACAGCCGATGCGGTATCAAGCGCGTATACGACCTGAGCAAAGGGAGCATCCCAGTCCCGGATTCCTATCAGTTCATATCCCTTAGAAGAATCATTGTCGGCATACAGGAAGTTGCCGGATCTGTCCTCAGGAGCGTAACTTCTGATATACTCTGACGTCGAACTGTTAAACAGCGACAGATCCAGATCCTGGCTTCCGTTCCAGGTTAGCAGGATATAAGCAAATGAATCCTCTGCCTTATGAAGCATATACTGTCTGTTACTGTATCTGCCCTCTGACACCGTTATGGTACGGATCTCGGTATAATAACCGTCACACTCGTATTTAAGCGTATATGTTCCATCTGATATTTCGGGTATTGATGCACAACCTTCTGCATCAGTGAACAGCTTATCCACAGCTTCCCCGTTTGTATCTTCTCCGTTGTATACCTTGATCTGAACATTTCCGACAGGAGCAGCATCTTCATTTGCATCAAGTGTATATATCAGGAGGCCTTCATAACTATCATCTGTCAGGTCCGCATTTTCCGCCTGATCTGCAACTACTTCAGCAGAGTCTCCGGGTTCGATGAGCGGATTATCAGAGAAATGATTGACCGCATATGCTATCAGACCTATCGCCACGATCCCCGCAACGGCAAGTGCAGCTATCAGTATGCTCTTATCACCGGATAACGCTTCCTTATTTCCGCCTTCGGAAACGTCAGATGCGCCTGCTGCCGAGAGAGAGAACATATTCTCTCTGTCTCCGAGATAGAATGTATCTCCGGGATTAAGCTTCACAGGTACATGCGGCTGAATCTTAACTCCATTAACATATGTGCCGTATGAAGATCCCAGATCCGTGATGGTAACACCCTGCGGCGTATTATCAACACGGCAATGCATCCTGCTGATACCCTTGGTCTCATCAGAAAAGATCACGTTACAGGAATCGATATTACGACCGAAGACTATGGCATCTTCAGGAGTAAACGACATATTGGCATATTGTCCGGATAATCCTCTGATATTCATAGAATCGCCCATATCCCCCTTATATCCACTACTAAACTAGAACTGCATATATATCATGCGCTGATTATCATAACCGGCCCCATAGAGTCCGAAGATCAGGATGATCAATACCCCTATCGCTACTACGCCGTATCTGATCACATAAGGTCTGTCGATCCATATTCCGGGAACGCTGCGATCCGTCCTGTATGCATAGATTTCCATTATGAGCAGGACTGCGACAGACACAATGATAACAATGATCTCCGGCGATCTCTCGCCAAACAGGACAAGATAATCGGTACTGAAAGTCCGTAATCTGAGTCCGGAGGTGAACATGTAGACGAAATATCTGATACCGCTCATGGCAGACTCCGCCCTGAAAAAGACCCAGGCTGCGGCTACACACAGGAATGTGATAATGCGACCGGGAACCCCGGTGCGGAACCATTTCACTCCCTTGCCGGCTGCAATGCTGTCTATCGTCGAATACAGGCCGTGTAAGAGCCCCCATACCAGGAAATTCTTGGACTCTCCATGCCACATTCCGCAGACGGCAAAGACTATTATGGTATTGATTATCTTTCTGACCTGTCCCTTACGATTACCTCCCAACGGTATATAGATATAGTCTTTAAGCCAGTTACTGAGCGTTATATGCCATCTGCGCCAGAATTCAGTGATGTTCTGACTTAAATACGGTGTTTTAAAATTCTCGCTTAAGTCTATTCCAAAGGCTCGTGATAATCCGATCGCCGCATATGAGTATCCGGCAAAATCACAGTATATCTGGAATGTGTAGAGTATCATGCCGATAAAGAGCCAAATACTCCCGAGACCGCTTTTCAGTTCAAAGATCTTATCAACATACACGCCTATCCGGTCTGCCATGACGATCTTATACAGGCATCCGATCAGCAGGTAATGGACAACCGAAACCCATCTGGCTCCGTCTATCAGGCTTACAGTTTCTATCTGAGCGATCCGCTTGTCCATGTCAGCCTTTCGTTCGATAGGCCCCGACAGAAATTTGGGAAACCATGACAGATAAAAGATCACTCTGATCAGACTCGCATCTGCGTGTACACGACCGGATTGAACATCAACAAGATAGCTGATGACCTGAAATATGTAGTATGAGAATCCAAGCGGAATGACAAACCGCGCAAGAACGCAATCTGAATCCAGTCCCTGCAAAACCGGTGTGACATATTTCATCAGAATGATCGCCGCTGTGCTTAAGGCAACTCCGATGATCATTAATACCCGCGATAATCTATACTGCTCATGGTCCGATGCTCTGTCTGTAAGCATTCCGAAAGCCCAGGCAAGCAGGGATGTGATCAGCAGAGCCACTCCGGCGTACCTGTCCAGATAGAATATGTATGCGAGCGAAGATACCACAAGCAGACCCAAACGCAGCCTGGGATGAACTATATAGAACAGAACGCATATACAGGTAGCATATACTAAGGATCCGACTGTCAGGGACATTTCTCTTCAGCCTCCTCACGAACCAGTTCGGCATGCCGATCCCAGGATTCCCAATACTCATCCCCCCGTCTGTCGGGAATATCGTAATAATCACAGATATTACGTCCCAGATAATCCGAGAAGCGTATGCTTCCGTCATAGTTCAGGTGGGAATCATCGTTAAAATCCCGGGCATAATCTATGCCGATATCAGCTGCCAGGTCATTGTAATCCTCAAACCGTATACCGTTAAACATTGCAATATCCCTGGTCTGTCTGTATACTTCAACATCCTCCCAATCAGGATTATACGGAGAGACTATAAGAAAGAGGTCTATGTCTTTCTCCTTTGCATAGTAGATTATCTTCATCAGGTACTCTCTGGATTTGGCTGTCAGGCCGTCAGCCGACCTGCGATCGCCCTGCGGAGCCTCATGAGGATCGATGTCATAGTGAGGAAAGAACCCCTTATATGCCATTCTGTCATAACGGGTCCTGCCAAATGGTTTCCAGTCTTCTTCTGTCAGTTCACGGTATCTCATATGATATGTTGATATGGAGGGCCAGAATTCCCATAACCTGTCAGGCTCGCAGCTGACAGAGAGCATCCGGAGTTTGTTAACGGAAAACCTCATGCCGTTCAGATTATCTGTCAGGTAATTATACTGATAATCATCTTTAAAAGCAGACGGAGCAAACATATCCAGGACGATCAGACTCGGCGATTGTGTCTTGCACAGTTCCTGCAGATAATGATACGTGATCCACAGCGGCTGCTCGGCTGCACTATAGTCATATCCGGCTATACCGAACTGCTCCCACAGATATGCGGTATTCACATCATAATGAACATGGCTCGACCCCATAAATGCCACGTCTATGGAATCCTCCGGCTGTACATACAGCTCCGACGCCTGTCTGATACCATGTTCATCCTTAATGCATAAGAGACGGTTAAGAAATACCAGTACTGCGATGAACACAGCACCATATATCAATATGCAGATTATTCTCCTGACTGTATCTCGCTTACGCATGCCGTTTTTACTCCGGTCCGCCTGCCCGATCATGTTCATTCATCACCATGATGATCAGGACAGGAACTATGGTAAATGTCAAAAAGAAAAACCGGGAATCATGGCCGCTCAATAACAGCATTGTCCCAAAATCATATGCCAGAACCGGGAGTCCGAAAAGAACACGCTTCCATGCCGATAACGACCTCCATCCCAGCCGTGACAGCATGACTGTCAGCAGCATCAGTATGGCAAACCCGAGTTTCCTGAATATATTGAATCCTTTTAAACGGAATATCCTCGCATACAGACCGAGCAATGATGCCAGCGGATTTAGCCCCGCGGGCTTAATTTTATAATCATTGGTCCGGATATCATTCTTCATGACATCTATATCAGCCTTATCCTGTATATCCAGTCCATAAACGAAATCAGTAAGGGCAAACCACGAATCTACTGAAGCCTCCGGAGATTCATTCAGGCATCTTAAGCCCATTTCAAATATGTCATACACTCCCGCTTCTTCTATGGGAGTCTGGTTATGGATCCCGCCATACTTCATCAGATTAAAGTTTCCTCTGGCATAGCGTTCCTCCCACACCTCACGGGGAGCTATACTGTAGGCAAACTCTGTGATATCAGGATCCACAAGCTCAGGTGTCTCAACCACCGCATTGCCAATGATCGACATCGGCATGCCCACTGTCTGAATAACCTCCGTATCAGCTCTGGCAGTCCCTACCGCATCATACACAGGTCCCTGTATGAGCATGATGCTGAATGTCATGGTCGCTGCCACCGTAACGCATCGAGCAGGACTCATATGAAAGAATAATATGACGATGAACACTGCAGTAAAGAGCACTCCGTTGTACCTGAACAGCGTAGCGTTGGCCAGAATAAATCCCAGTAGAATACAACCGGTCCACTTCATGTCCTTCAGATGTCCTGACATATAAGCATCAGCTGTCACAGTCACCGCAAGCATACATGCAATGGCAAAGGCAACGTCCTTATATACATACATCAATATATAGCCTGTATATGGACTGATCATGATATAAGCAAATACTATGACGGCCCATATTCTGCCCGCATGACGGTATATGACTTTACACATATACCCGAGTGCAAGCGAGAACCACACTATCTGGAAAACAACTATGCTCCATATGGTTCGCGTAAACTTGAGCGGTATCGTGAAGAACAGCAGGGTATGCCATACCGGATGCCATGTATCATATTCGCCCGCCAGTGCCTGTTTGATCTGGTTCAGGATATCCTCCTGATAGGATCCCGGGAAAAAAGCGATAAACCATACCATAAGTATCAGAAAGCATAAGCCTGCGAAACACGCGAATACCTTCCAACTGCGGACCTGTGCTTCATCCTTCACCATGATATTCTTCGTTCCAAGCCACTCCAGAAGAGCGCATACAGGCACAAACAATACTGCCAGCAGCAGTATGGATATCAAAGTAATCTTCACGCCATCATGGGTCACATACAGATACACCGATGCCATAACGGCATATGTGATATACAGGGTCAGTATGACCCCCGCAGCGAGATTATTCTTTATGGAATTCTTAATGGCAGAAATACCGATCATCAGAAAACATCCAATACGCTATGCGCGTTCATGTATAACACTCTCAAACAGCTCCATGAGGTCCGTATAGTGGGTTTCGGGAGAGAAGCGTTCCCTCATCCGGACCAGACATTGCTCTCCCATATCTTTCACATGGGCGTTATCATCCATCAAGCGGATCCTGTCAGCCAGCTCCAAGTAGTTGCGCGGCTCATAGAGATAACCGTTGATCCCGTCATCTACCAGTTCCCGCAGGCTGCCGATATCAGACGCAATAAGGGGTTTACCATAGAGCATCGATTCAAGGGCCGAATTGGGCAGGTTCTCATACCATATGGACGGCATGATCTGGAATCTCGAACCAAGGATCATATCCTCGAGATCCTTCCCGCTCCTGAACCCGGTAAATACAACATTAGTCATATTATGTGAGGATATGTGATCCTTCAGCGAGCGCGCTTCATCAGAAGAATCATCTCCCACTATCATCAGCTTATGATCGGGCAACATCTCATAAGCTCTGATGACAGTCTCCAGATCCTTCTGCGCTGCAATACGTCCGACATACAGACCGTATTCTCCAGGCTCACTCTCCGGTATGTTTTCTGTCCCGCTCGCGGCTGTAAACGTGGGAATATGATGTATCATGTCTGCATTGAATCCTGCCTCGATCATCTTATCCCTGAGAAAAGCCGACGGAGTCACAAATGCATCAACGTCGTTATATATCCTGATCAGCCTCTGGAATCTCATGGCAAATACACGTACCACGGACGCTGCCCATGAGCCCTTCACACATCTATGCCTGATGGCGCACCCCAGTCCTTTATGCATACAATCTTCGCAAACCTCTGATCCTCTCAGGAAGTCAAACTTCGGACACATGAGCTGATAATCCGACAGCCTGTATACCACCGGTACACCCATTTGCTTAGCGGCTCTGATCACGCTGGGAGATAGTTTGTTGATACACTGAAGAACATATACGATATCCGGCTTCAC
>Ga0129306_1002803_pt1 | contig 14459 bp, 9 predicted proteins | sample P827metagenome_FD_94438 | JGI IMG/M metagenome (GOLD analysis project Ga0129306, IMG submission 94438) | Capybara group fecal microbial communities from Wisconsin, USA - P827 metagenome | ecosystem: Host-associated > Mammals > Digestive system > Large intestine > Fecal | place: USA: Wisconsin...
GTGGTTATCTTTGCGCTAAAGGGTAAAGATAAATCTTACAGGACCATCAAGGTTCAGGAAGTTAGCGGCAGCGCTACAGTTGAACGCCGCAAAGACGGAAAGATGGATGCTTTTTACGGGATGGCTTTATACAGCGAAGACAAGGCTTACACCGAAATCGCTTCAAACCTCTATCTAAAGCTTGATGAAGACAAGTACATTGCTCTTATGGAAAGCACAGAGATCAGGATTAATGCCACGGGTAAAGAGCCTGATACCAAAACTAAGATCGAGCTTATAAAGGGAACCATTTTAAACACTATTAAGAACAAACTCAGCGAAAATGCCACTTACGAGGTTAACACTCCAAATGCAGTAATGGCAGTAAGAGGCACGATTTTTGAGGTTGAGATTGTAAATAATACGCCGAGCGATATCAGATCCCGCGTTTTCGTAACCGAGGGCGTGGTTGCGGTTACTCCGCTTGATGCAAACGGAAACCCTGCAGGCGGTGAAGTCCTTGTAAATGCAGGCGATGAGATCTACGTTGTAACCGATGCAAACGGCGTTCGCATTGAGGATGCCTTAAATGCCAATGCATCCGGAAATGAGGGCGGAAATAATGAAACTCCCGGACCTGAAGATGGTCAGACTGAGGAAACAGACAACAATGAGACAGCAGTTACTAATCCTTCAGAGCAGCTTACTCCTGTTGAAACTTCAGGTTATGACAGCACCGGATTTGCATATGCAGGCCTTATCCCTGTAAAGATGGGCGGTCTGTGGGGCATGGCAGATTATGCGGGAAACCTCATTGTTCCTTGCGAATATGACAATTTCAAGTCCCCTAGCCTTAGCGGATACTTTGTAATGAAAAAGGAAAACATGTCATTTATCTTTGACCCTCAGGGTACTCTTGTGAACTCAGTATGTGGCGATATTTCCACATCTAAAGACGGATATGTTACCACAGAATGGTATCTTGTGGACGATGGTGACGAGTTTGATGACTACGGTACCATATATACATATTATAATTATAGCGGAAATCAGTTAAACCGCATTGAGTCGGGCCCGGTAACCTGGGATGATGCAATTAACGATACCGCAAAGGGCTTCTTTAATGGTAAGTCTATAGTAACAGGTAATGCAAAACAAACATATTATTACAGAGACGCCATCTATGCCGGAGTAACACCGTATGATTTCGGATTTGTAGGCACTGATGGCAGTGTGACATGGGTGGATGCAGACGGCATTAACGAGGACGATTCATCAATATTTATGGATCCGGAGGAAAGCAAAGCTGTTCATGAATCAAGCAGAGGGCCTGCAGGTGCCGGCGGCGGAGATGAAGTTGAATATGCCATGAGTACCTTAAACAGAGGTTATTTTGTTACAGCAGGACAGCACATAGAGGGCGCGTACCTTCGTGATGAAACAGGAAAGCTCTTAGCAGCTATAGATCCCTGGTCTATGAGCATTGATGGCGAAATGCTTATTTATGAGATGGATACTGTTGATGGTATGAGCAGAAGTGTAAATAGTTACTACGGCTACGACGAGAACTGGGAAAACAGACTTTTAGGCTACTATTACGACGGCAGCTATCATTACAACTATGGTTCGAAAATAGTATTTACCGTAGGTGATAAGTACGTTCTTGCAGACCTTGCGGGCGGCGACTTTACCTACAAAATCTTTGATCATCTTGCAATGAGCGAGGAAGCCTACTGGCTTTGCAGCAAAGACGGCAAATGGGGATACTGCGATACCGAAGGCAATATCGTAAAAATGTATGATGACGCCTGTGCATTTGCAAATGGAAAAGCCTTTGTGGTAGAGGGAGATACGGTATATCTTATAGACAGCTCCTTTACAAAGATCTGTGAAGCAGGACATGTGGACACATCAAATGGCGGAGTAGTTGCAAGCGGAGAACTTCTTGGAATAATAGAAGGAGATACTGCATCATATTTCCTTCCTTCAAAATAACATATGTACCAGGTACCTGTGTAAAAAATTTACACAGGTACCTGGTACATATGTAAAAAAGCCACCGCGTAAGCGATGGCTTTTTTTTACCTAAATCTACTTTAAACTGCTAAGTATCGAATGCCCTATGGTGCCTTCCGGCATATTTACCGCAAAGTTCTCGGCTATGGTTGCGCCGATCACTGCAAAGGTGTCTTCCTCAGGAAGGCTTCCGGTTTCTGCCATTGAAGGAGAATATGCAAGGAATGGAACCTTTTCTCTGGTGTGGTCGCTTCCTGTGTATGTTGGGTCGTTGCCGTGATCTGCTGTAATCATGAGCAGGTCGTCTTCCTTAAGAAGAGGAAGGAGCTCGCCAAGTTTAACATCAAAGCGCTCAAGTTCTTCGCCGTAGCCTACAGGGTTTCTTCTGTGGCCCCAAAGAGCATCAAAATCAACGAGATTTACAAAGCAAAGTCCTGTAAAATCGCGTTTTGCAATATCTATAGTCTGCTCCATGCCGTGTACGCTTGAGTCTGAGTGATTGCCTTCTGTAATACCTTCACCGTCAAAGATATCGCGGATCTTTCCTACGGAAATAACATCATATCCCGCATCTTTAAGGGCATCAAGTGTGGTCCTGCCGGTTGGCTTAAGGGCGTAATCGTGGCGGTTTGCGGTACGCTTGTAATTACCGACGCCGTCTCCCACATAAGGTCTAGCGATAACTCTGCCCACTCTCCATTCATCTTTCATGGTAAGCTCACGCGCGATCTCGCAGTATCTGTAAAGGTTATCAAGCCCCATGGTAGGCTCGTGTCCGCAGATCTGAAGTACAGAATCGGCAGAAGTATAAACGATAAGTCCGTTGTGATTTATCTCCTCATCTGCAAGCTCATCGATGATAACGGTTCCGCTTGAAGATTTGTTGCCTACCACATGACGGCCGGTGCGTTTTTCAAGCTCGTCTATAAGCTCCTTTGGAAAGCCCGTTTCCGTAAATGTGATAAAAGGCTGAACTGTATGGATGCCCATCATTTCCCAGTGGCCTGTCATGGTATCCTTGCCGTTGCTCTTTTCGCGAAGAGCAGCGTAGTGGCCGATAGTATCATTTATCGGTGCAACCTTATCCATTTTTTTGAGGTTTGCAAGGCCCATCTTTTGAAGATTCGGGATGTTAAAATGTTCTACGGTAGATGCGATATGTCCGCATGTATCAGCACCCTCATCGCCAAACTTGGCTGCATCCGGCGCATTTCCGATACCAAACGAATCAATAACGATCAAAAAAATTCTTTTGTATTTACTCATAAATGTCTCCTTTTTTATAAGCCATACTTAACTTTTTTACATATGTAATTATAACATATTTTATTGTTTTTGTAAGCAAGGTGTATTTTAGCATTGTTTTTAGCACATTTTAAGTGTTATAATACCCACGTTAAATAAGAGGTGACAAAATATGAAACTATTTAGAAAAGACCCGGCTTTTTACAAAAAGGTGTTTTCACTGGCACTTCCTATCGCCGGGCAGAGTCTTATAACCATCGGTGTTAATATGCTTGACACCATTATGGTGGGTAATCTGGGCGAAGCTAAACTTTCAGCTACCAGTCTTGCAAATTCTTTTATCAACATTTACCAGATCTTCTGTATGGGCCTTGGAATGGGGGCTTCCGTACTTGTCTCAAGATATTGGGGAATGAAATACGCAAATGAGAATAATGAAGAAGCGGGACTTGCTCTTAAACAGACAGTGGCGCTGATGCTTAGATTTACCGTAGGTCTTGCAGTTTTATTCATGCTTGCGACTTTGATCGCACCCGGCGCTATCATGCGTCTTTACACAAATGAGGAAGACGTTATAGCGCAAGGCATCATTTACCTTAATTACTCCATTATAACTTACCTGTTTATGGGTGTTTCGCTTGTAAGCACCATTGTACTTCGAAGCGTCGGTCAGGTTCACCTGCCCCTTCTTGTTTCGGTGGGTGCCTTTTTTGTAAACCTTGGAGCAAACTACACGCTTATCTTTGGTAAATTCGGTGCTCCACGTATGGAGGTTGCGGGTGCTGCCCTCGGAACCCTGATTGCCAGGATCTTTGAGGCGTTTTTCATAGTAGGATATCTTTTTGTCGTAGATAAAAAGATCTTCTTCAGAGTAAAAGATCTCTTTATCAAAACCGGTTCCCTTATAAAAGAGTACTTCAGGATCAGTATCCCGGTACTTATCAGCGACGGTATACTTGCTATCGGTGCCAATTCCGTAGCCATGGTAATAGGAAGACTTGGGGCGGAGTTCGTTGCCGCAAATGCGATCACCACCGTTACGCAGCAGCTAAGTAACGTTCTTACAATGGGCGTAAGCCAGGCAAGTGCCATAGTTACCGGCCTTACTCTTGGCTCGGGAGACCGTAAAAAGACTATGGACCAGGGCTGGATGTTCCTTGGACTTGGATTTGCACTTGGAATCCTCTCGGGTCTTATAGTTACAATTATCAAAAACCCTGTTATCAACTCTTATACAAATGTCAGCGCCGGAACAAAGTCCATAGCAGACGAACTTATGCTTGCAATAAGTTTTATCCTTGTGTTCCAGGCCACAAACTCAATTATGACAAAGGGAGTTTTGCGAGGCGGCGGAGATACCAAAATGCTGATGCTTGCAGATAACATTTTCCTTTGGGCAGTTTCGATACCCCTTGGTATCCTTGCAGGTTTTGTGCTTAAACTTCCTGCTTTCTGGATCTATGTCTGCCTTAAATCAGACCAGATCCTTAAGACCTTCTGGTGTATCTACAGGCTTAAGACCGAAAAATGGATAAAGAAAATAGCAACTCATGCATAAAAATAAGGCACCGCGTTTCTTTGCGGTGCCGTTTCTTTTACTTTCTTGGGGGCTTTGGACCCATGTATTGGTAAAAATAGGTCTTAAGCATGCCGTTGTAGATCTTTCTGTTTTTATCTGCCTGGCGGCCAATGTACTTTTGTGCGTCCTCATAGCCCGAGATAATGTAATAGGACCACTTGTCAAGGCCGATAAATGACTTGCCTATGGTGGTGTAAAGTTCAGGCATAGCCGCCTTTTCTTCAAGACGTTCGCCATATGGCGGGTTTGTAATGATAAAGCCGTAGGACTTGTCGCTCTTTAAATCTTTAACGTCCCGCTTTTCAAAATGAATCTTATCAAGCACTCCCGCGTCTGCCGCATTTGCTTTTGCAGCCTTAAGCACCTCAGGGTCAATATCAAAGCCCGAAATATCCATTTTAACATCGGGAAGTATAAGGTCTTCGGCCTCTGTAACCGCTCTGTACCAGGACTTTTTATCTACAATATTTGTCCATTTTTCAGCGGTAAATTCCCTGTTCATGCCGGGAGCCATATTCATGCCGATCATAGCTGCTTCAATAGGAATAGTGCCTGATCCGCAGAATGGGTCAATGAGGATGCGGTCCTTTTTCCAAGGAGTCAGCATTATAAGAGCGGCGGCAAGAGTCTCGGTAAGAGGCGCTTTTGCCGTCATTTTCCTGTATCCGCGCTTGTGAAGCGACTCGCCTGATGTATCAAGGGCGATGGTAACCTCGTCCTTCATAATGGAAACTCTGAGAGGGTATTCGTTGCCGGCCTCTGAAAACCAGCCCACGTTGTATTTGTTTTTAAGCCTTTCAACCATGGCTTTTTTGATAATGGACTGAATATCGCTTGGAGAAAAAAGCGCGCTTTTTATGGAAGAAGCCTTTTTAACCCAGAATTTGCCGTCCATAGGAATATATTCTTCCCACGGGATCTCCTTTGTGGCCTCAAAAAGCTCATCGTAGGTGGTGGCCTTAAAGGAAGCAACTTTTAAAAGCACGCGCTCTGTGGTGCGAAGGAAAATGTTGGCTTTAGCCACGGCATCTTTATCACCCTCAAAGGTAACCTTGCCGTCTTCCACATTTACGATAGTGTATCCAAGATCTGTTATCTCTCTTTTAAGAACCGCTTCCATGCCGAAGTGGCAGGGCGCGATAAGTGTAAATTTTTCTAACATAAATACCTCATTTCAGATAAGCAAAGGGTACATACCCTGCTTTAGTAAAAACAATATATCATAAAATCGCCAAACACTCAACTTGACATCTTATACTTTCTGGTATAAACTCTTATTAGTTTAGTGATTAAACAAATCACATGTAAAGGGGGATCATTATGTTTTTTATAGGTATCGATCTTGGTACTTCCGCAGTAAAACTGCTTCTTATGGATGAAAAGGGAAACATTGTAAATGTGGTTTCAAAGGAATATCCTTTGGAGTTTCCGCATCCCGGCTGGTCTCAGCAAAACCCTTCCGACTGGCTGAAGCAGAGCCTTGCAGGCCTTAAGGAACTTACAGCTGGCATTGACAAGTCTCAGGTTAAGGGCATTTCTTTTGGCGGCCAGATGCACGGACTTGTTATCCTTGATAAAGATGACAATGTTATCCGCCCTGCCATCCTTTGGAATGACGGCCGTACTCAGGAAGAGACAGATTACCTTAACGATGTTATCGGAAAAGACAAACTCACCGAATATACAGCAAATATCGCATTTGCGGGCTTTACGGCTCCAAAGATCCTTTGGGTAAAGAAAAACGAGCCTGAAAATTTTGCAAAGATCGCAAAGATCATGCTTCCGAAGGACTACCTTGCTTATAAGCTGTCAGGCGTGTTTGCAACAGATGTATCCGATGCTTCCGGTATGCTTTTGTTTGACGTAAAGAACCGTAACTGGTCAGAAGATATGATGAAGATCTGCGACGTTAGACGCGACCAGCTTGCAAAGATCTTTGAGTCCTACGAAGTAATTGGAAATATCAAGGCAGACGTTGCGGCAGAGCTTGGCTTTAATACAGATGTCAAGATAATAGCAGGCGCAGGAGATAACGCCGCGGCAGCAGTAGGTACAGGCACTGTCGGCGACGGAGACTGCAATATTTCACTTGGAACCAGCGGAACCATTTTTATTTCAAGCGATAAATTTACGGTGGATGAGAAGAACGGCCTTCATGCTTTTGCACATTCAAACGGCGCATGGCACCTTATGGGCTGTATGCTTTCTGCAGCTTCCTGCAATAAATGGTGGATGGAAGACATTCTTAAGACAAAAGATTTTGCAGGGGAGCAGGCAAACCTCATTGAGAAGATGAACGACTTTATGGGCAATAACGACATTTTCTTCCTGCCTTACCTTATGGGCGAGCGTTCTCCTCTTAACGACACCTCTGCAAGAGGCGCATTTGTGGGAATGCGTATGGATTCCACAAGAGAAGAGATGACTCTTGCTGTACTTGAGGGCGTTGCATTTGCCCTTCGCGATTCTTACGAAGTGGCAAAGTCTCAGGGCATTAACATCAGCCGTACCAAGATGTGCGGCGGCGGCGCTAAGAGCGTTCTTTGGAGAAACATCATTGCAAATGTTTTCAATATGGAAGTTGATATCCCTGTTGCAGAAGAAGGCCCGGCTATGGGCGGTGCAATGCTTGCTGCTGTGGGCTGCGGCGTATTTGGCAGCGTAAAAGAGGCAGCAGATGCCATTGTAAAGGTTAAGGAAACTATCAAGCCAAACCCTGAGATTTCTGCAAGATACGAAAAGAGATATCAGATATTTAAGAGTATCTACCCAAGCCTTAAGAGTATTTACAAGATGATTTAGGAGATTATTTAATTTGGTCACAGGAAGCAAAGAACTCATAAGAGACATAAACAGCACTCTGGTGCTTGAGTGTGTCCTTAAAAATGAAAGGATATCAAGAGCAGATATCGCAAAAGAGCTGGGCCTTACTAAAGCCACGGTTTCTGCCATCGCCTACGACCTTATCGACAGGGGCTTTTTAAAGGAAGTTGGAAATGCCAACACCCAGGCCGGCAGAAAACCGATCCTTTTGCAGTTTGCCGCAGAGTCGGGATATGTGATAAGCATCGACCTTGGGGTTGAGGAGATAAACTGCGCAAGAACCGATCTTCTTGGGGGCGGTATAAAGGTTTTGCAAAAAAAGACGCCAAAGAAGGGCGAAGATATATACAAAGCCCTCTGCAGCCTCATTGACGAGCAGATAAGCTGCGCGCCTTCCTGTCCTCACGGCCTTGCGGGGATCGCCATCGGTATCCACGGAGCCGTAAAGGACAACAAAGTAACATTTGCCCCGTACTACGACATAACAGGCATTGACTTTGCGGGCGATCTTAAAGAAAAGTACGGCGCAAACGTGGTTATCGAAAATGAGGCAAACCTTTCGGCGCTCGGCGAAGGCACATTTACCTACGATTACCCGATCCTTGCAAATATCAGCGTTCATACAGGCCTTGGCCTTGGAATCCTTGACGGAAAGCGCATTTACGAGGGAGCAGGCGGCGGTGCCGGCGAGATAGGACATACGATAGTAGAGATAGACGGAAGAGAGTGCCCTTGCGGCAATCACGGATGCCTTGAGCAGTATGTTTCAGAAAGAGTGCTTTTTGCAGAATACGCTGCAAAAAAGGGAAAAGAGAGCATTACCCCTGATGAGTTTTTTGAAAGCTATATAGCAAAAGATAAAGACGCCATCGCTACAGTCGAAACCTTTATCAAATATATGGCTGTGTGCGTAAATAACGTACTTAACGCCTTCAATCCTGACGTTGTGGTGATAAACAGTACCTTTGCAGCCAACATTCCGACTCTTATTGAAAAGATAGAAAAACGGCTTTCCTGTAGGATCTGTAAATATGATAAAATAGTAAGTTCTTCCCTGCAGGACGCATCTATACTGCTTGGCGGCGTATGCCTTGCAACCTGCGCCCACGCGGGGGTAAGCAGACTTAAATAAAGCGGCGCTCATTTCGCGCTTCGCATTGGGAATATTATATCGGCATAAGGCTTCGGTTGTTACCGGAGCCTTTTTGTGATATACTCTTAAGGGTTTACGGAGGGATCTATGAAAAAGTTATTACCATTTTTAAAACCATATACAAAAGAGAGCATATTGGGTCCTCTTTTTAAACTGCTTGAGGCGGGGCTTGAACTGTTTATCCCACTTGTTATAGCAGACATTATCGACATCGGTATAGCAACAGGAGACAAAGGCTACCTTTATTCCCACTTTGCGCTTATGATAGGCCTTGGTTTTTTGGGACTTATCTGTTCTATCACAGCCCAGTATTTTGCGGCAAAGGCTTCCGTTATGTTTTCGGGAGCTGTAAGGAGCAGGCTTTTTGCCCATATCGAGACCTTATCAGATAAAGACGTTGACACCCTTGGTACATCTACTCTTATAACAAGAATTAGCGGCGACATCAACCAGATCCAGTCTGCCATGAACCTTGGGCTGCGTCTTTTGCTGCGTTCGCCATTTATAGTTTTTGGTGCCATGGTCATGGCATTTACCATCGATGTGCAAAGCGCTCTTATTTTTGCTATCGTTATTCCGGTTCTTTCGGTTATCGTATTTTTTATCATCCTTACCACAAAATCCTTATACAAAAAGGTACAGGGACGCCTTGATAATGTTACCAAGGCTGCAAGAGAAAACTTATCCGGCGTCAGAGTTATCAGAGCTTTTAGAAGAGAAAGCAGAGAAAAAGAAGATTTTGGCGTTCTTCACGAAGAACTTACAAGTCTTCAGCTTTTTGTGGGAAAGATATCGGCTCTTTTAAATCCGCTTACATTTATAGTTATAAACTGCGGACTTCTTGTGCTTATTTATGTTGGAGCCATACGAGTAGACTCAGGCGCAATTACCCAGGGTCAGGTGGTTGCCCTTGTTAACTACATGGGCCAGATCCTTGTAGAGCTTGTTAAACTTGCAAACCTTATAATCACCATAACAAAGGGCCTTGCAAGTGCAGACAGAGTGGAGAGTGTACTTGAGATAAAACCTTCTCTTGAATTTAATGAAAACAGCGAAAAACCTGCAAATATGAGCGCTCCCGCAGCTGAATTTGAAAATGTTTCTTTTGCATATAACGAAGGCGGTGAGGAAGCTCTTACAGATATCAGCTTTAGTGCAGATGCAGGGGGCCTTTACGGAATCATCGGAGGTACAGGCTCAGGAAAGACTACTGTTATAAATCTTCTGATGAGAGCATATGACGCCGGAAAAGGCGTGGTAAGGCTATTTGGAAATGATATCCGCACATATTCTTACGCCGATCTTAAGAAGATGATAAGCGTGGTTCCGCAAAAAGCCGTGCTTTTTAAAGGAACTGTACGAGACAACCTTAAGGTGGGAAGAGAAGATGCCACCGATGAGGAAATGATAAAGGCACTTAAGGCTGCTCAAAGCTACGATTTCCTTAAAGAAAAAGATATGCTTGATACCGTTGTAGATGAAGGCGGACGTAATTTTTCGGGCGGTCAGCGTCAGAGACTTTCAATCGCAAGAGCCCTTGTTAAAAATGCGCCTGTCCTCATTCTTGACGATAGCTTCTCAGCACTTGATTACGCCACAGATGCAGCCCTTCGTAAGTCTTTAAAGGAGATGTACTCAGGGGTTACCGCTTTTGTGGTTTCTCAGCGCGCTTCTTCAATACTTGAAGCAGATAAGATCCTGGTACTTGACGACGGAAGTGCCGTAGGCCTTGGAAAGAGCGAAGAACTTCTTAAGACCTGTGATGTATATAAAGAAATCTATGAAACACAGTTTGGGGAGGAGAAATAGTCATGGTAAAGAAACTTATTAAACTCCTTCGCGGCAGTGCTGTTTTCGTGGTACTTTCCTTTCTATGTGCAGGCGCATCAAGCGTGCTTGCCCTTGTGATCCCAAAGATCACCGGAAATGCCATCGACCTTATAATAGGAAAGGGCAATGTTGATTTTGCCGGAATAAAGAGCGAGCTTTTTAAAGCCCTTGTGATCATCCTCATTACCGCGGGTTTTCAGTGGATAATGAACGTAATAAACAACAGGATTGTGTATAAACTTGTACAGGACGTGAGAGTAAGGGCATTTAACAAGATCCACTCCCTTCCTCTTTCATACCTCGACAGCCACAGAAGCGGCGAAACACTTAACCGTATCATCGCCGATACCGACCAGCTTGCAGAGGGCCTTCTTCTTGGCTTTACTCAGGCATTTACAGGTATAATAACCATTATCCTTGCCCTTGTTTTCATGGGCACCATCAGCATAAAGATAATGCTGCTTGTTGTTTGCATTACGCCTCTGTCACTTTTTATAGCAAGCTTTATCGGAAAGCACACATATTCCATGTTCCATGCCCAGTCTGTAGCCAAAGCAGATGTTACCTCCCACGTAAACGAGATGGTGACAAACCAGAAGCTTGTGCATGCTTTTGCGTACGAAAATAAGGCATCGGAGCAGTTTGATGAATACAATAAGAAACTTTGCGATACCAGCCTTAAAGCTACTTTTTATTCATCCATAGTTAACCCTACCACAAGATTTGTAAACGCCATCGTAAGCGGCGTTGTGGTTCTTGCGGGGGGCTTTGGCGTACTTCGCGGGGTTATGAGTGTGGGCGGACTTTCTGCATTTATAGCATACTCCAATCAATACACAAAGCCATTTAACGAGATATCAGGCGTTATCACAGAGCTTCAAAATTCCCTTGCCTGTGCGGCAAGAGTCTTTGAACTTATAGAAGAAGCGGAAGAAGCGGCTGAGAGCAAAGATGCAAATATTATTGAAGAACCTCGCATGGCCATCGACTTTGCCAATGTGAATTTTTCATATGCTCCTGAAAAACCGCTTATAGAGAACTTAAACCTTCATATATTACCGGGTCAGAAAGTGGCTATAGTTGGGCCTACAGGCTGCGGAAAGACCACACTTATCAACCTTATCATGCGTTTTTATGACGTAAGAGAAGGAAGGATAACCTTTGATTCTGTAGATATAAAGGATGCCACCAGGGCCTCGCTTCGAAGTAATATCGGCATGGTATTACAGGACACCTGGCTTAAGGCCGGCACTATCCGCGAAAATATCGTATACGGAAAGCCTGATGCCACCGACGAAGAAATAATTGCAGCTGCAAAGGCTGCCCATGCCCATTCATTTATTAAGAGGCTTCCAAAAGGATATGACACCTTTATAGGAGAAGACGGCGGGCTTCTTTCTGCAGGGCAAAAGCAGCTCCTTTGCATAACAAGAGTCATGCTTTCCCTTCCGCCGGTGCTTATACTTGATGAGGCAACGTCTTCCATAGATACCAGAACCGAGATCCGTATCCAGAAGGCATTTAACAAGATGATGGAAGGAAGGACAAGCTTTATCGTAGCCCACAGGCTTTCTACCATAAAAGAAGCGGACCTTATAATAGTAATGAAAGACGGCAAGGTGATAGAGACCGGAACCCACGAAAGCCTGCTGGCCGCAAGAGGGTTTTACGCTGAAATGTTTAATGCGCAATATGCACGATAGGCGAAGTCTCCTTGCATTAAAAAAAATAGTTGACAAACGAAAATCTTCGTGATAATATACCATTGTTTGTGGAAACAAACAGCTGCCGAAGACAGCCGGTACGCGAAAGCGTGTAAGCACCGCAAGGTCACCCGCCGAGGAAAGATAGATCGTTTAACAGATTATTAACCTCGTGTCTTTGACGCGAGGTTTTATTTTTTCGGTAAACCTCTTGGCAGTAAATAAAATAGGAGGTAATATTCATGGCAAAAGTTGAAATCAAAGCGCCTATTGTTGACGAGATCAAGGCACACGCAGAAAAAGCTTCATCAGCAGTTCTTGTTGACTACCGTGGTCTTACTGTTGAGCAGGATACAAGACTTCGTAAGGCTCTTCGTGAAGCAGGTGTTGTATACAAGGTATACAAGAACACATACATGAAGAGAGCATTCGAGGGAACAGATTTCGCTCAGCTCGATGACACACTTGAAGGCCCATCTGCAATTGCATTCGGTATCGATGATGCAACTGCTCCTGCAAGAATTCTTAGCCAGTTCGCTAAAGAAGCTCCTGCACTTGAGATCAAGGCCGGTGTTGTAGAAGGTACATTCTACGATGCAAAGGGAATGCAGGCTATCGCCAATATCCCATCAAGAGACGTACTTATTTCCAAGCTTCTTGGAAGTCTTCAGAGCCCTATTACCAATATGGCAAGAGTGCTCAAGCAGATCGCAGAGAAGAACGGAGAGGCTGCATAAGCTGCAGTACTCAAATTTTAGCAGCTGCGAAAACGCAGCGTAACATTTTAATTTATATTTTTTTAATGGAGGTAATTTATAATGACAACTCAGGAATTTATCGATGCCATTAAGGGCATGACAGTATTAGAGCTTAACGATCTTGTTAAGGCATGTGAGGAAGAATTTGGTGTAAGCGCAGCAGCAGGTGTTGTTGTAGCTGGTCCTGCAGCAGGTGCTGCAGCAGCAGAAGAGAAGACAGAGTTCGACGTTGAGCTTACAGAGGCTGGCGCTGAGAAAGTTAAAGTTATCAAGGTTGTTCGTGAGATCACAGGTCTTGGTCTTAAGGAAGCTAAGGATGCCGTTGATGGTGCTCCTAAGGTTCTTAAAGAGGGCGCTTCTAAGGAAGAGGCTGAGGAAATCAAGAAGAAACTTGAAGAGGCTGGCGCTAAGGTTACTCTTAAGTAAGAGCGTTTTTCAGACGATTTTAAGAGAGGATTACATCGCAAGTGTAATCCTCTTTTTTCCATAAGATACGAAAAGTATGGAGGATAAAAAGATGACAAATTACGATCGTAAGATGGAAGCCCGCAAGGCTGCAGCGCAGAAGGCAAAAAAAGATAAGAACGTTGCTCTTATCATTGCCGTTGTTGCACTTGTTGTAATCATTGGTGCTGTAGTATGGGCCAAGGTTGCAGCTCCTATCAGGGAAAAGGCAGAGGCAAAAGAGACATATTGCAAGATTGGTTCTCATGAAGTATCTAAAGTTGAATATGACTATTTTTACTATACAACAGTTAACGAGTACATTAATATGTACGGTTCTTTCCTTCAGTATATGGGTCTTGACACTACTCAGGATTTTGACGATCAGATGTATGACGAGAACAAGACATGGAAAGATGCTTTCGACGATATGACAACCGGCCGTATCCAGGCTGTATTCGCTTACTATGATGATGCAGTTAAAAACGGCTTTACCTATGATGAGGCTACAGCATACGAAAGCTACAAAAACGGCATTGAAGATGCTGCAAAGACAGCTAATTACAGCGTAGCAGATTACTACAAGGGTATGTTTGGAAAATATGCCACAGAAGAAGGCCTTGAGAATGTTGTTAAGACTACTCTTATGGCTGATGCTTATATGGATAAGCTTACAGAAGACAATGCTCCTTCTGCTGAAAAGATCGAAAGCTACTATGCTGAGAACAAAGACGATTACGACAAGGTTTCATTCTATGCAGTAACAGTAGAAGATGACGGCGACGAGCCAAGCTTTGCAAATGCAAAGGAAAAGGCTGAAGGTATCAACGCCATCGTTTCTGAGGGCGGAGACTTTGATACTACTGCAAGCGCTGTGGTTCCTTTCCCTGAAGGCACATCTTCTTACCTTTCTACAGACCTTGCAAAGA
>Ga0129306_1002804_pt1 | contig 14456 bp, 20 predicted proteins | sample P827metagenome_FD_94438 | JGI IMG/M metagenome (GOLD analysis project Ga0129306, IMG submission 94438) | Capybara group fecal microbial communities from Wisconsin, USA - P827 metagenome | ecosystem: Host-associated > Mammals > Digestive system > Large intestine > Fecal | place: USA: Wisconsin...
GGTATTGGAAAATTATATCCGTTTTCACCAAATTTTGAACTAATACCATTTATAGATATGATAAAAAGTCCAGTTGATACAGGATTAAATATTATTCTATTTATGCCATTAGGATTTTTTATTCCACTTTTATATGGAAATAAAAATATGAAAAAAGTTATTATAATAGGATTTCTTTTATCTTTATCTATTGAATTTACACAAATGTTTGGTAGAGGGGCAACGGATGTAAATGATTTGATAACCAATACTTTAGGGACTGGTTTAGGATACTTTTTTTACAGATTATTATCGAAATTTATTAAGATAAAAACAGTTGAATCTAATAATGTTAATGAAAATATTGAATTACTATTATTGGGGGCTTATTCATTTGTTATCATGACTACTATCCAGCCTTTTATTATTAGCAAATTTTTTCATTTAGGATAATAAAGATTATTATATAGAGAGTCAAGGACTTGACTCTTTTTTTTGCCTCAAAAGAAAAGTTTGAAAATAAATAAGGCACTCCAAATGAAGTGCCTTATCTCCTAACTGTAATAGTGGCTTGCTAAAAACGGTTTAGAGATGTTTCAGATTACGGAACGTTAACAGATAAGAGTTTAGACTTGATAAGCCCAAGCAATTCCACTGCTATCGCATTTTACTTGGATGGTGTAGACATTGCTACCACACCAGTAAGTCCGTCCTCCAGAATATGTTGCCAACGAGTTGTTTTCAGACCAGATTACATTTCCACTGCTGTTTAACATACGAACATGAATGTAGTTACTGGAAACCAGTCCATCCATGTACACTTTGCAGTTGAAACCAGATGTTGAGTAAGCAATGATTCTCCAAGTTCCATCAACAAATAAATAATTACTTGATGAGGTGTAAGGGTAAACATTGCCTCTTGTTCCACCTGTATCAGAGGTCGAAACGGAAGTATCCGTTGAAGGTGTGCTTGCTGCAGATGCAGTAAGGGGACAAAGTGTCATTACCATAGCCATAAGAACAGCGCAAGTAATCTTGAAAATGTTTTTCATAAAAAATCATCCTTTCTTAATTCAGCAAGACCACTATACAGTAAGGAAATGTTATTCTGTACGGAATAATAGTGCTTTCGTACAGGAATAACCAGTTATGATATTTCCTAATCGGAAATACAAGTAGAATTATAGCAGATTTTCATAGGTTTGTAAATACTTTTGACAAAAAAATGTTCGACAAAAAACGACATAATTCGACAAATATGATATATATTTGTCAATAAATAATAATAATGCTTAAAAATTTTAAAAAATTGTAACGAATTTAAATTTCGTACGTCATATATATAGAAGGAGGAAAAAAATATATAAGGAGGAAAAAAATATATAAGGAGGTGAGAAAAATGAAAGAAAGAGGAATTTTAAAAGTTAGTTTATCAACAGCATTATTATTTATTTCAATTATAGTAATTATTGGTTTATGTGTGTATATATTTGTAGATAAGGCAAATTCTAATAAAAAAATTGATGAGTATGCAAATTTATACTCAAAATCTATGGAATCATTAACTGCTATGTCTAAAGAAGGAATGTATCCATATGCATTTTATGCAACTATAGAAGAAATATCAGATCCTGAAGTTTATGGATTAAAGGAGATAACAATTAAAGGATTAAGTGTAAATGACAAAAAACATAGAGATAAATATAGTTTTATGATACCTTTGGATAATATTGGAGATAACTTTAAAATTAAATGGAATGGAAAAGATATTAATATTGAACAATTAAAAGTTGGACAAACAGTTGCTATATATAATTATGGAAATGCATCAGAATCAACTGATTTAAGTAGCGTTAGAATGATAGTTGTTTTAGATGATACATTATAAAAATAAAAAAATTTTAAAAAGTTGATAATAATTTGAAATTATCAACTTTTTATTATATACTATCAATGTAAAAAATAAATTTTGTAACGAAATGCAATTTCGTTCGTCATATATAAAGAGGGAGGATAAAAAGTTATGCAGGATATAGAAAAAATATACGAAGAATATTTTAAAGTAGTAAATAAATATTTATTCTGTTTAACTCATAATAATGATATCTCTGAAGAATTAACACAAGAAACATTTTATAGGGCAGTTAAAAAAATAGATAAATACAAAGGAGAATGCAAAATTTCTGTATGGTTGTGTCAAATAGCAAAGAATCTTTGGTATGATGAATGTAGAAAGAATAAAAGAATTGTAGATACTGAAGAAGATATATTTATAGATACTCAAGCAACAGAAACAATAGAGGAAATAATAATTGCTAAAGATGAAAAGTTGGTATTGTATCAAAAAATGCAATTATTAGACGAAAAAACTAGAGAAGTAATGTATTTAAGATTAAGTGGAGAATTAAGTTTTAAGGAGATAGGAACTATTTTGAACAAAACAGAAAACTGGGCTAGAGTAACATTTTATCGTGGAAAAAATCAATTAAAGGAGGTTGATTAATATGAAGGAGATTAAAAATTGTAAAATTGTTCAAGATTTATTACCAAATTACATTGAGGGATTAACAAATGAAGAATCTAATTTATTTATAGAAAATCATTTAAAAGAATGTAGTATTTGCAAAAAGACATTTGAAAATATGAAACAGGAATTAAATATTGCTAAACCCAATATAACATCAAAGGAAGTAAGATATTTAAAAAAATTCAATAAAAAATTATTGATTTTACGAGTTTTAGTTTTTATCTTACTAATAATTTCTTTAGGTGTAATGACTTATCATTATACCACAATGAAGAATGCATATAACAAGGCTTCAAATATAATGGTTGATATGGCTAAAGATGGAAGGTATCCAGATACATTTTATGCAACTATAGAGAATATATCCGATTCTGGAGTTTATGGAATAAAAACAATAACGGTTAAAGGGTTAGATGTGAATGATAGAAATCATAGAGGACTATTTCAATTTGATGTAATTTTAGATAATATTGGAGATAACTTTAAAATAAAATGGAATAATAGAGTTATTGGTTTTGAAGAATTAAAAGTTGGACAAAAAATAGCAGTGTATAATTATGGAGATACATCAGAAACAATTTTAAATAGTGTAAAAATGTTAATAGTTTTAGATGATAATTTATAAAAAATGATATTAGGAGAGTCGAAAAATCGGCTCTTTTTTTATTACCAAAATATAAAAAAGGAGGAATTTTTTAGTGAAAAATAAAGAAGAAATAAAACAAAAATTGATAGATAAATTAGAAAAAGAATTAAAAGATTATAAAGAAGATTTAAGGCAAAAATCTCCAGATGAAATTATAGAAAGTGCTTATCAACTCACAGTAAAAACTCTAATAATTGGAGAAATGGATGAGAAAAATCTAGATTATTTTGAATTAAAAGCACTAATAAGACAAAAAGATTTGTTAGCAGAATTATATGAAGATTGGAGAAATTCAGACGGAAGATTAAGCGAAAATATCTCTTATGAAATGGATAATTCAATAAAAATTATTGTAGATAAAGCAATAACAGAAAAAGTAAAAAATAACAAAGAAAGTAGGTAAGATTTAAGTATAGGAGGTGGGAATAAAATGTCAAAATATATTCCACCAGAATTAGTAAAAAAAGCAAAACAAATGGACTTATTAACTTTCTTCAAAAATTATTATCCTAGTGAATTAGTACAAGAAACAAAGACTCAATATTGTACAAAACAACACGATAGTTTAAAGATGTCTAATGGATTTTGGAATTGGTGTTCAAAAGGAATTGGTGGAAAAAATGCAATGGATTTTTTAGAAAAAACACAGGGAATCCCTTTTCCAAAATCAGCAGAAATAGTGTTAAATAAAATGCAAATTAAGACACCTATTTTTGAAGAAAAACAAGAAAAAGGAGAGTGTAAAAAACTAATTCTACCAGAGAAAAATAATGAAGAAACTAAAGTAAAAAACTATCTAAAAAGTAGAGGAATTGATGAAGAAATTATACAAAAATGCATTGAAAAACATCTAATTTATGAAGAAAAATTTTATCATAATGTTGTATTTGTTGGTTATGATGAAATGGGAAATGCAAAGTATGCAGGGTGCAGAGCAACAAATTATTCTAATGTAAAAATGGACGCAACAGGTAGTAATAAAATGTATTCTTTTAAGTTAGAAAGTAATGAAAAAACAGATAAAATTTTTATATTTGAGGGAGCAATAGATTTATTATCTTATGCTACCCTTTTTAAATTATATGGGCAAAAATTGGAAGATAAAACAATGATTTCTTTAGCAGGAGTATATCAACCTGCAAAGGTTTTAGAGCAAAGTAAAGTACCTGTTGCTATTGAAAATTATTTAAAAAAACACCCAGAAATAACAAAAATCTGTCTATGTTTAGATAGTGATGAGGCAGGAAGAAATGCAAGTAAAGCATTAAAAACTGTTATGTCAGATAAGTATGAAATTATAGACAGACCACCAAAAAAACGGCAAAGATTATAATGAATATTTATGTGATTTATTAGGGATAAAACCAATAAAAAAAACTAAAAATTTGAATATAGAAAGGACAAGATAAACAATGAAAAAATATGTGTTTTTAATTAAAAGAGCAACAAAAAATGAAGTAGAAATAGAGGCAAAAAATAAAAATGATGCCTTTAAAAAAGTTATAGAACTAATGACAGAAAATAGAGAAAAAGATGTTAAAGATGTTGACATAGATAAAGAAATAATTAGATTTAGATTAACAAAAATTATAGAAGAAAATGAAGATGGAAAACTAGAAACGAAACCATATAAAAGGGACGAAGAATTAGTACAAATTTTAGAAGAATTAGATGAAAAAGAAGATTATTTTAGAGAAAATTACAGGAAATATTTATAAGCATAAAATGAATTTTATGTCCTAACAAGCAAGACATTTGTATATACACAAATGTTATATATGGGGACACCCCAATCCCCGTGAAGAAAAAATGAAAGGAGCAAAAAATTGAAAGAAGATCCAAGAGATTTTATTGTTCCAATTAGAATGAGTTTTAATGAAAAAGAAAAGATAAAAAAGAGAGCAGATAAAACAGGGAAAAATCTTTCAACTTTCATAAGAGATTCATCATTGGGATGTGAAATAAAAGAAAAACCAGATAAAGATTTTTATGATTTAGTAATAAAAAATATGGGAAAGTTTATAAGAACATTAGACGAGTTAGAAAGATTACTTTATCATAGAAATTTTATAGATGAAAGAATTTTAAATAATGAAATTGCAGAATGGAGAAAATTTAGAATGATGATAAAAGAAAAATATTTGTGAGGTATAGAACTATGGCAACAACAAGTTTATGGAAAGTGGAAACAAGACTAGATAAAGTTATAAAATATGCAACTAATGAAGATAAAACAACTGATATAGAATTTGAACAAGATATGTATAAAAGTTTACACAATACAATAGAGTATGCAAAAGCAGATTTCAAAACAGAAAAACAATTCTATGTTTCTGGAGTAAATTGCACACCTAAAAATGCTTTGCAAGAAATGATATTAACTAAAAAACATTTTGGAAAAGAAAAAGGCATTTTAGCATATCACGGATTTCAATCATTTGCAGAGGGAGAAGTTACAGCAGAACAAGCACATCAAATTGGAATAAAACTTGCTGAAGAATTATGGGGAGACAAATATGAGGTTATTGTTGCAACACACTTAAATACAAAGCATTATCATAATCATTTTGTGCTGAACTCTGTTTCTTTTGTAGATGGAAAGAAATATATAAATAATAGAGAGAACTATGCAATGATGAGAAAAATATCAGATGACTTGTGTAGAGAAAATGGATTAAGTGTTATTGAAGAAAAGCCTTGTGGAAAACACAATATTGATTATACAAAATATTATAATTCTTATATTCAAAAATCAGATTATTATACAACAACAAAAGAAGATGTGGATTTTGCAATAAAACAAGCCTATTCTTATAAAAATTTTGAAACAATTTTAAAGAAGATGGGTTATACAATAACAATAAGAGCAAATAAAATAAGTTTATGCAGACTACCATATAAAAGAAATATAAGAATTGAAAGAAGTTTTGGAATGGAATATAGCATTAGAAATATTACAGAAAGAATAATGAATAGTGATATGTTTAAAGTTCCTTTTCCAGAAGAACAAAGAAAATATAGAAGATATACAGGAAAAAAACAAATTATTAAAATTCAATTTGATAGAGGTAGTTTATATAGATTATATCTTCATTATTGTTATATTTTAAAAGTATTTCCAAATAGTAAAAAGAATAGAATTAAGATTACTCCAGAAATGCGAAAAGACATTAAGAAAATGGAAGAAATATCAGATGAAATCAAGTTCCTTTGTAGAAATAAAATTAAAACTACAAAGGAACTTTTTTCATATAAAGAACTTGTTACTGATGAATTAAAAAGCAAAATGAAAGAAAGAAATACATTGCGAAGAAAAAGACAAAAAGAAAAAGAGCCAGAAAAAAGACAAAAACTTTGTGATGATGTTTTAGATTTATCAGACAAGATTCAATATCTAAAACAGGAGGTGGCGTATTGTGAAAAAATAGAAGAACAAAATCAAAAGATAAAACAAAACATTAAAGATATGGAAGAAAAAGAACAGGAAAATGAAAAAAGTAAAAAGAAAGGAGAAATTCAAAAATGAACTCATCAGATTCAGCAGAAGAAGTTGTTAGAATAAGTTTAGAGGGAATGGAAGTAGCATTAAAGGTTGCAGGAACAGGTGCAAAAAATATTGCAGTTATGATCTATACAATTATGAAAGATAAGCAACAAACAAAAGGAAAAACAAGATTAACAAATATGCTAAAAACAGGAAAACCTTTAAAAATATTTACAATTAGAGCAGAAGATTTGAAAAAATTTTCACAAGAGGCAAAGAAATATGGAGTTTTATATTGTGCATTAGCAGACAAGAAAAATTCTAAAATTGATGGTATGGTTGATATTATGGTTAGAGAAGAAGATGCTTCAAAAATGAATAGAATAGCCGAAAGATTTAATTTCAGAGATGTTGCATCTATTAAGAGAGAATTAGAACAAGAAAAAAATAAGACAAATACACAAGAGGTAGTAGAAATTGAAAAAAGTGAAGAAGACCAATTTATAGATGATATTATGCCAAAACCTAAAGAGAAATTACAACAGGAAATTCCCAGTAATAATACAAAAGAAACGGAGGAAAAGAATCCGTTAGAGATTTCCTCAAATATCAAATCAAACGACAAAACGGAGAGTTCTAAAGATGATAAAAAGTCAGTTAAAAAAGAATTGAAAGAAATAGAAGAAGAAATTAAGGCTAAAGAAAAACGAGAAAAAGAACAGGAAAAACAAGATATTCCAGTTGGAACAGCAGTTACAAAAGATAAAGAAAAAGAAGAAAAAACTCCAAAGAAAGAAAAAGAAAAACACAAAGGAAAACACTTTAAAGAGCCAAAACATTTAGATAATACGCCAAGAAAAAAGAGAAAAAAATTCAAAAAGGAAAGGAGCAAATGAGATGAAAGAGGTTGATGAGGTAGATGAAATATTAGGTACTGGAGGAAATAATAATTCTAACAAAAGTTACAATACCAAATATAATACTAAAAGGCAAAATAACTGGAAAGACCAACAAAACAAAGACAGACAAGATATATATGACACAATGGACAGAATGGCTATGATAGTTGGAAATGACGGCGAAAAGTTTAGAGAGTATTTAGATATTCAAAGTAGATTTGCAAAATATTCAGTAGGAAATAGTTTAGTTATATTAGAAAAAGCACCAGAAAGTACACATATAAAAGATAAAAACTCGTGGCTTGAAAAGGGTGTAGAATTAAATGAAAATCCTAAAGGAATAAAAATATTAGAGCCAAGTAAAAACAATGGTAGAACTTATTATAATCCTAAAGTAGTATTTGATATATCACAAACTAATGCACCAAAACAAGAAACTACTATAAATTATGGAGATAGAGTATTATTGAAAGCACTTTTGCATAACTGTGATGTACCTAGAGAGGCAGTAGAAAAATTGCCTAATGGGGAAATAGGCTCGGAGTATGATAAAGACAAAAATAAATTATATGTATGCAAAGGTATGGACAGAGAAACATTATTCCAAACTTTATCACAAGAAATGGGAAATATAGAATTAAAAAATGAAGAAAAAAGCGATATGAACTTTTTTATTAGTTATTGTACTTCATATATGATTTGCAAGAAATATGGAATTGATGTTTCAAATTATGCTTTTAAAGATTTACCTAGTGAGATAACAAGACAAAAAGATGGAAAAGGAATAAGAACGGAACTAGATAAAATAAGAGATAATTTTGAAAAAGTAAATAATAGAATGCTAGACTATTTTGATATGAGCAGTAAGGAAAAAAATAAAACAGTTCCAGAAAGGTAGGCAATAAATAATGAGTGAAGAAAAAAGAGTTGTAGAACTTGACCAATATGAGCATAGAGCAATAGTCAACATTATAAATGATAAACGAACAGAAATGATACAAGAGCAGAAAGATGATGAATTTATAACAGAAATATTGCAAAAAGTTATAGATGCCCCAACAAAGAAAAAATCTCTATTTAAAAAGGACAAAGATAGAGATGAAAGATAAAACAAATATTATTTTAATTTGTTTTGGTGGAATTGTAATAATATGGTTGGCACTACTAATTGCACCATATATAAATGGTGGAATAGTAGAAATAATTTCAAAATTACCAGAAAAAATGAATGAGCCATTTAAAATAGAATTTTGCAAAGATAGTTTAAAAACTGTCTTTATTTTTTTGTGTGCTTATGCTATGGGAATTGGAATTTATTTATCAACTAGAAGAAATTACAGGAGAGGCGAAGAATACGGCTCGGCAGTTTGGGGCAATGCAAAACAAGTAAATAAAAAGTATATGCAAAAGCCAGAAACACAAAACAAATTATTAACGCAAAATGTAAGCATAGGACTAAAAGCAAAAAAGCATAGAAGAAATTTAAATACTTTAGTTTGTGGTGGAAGTCGGAGCAGGAAAAACAAGATTTTTCGTTAAGCCTAACATTATGCAATGTAATTGCTCATTTGTAGTATTAGACCCTAAAGGAGAAATTTTAAGAGATACAGGAAATTTACTTGAAAAAGAGGGATATAAAGTAAAAATATTAGATTTAGTTACACCGAAATTAAGTCATTGCTATAACCCTTTTAAATATATTCAAGATGATAATGATGTGCAAAAACTTGTATCTAACTTATTTAAAAGCACAACCCCTAAAGGAAGTAACCCATCAGATCCATTCTGGGGTGCGACCTGTTGCAGTTTGAAAAGAACTGCTTAAAACTTTAATTTAATATGTTTTAAAACTAATATTTCGATTGGTGGAATGATAGGGTAACGCCTTGAAACGCCACTTTAATACTCCGAATAGCGAAAATATTGTTAAGAATATTTTGGTTATAAGCTCGGTGAAGTCGGCAGAGAATTGCCCTAATGATTAAGAAATTAATCAAGGAAAGTGTCCTAGAGGTAGGATATGCAATCTATATGTCGGAAGTCTATAAAATACTCATGGTTAGAATTTTTGTTAAGACGGGCAAAATGACGAAGTTTCCGAATGTACAAGCCTAGAACGGGAGTTAGTCGAAAGGCTATAATCATTTTAATATGATGTTTGTGAGGTGGAGTAAGGTTCCCAGAGATGAAACACCTTATATTATTACAGGTAATATCAAGCAAACAGGCTTATAGGAACGACCTAAAAGTATATATGTAAAGATAGAAATATTGGAACAGGGAAAGCTAACAATACTGAGGGCTTAACACCTATGAAGTAGTTGTAGGGAATAAATAACTTACATTAATGTTAGTGAGAGTAGTGGCACAGTACCTATGAAACTCTGATAATAAGGAGTGGAGGGATAGCCACAAGTCAAAAATAATTTAATTATATAAAATTTACAAATTTTAGAAAGGAGTTCTAAAACATAAGGTTCTTGTAAGACTAATAGAGGCAATAAATCTTAGAAATAGGAGGAAAAGCCGACTTATGACAATTAAAAATCAAAAGTTCAAAAAGAAAAAGCATTTAAGAAATAACGAATATTATAATTTGCAAAATGAATTTGATAAACTTTATGAACAAAGTAAAAACGGAAAAAAGTTTAAAAATTTACTAGAACTAATTGAAAGTGAAGAAAATATACAACTTGCTTACAGAAATATAAAGAAAAACAAAGGTAGTAAAACAGCAGGAACTAACAACAATACAATTATTGCTATTGGAAAGATAAAAACAAATAATCTTGTCCAATATGTTAGAAATAGACTTGCAGATTACAAACCTCAAACTGTAAGGAGAGTTGAAATACCAAAACCAAATGGAAAAACTAGACCTTTAGGAATACCAACAATAGAGGACAGACTTATACAACAATGTATAAAGCAAGTATTAGAGCCAATTTGCGAAGCAAAATTTCATAAAGACAATTATGGTTTTAGACCTAACAGAGGAACAAATCACGCAATAGCAATGGCAATGAGATTTGCAAATATAAATAAGTTGTATCACGTTGTTGATATTGATATACACGGATTTTTTGATAATGTTGACCATTCAAAGTTATTAAAACAAATATGGAGTATGGGAATACAGGACAAAAATCTTATATGTATTATATCAAAAATGTTAAAAGCTGAAATAAAAGGAATAGGTATTTCAACAAAAGGAGTTCCACAAGGTCGGTATATTAAGTCCATTGTTGGCAAATATAGTTTTAAATGAGCTTGATTGGTGGGTTTCAAATCAATGGTACACAAAGAAATTAAATGGTGACTATTGTAAAGATTGGAGAAGAATATCATTAAATAAGTCAAACTTAAAACAAGTTATGATAGTTAGATATGCAGATGATTTTAAATTGTTTTGCAAAACTCACGAACAAGCAGTAAAAATGTATTATGCAACAAAACAATGGTTAAAAGAAAGATTAAAACTTGATGTCAGTGAAGAAAAGACAAAAATAGTAAATTTAAAAACTGAATACTCTGAATTTTTAGGCTTTAAATTAAAAGTTTATAAAAAGGGGAGTCGCTGGGTTGTCAAATCTCATATTTGCGATAAATCAAAGAAGAAAATAAAAGCAAATATTAAATCAGCAATAAAAGAATTAGGAAAACATAAGGATAAGCCTAGTGCATTAAAATTAAATTCTGTAATACTAGGAATACATCAATATTATAGAATAGCAACAAATGTATATATAGATTTTGAAAAAATTGCCTATGGACTTACAAAGAGCCTTAAATGTAGAACAAAAACATTTGTAGGAAACAAAGGTGGAAAAAGCAAAGCATTCATAAAATTTTATGGAGGTTATAGTGGAAAACCAATATATATAAAGGGAGTAGCAATATTTCCTATACATTATGTTAGTACAAAACCACCATTATGCTTTTCACAAGATATGTGTAACTATACTCCACAAGGTAGAACTAAAATACACAACAATTTAAAGAAAATCGACAAATATATTTTGATATATATAATGCAAAATCCAATAACAAATGCAAGTGAAGAATTTAATGACAATAGAATTTCATTATATGTAGCACAAAATGAAAAATGTGCAATTTCAGGAAAACCTTTACAAATTGGAGATATGGAAGTACACCACAAAATTATGAAACACAAGGGTGGAACAGATAAATATCAAAATTTGATATTTATAACTAAAAACATTCATAAACTAGTACACATAACCGACAAAGATAAAATAAATGAATATTTGCAAAATGAAAACCTTAATGAAGAGCAAATGCGAAAACTCAATGAACTAAGAGAATTAGTTGGAAATTGTAAATTAGTATAATAATTATTTTTGATGGAACGCCGTATGAAATGAAAGTTTCATGTACGGTGTGGAGCAGGGGAAAATCTGGAGATAATATCAAAGGATTACCTATTGCTATACATCGCTGCACAAATGTTATTATCTGCACTTATATTTTATTTAAAATATGAAGCACCAGAAGATGAACAAAACTTTGCAACAGTAGGAGAAATGTTAAGAGCAGGAAAGCCGAAAGAAGATGATGAAGATTATGAAAGTCCACTTGATATTTTATTTAAAAGATTAGAACACAGAAATCCAGACCATATAGCAGTAAAGTATTATAAAGATTATCATAGTGGAGCAGGAAGAACTTTAAAATCAATACAAGTAACTTTATCTTCAAAATTAGAAAAATTCAATATAGATGAAATTGCAAGTTTAACAATGACAGATGAATTGGAACTAGATAAATTAGGAGAGGAGAAAATTTGCGTATTTGCAATTATACCAGATAATCATACCTCTTATAATTTTTTAGTGAGCATATTATATACACAAATATTTCAAAATGCATTTTATAGGGCAGATAATAAATTTAAAGGAGCATTACCAATGCCAGTACATTTTTTAATGGACGAATTTGCTAATGTTGCTTTGCCAGACGACTATGACAAGATATTGAGTGTAATGCGTTCCAGAAATTTATTTTGTTCAATTATATTGCAAAACCTAGCCCAATTAAAAGCCTTATTTGAAAAACAATGGGAGTCAATAGTACGGAAATTGTGATGAATTTTTATATTTAGGTCGGAAATGAACAAAGTACACACAAATATGTAACAGAACTTTTACGGCAAAGAAACAATAGATACAAATACTTTTGGAAAATCATCTGGACATAGTGGGAATTATTCAACAAATTATCAACAAACAGGTAGAGAATTATTAACTGCAGATGAAGTAAGAATGCTACCAAATGAAAAGGCAATTCTCTTTATAAGAGGAGAAAAGCCTGTTATAGATTTTAAGTATGATATTTTGAAACACCCTAATGTTAAATATACTGCAGATGGAAATGGAAAATTATATGAACACGGAATTGTAGATAGAGCAACAGGAACGATAGCCCCATTAACTTTAGAAGAAATAAGTAAATTAAAAAATACAGAAGATGAAATGAAAGAAGTAAAAGATATAACTTATGAACTTCTTTCAGAGGAAGATATTGAAAATTATATAAAATTGGAGGATTTTGAAAATGAAAGAAAACAAGAAAATGAAAAGAAAAATGAAAATTAGTAAAATTTTAAAAAAGATTACATTTGTAGGTGGATATGTATTTGCTTTAAATTTATTACAAGCAAGTAATGTTTTCGCAGCCGATGATCCATTAAATGTTATAAACAATTTATCAACATTTATTTTTGGAGTTATAAGAGCAATAGGAATGATTTTACTAGGTTGGGGAATTGTGCAAGTTGGTTTAGCATTAAAAAGCCACGATGCAAGTCAAAGAGCAAATGGATTTCTTACTGTTGCAGGAGGAGTAATAATCACATTTGCAAAAGAAATATTAGACCTAATTACTGGAGGGTAAAAGAAAGATAGGCAAGTTCTAACAAATAGAACTTGCCTAAAAAAATATAAGGAGGCGATAAAGGAATGTCAGATAATTGGGTAGTAGGAAATTTACAAAATGCACTTGATACTTGGAACAGCAAATTAAATGAAATATGGACACTTGTAACACAAAGCCCAGAGCAATTTAAAGGTGGCAGTATTTGGAATGTAATTGTGAATATAAATGGAGCAGTACAAGCAATAGGCTTGGCATTACTTGTAATATTCTTCTTAATAGGAGTTGTAAAAACTTGTGGTAGTTTTGCAGAAGTAAAAAAGCCAGAGCAAGTTGTAAAACTATTTATAAGATTTGCATTGGCAAAAGCAGTTATAACTTATGGACTTGAACTAATGCTTGGAATATTCAAAATAGTACAGGGAGTTATGCAGACAATAATGCAAACAGCAGGACTTGGAAATGCAACGCAAACGGCACTACCACAATCAATGATAGATACTATAGAATCGTGTGGATTTTTTGAGAGTATTCCATTGTGGGCAGTTACTTTAATTGGTGGACTTTTAATTACAATTTTATCATTTATTATGATTTTAACTGTATATGGTAGATTTTTCAAAATGTATTTATATACGGCATTAGCACCAATACCACTATCAACTTTTGGACGGAGAGCCAACACAACAAGTTGGAAAAAGTTTTTTGAAAGGTTATTGTGCAGTATGTTTAGAGGGAGCAATTATAGTTTTAGCGTGTATTATATTCTCGCTATTTGCAAGTTCTCCACCTGCAGTTGATACTTCAGCAAAGGCAGTTAATCAAGTATGGAGTTATGTAGGTGAATTAGTATTCAATATGCTAGTTTTGGTAGGCACTGTAAAAGCGTCAGATAGAGTAGTTCGTGAGATGATGGGATTATAAGGAGGTATAAGTGTTGAAAGATAAGAATGAAAATGAAATATTTGAATTTCAAGATAAAAATACAATTTTAAAGTTGGATTTGATGAAGAAAGTAAGTTATTA
>Ga0129306_1002805_pt1 | contig 14449 bp, 9 predicted proteins | sample P827metagenome_FD_94438 | JGI IMG/M metagenome (GOLD analysis project Ga0129306, IMG submission 94438) | Capybara group fecal microbial communities from Wisconsin, USA - P827 metagenome | ecosystem: Host-associated > Mammals > Digestive system > Large intestine > Fecal | place: USA: Wisconsin...
CGCCGTGCTGGCCGAGGTGCAGAACGGCCTGGTGCCGCCCGTCGGCGGCCGCGTGGTGACCGTGCCGGGCACGAACGAAACAGGCTTCGTCGGCTTCGGCAGCGCCGTGGTGCGCCCTGCCGCCCACCCCGACGACCAGACCGACAACGAGATCAACGCCCAGCGCGCCGCGCAGCTTCGCGCCAACTCGGCCCTGGTCGGCTGCATCATCGGCGACGACACCGACTGGAAGGCGCACCTCGACTCAGCCACGATGCGCAGCGTGGAGACGTTTGAAAAATTTTCCGAAAACGACGCCAGCATCGGCGGCACGCAGCAGGAAGTCGACGCCGTCGCCGCCTCGCGCCGCCGCGTGCTCAACGCCATCTCCAACGAAAGCCAGAGCAGCGCCATCACCTCGCTGCGCCGCGGCGTGCTGCCTCCGGGCGTGCAGACATATTCATGGGTGGACGACGACGGTTATTTCGCCTACGGCATGGCCATCTACATCCCCTCGCTCAGTGACGAAGCCGTGAACGCCGCCAAACAGATGGACGACACGCAGATCGTGCGCGAACACAACCCCGCCCCCGCACAGCCCTACGAAGCCAAGCCCGGCAGCAAGCCCGATGCCGATAAGCCCGGCGGCGATCCCGCACCCGCCAAGAAGCGCGCCGCCGATTCGCTGAAGCAGGGACCGACCGGTGTGGTGCGTCAGGACCTGTAGCCTTGCCGTTGCCGCGGCATTGTGCCTTGCCCCGGCCCGCGCGCAGCCGCTGAGCGCCGATATGCCCCCCATGCCGGATGCAGCCTCTGCCGATCGCCAAACGCCTGCCGGCACAGCAGCCGAGGTGCTGAGCGTGGAACAGTTTTTTGCGCAGCACTGCCCGCAGCCTGCCGTTGCACATGCGTTTGCGGGCTGCCCGGCCAAAGACCTTGAGCGCGGCGTCCTGTTTGACTATGCCGGTGTGCGCTGGTGCGCCGTGGTGCTGCCCGTCAAACCGACATTCACCGCCGACGATGCCGCAGCGATGGAGCTTGACCGCATGGAGCGCGCCCGACTGCGCGCCGCCTATCTGCTGGTCAAAAGCCTGAAGCGCGACATCCCCAAAGGGCCAAACGGCCTGCCCAGCCGCAGCGACGAGCAGTTTGCACGCTTTGTGCAGTCGTTTGCCTGCCCGGTGGCAGGCGGGGCCGCCGCGCTCGTGTGGCGCGAAACGGCCGATCTGAAGTAAAAATAATCCCCGGGCGGCGCGGTGTGCGCTGTCCGGGGACCACATCATCACGAGCTTTTAGCTCGATCGCGAAAGGAAGAGAGTGCTATGAAAAAATTGTTTGCGGCGCTTTTGTTCGCCGTGCTGAGCGCAGGGATCGCCTGTGCTGCCACCGCGCCGACTGAGGAAAAGTATATCGTTGTGGAAGCCGAAGGCATCGGCACCAGCCGTGAAAAGGCGATCGAACAGGCCTATATGGACGCCGTGCGCCGTTCCGTGGGCATGTTTCTCGACGCCAAGACCGAGGTGAAGGACAACGGCATTTCCGAAAAGATCATCTCATACAGCCGCGGCGTAGTCGAAAAATATGACGTGATCGGCGTTGACGACTCGCAGGCATCGCGCGGCCGCTATGCCGTCAAGATCCGCGCCTCCGTGCGCCGCGATCAGCTGCGCCAGGGGCTTGAGCACGCCGTGGACGGCGGCCAGACCGTGGAATTTGCCGTTGAAGCGCCGCAGCCCAAGCTCGACCCCGCCGCGCTGGAAAACGCCAACACCGCCGCCGGCATCGCCGCCCGCCAGGCCAAAGCCGGCCCCGAACTGATGAAAGCCCTTCTCGACCGCTACCCGCCGGAAAAGTTCCTCAAACTTGAGATCGCCAGCAAAGTCAGCCCCGTCGACGCCGCCAAAGAACAGTACAAAGTTGACGCCAAAATAACGTTCCAGACCGACCTGTATTACAACGAATTTCTGCCCGAGCTGACCAAACTGCTCGACCAGCTATCCGACAGCAAGAAGAAGGAGTTTTACCGCGGCCAGCAGGCCATCGCCGACCTGCGCGCCATCCGCGACGGCAAAGCCGTCAGCTCGACCAACGAACAGAGCGTCTTCACCCGCCATGCGGCCAACGCCAAAAACTACGACGTGATCGTGCCCGGCAAGATCAACACGTTCTCGTACACAGGCTATAAGCTGAAAGAGAGCGTAAAAAAGGGAGTGCTGGGGCAGCTTGGCGCCTACGGGAAAAAAACAAGAGAAATCGCCGGAGTGATGCTGCATTTCCTGGATGAAGCTGAGGAAGAGATTAGCAATCAGGAACAAGCCATAGAATTCAGTTATCTTACAAACGGCGCAAACTTCTATCCAACACTCAGACCAGGCAAACGCAAAGGAGCTACCGTAAACGGCGTGACCTTCATCTGGAAAGACAGATACGATCACGGCTCAGGACAGAAGGGCGTTTGGATGATGCGTAACGCATATCATCCATCATTAGGCAATGCCTATCTGCTCTCTATCGACGGGAATCCTTTAAAAAAAGAAAATTGTAAAATATATGAATTGCTGAATGATTATGCCGGAGGGGAGGAAGCAATCTTGCAGATTTATAGGCCCGCCGATAAAAAATTTTCAGACATCCCCATAACACTGGATGTTGTAGCCGGGAGCACCACCACGCAGGAATCCAACTGTATTACATTCCCTGTTAAATTTGAGATCCCCAAAGAGATCTTCGAGCTCGTCAAAACGCTCAAGATCGAGTTTGTGATGAAGCACTAATAAAATGAGCGAAAATGTTATGAATCTCAAATACACCAAACTTAAAAATTCCATGAGCGGCAGCGGACGGTTTAAAGATCATCATGCCGAGGGGACAGTTCCACGGGGAGCAGGGTGTATTTTCTTTGAACTAAAAGGACAAATGATTTATGCAGGAAAGGCTTATGACGGAATACAAAAAAGACTTGATCAATTCTGGCTGAAGAAAACGCCTGGTTCACGCTCTGCAAGAAATATCTTTAAGAACCGCTATCAACTTACCGTGTATTGGAAGCTTTTATCTATAAATCCGAGAGAACAACGCGAAGAATGTCGAAAGCTTAGGAATAAGTGGATCAAGCAATTCCAACCACCTTGGAATGTTTACGGCAAATAGAATTCATTACGCGCCCGCGCGGCAGGAAAGGTTCCTCGCCGCGCGGGCGCGTTTTGTTTTTTCTTCTAGCCGCTCTGGTGACGGCATTATCATGATGTTATAATATGCTTGAACAAAAAAGGGGGGATACCATGCCTGAGAATGCTCTGCCCGTCCTTCCTGTCGGGCTGTTCAACTTTGAGACGCTGCGCAAAAACAACATGCTTTATATCGACAAAACCGCTCAGCTCCTGGAACTGGCACGCTATCCGGGACGTTTTTTCCTCTCGCGCCCGCGGCGGTTCGGCAAGTCGCTCACGCTTTCCACGCTCGATGCCATGTTCAGCGGCAAGGCCGAGCTGTTCGCCGGTCTGGCGGCTGAGGCGTGGGTAAAAGAACAAAGCAGGCGCCCCTGTCCGGTGCTTCGTTTTGACATGAGCGTGCTGGATGCCGGCTCGCCAGAGGCGTTTAACGTTTCGCTGCATGATGAATTAGCGCGAGCCGCGCGGATGAATCAGGTCGAGCTTTTCAGTCAGTCTCTGGGCGGCATGTTTCAGGACCTTGTGATCGGCCTGTATCAGCAGAAGGGTCCTGTCGTCGTGCTGATTGACGAATACGACAAGCCGGTGCTGGACAACATCGGCCAGCCGGACATGGCCGAAACGCTGCGTCACAAACTCAGAGCGTTTTACACCGTCGTAAAAGCATGCGAAGACTATCTGCGCTTCGTGATGCTGACAGGGATCAGCAAGTTCACGAAGATGGGCGTGTTCTCGGCGATCAACAACCTGAACGATATCTCTATGGACGAACGCTTCGGCGCTTTGTGCGGCTGCACGCAGGAAGAGCTTGAACGCGACCTCGGCTGCTGGGTCGACGCGGTGGCGGCAAAAAAATGCGCCTCGCACGCCGAGCTTCTGGCAAAAATGAAAGATTATTATGACGGATTCTGCTTCGACGGCATCACCAAGGTTTACAACCCTTTCTCGCTGCTTCAGTTCCTGCAAAAGGCCGATTTTCGCAATTACTGGTATCAATCCGCCTCACCGTCGTTCGTTGTCGAATACATGAAGCAGCATGATATCGATTCGCCGGAGATGTACCGACACATCGTCGTCGGCGAAGAATTCACAAGCGCGCAGGAGATCGAGCGGGCCGCGCCGGAGAGTTTTTGTACCAAAGCGGTTATCTGACCATCGAAAAGAAGGAAGAACAGGCGCTGACGCTCGATTATCCTAACAAAGAGGTGCTCAATTCGATCTCGCAGCATTATCTGAGCCTGTACTATCATGTCGGGCAGTATTCAGCGATCGGCAACGATTTGTGGCGGGCCCTGTCTTCGGGCGACCTGCGGCGCGCCAAAGAGCTGTACAACACGGCGCTGGCCGGCATACCGTATCAACTGCTGGCAAACGGCAACGAGGCGCAGTATCACGCATTGTTTTTGATGCTGCTGCGCGGAGCCGGTATCTCCGGCGGCGAGGTCAGCAGCGCTATGGGCCGCTGTGATGCAGTAATAACGTTCCCAGGCAGAGTGATCGTGCTGGAATTCAAACTGGCGCGATCGGCCAAGCAGGCAGCCGCCAAAAGCAAAGAGGGAGAACTCCAGATCGCCGAGCGCGGTTACTCAGACTCGTTCGGCGCCGACACCCGCCCCGTACAAAGGGATGTGATCGTCATCGACGCCCAAAAGCGCCGGGCCCTGTGACCTATCGCCCATTTTTCCTGTAATAAACACGCGCCCGCGCGGCAGGAAACATTCCTCACCGCGCGGGCGCGCGTTTATATATCGGTGCTGCCTATTTGGCCGCCACGGGCAGAAGCTGGCGGATGCACTCGCCAAGGGTGCGGATGCCGGTGTCCATCTGCTCGGGCGTGGCGAACGTGAAGCACATGCGGAAGCTGTGTTCGCCGCCGCCGTTGGGATAGAACGGAGCGCCGACCACGAACGCCACTTTGCGCTCCACGCACTTTTTGAACAGTTCGGCCGCGTCCACGTGCGGCGTCGTCACCCAATAGAAGAACCCGCCCTGCGGCGTCACCCACTCGGCCTCGCCGGCGGGCATGTACTTGCGCAGCGCCGCTTCCATCAGGTCGCGCTTGCGGCGGTAGTTGTCGATGATCTTGGGCAAGAACGCGTCAAGCGCCCCGCTCGAGCAGTATTTGTAGACAAGCGCCTGGGCCACGACGCTGGTGCAGGTGTCCACGCCCTGCTTGAACACGGCCATGGTGCGGATCAGCGCCGCGGGGCCGATGCACCAGCCCACGCGCGTGCCGGGCGCGAGGATCTTGGAGAACGAACCGGCATAAAGCACGTGCCCATCCGTGTCGAGTGAATAGATGGTGGGCAGGTCGTCGCCCTCAAAGCGCACGTTGCCGTAGGGGTCGTCCTCCATGATGATGAGGCCGTACCGCCTGGCTATCTCCACCAGCTTTTTGCGGCGTTCCAGCGACAGCGTGGCGCCCGAGGGGTTGTGGAAATTGGGGATGGTGTAGATGAAGCGCACCTTGCCGCCTGCGGCCAGCACGGCGTCGATCTTTTCAGGCAGCAGGTCGACAATCATGCCGTCGCCGTCGCAGGGAACGGTGATGAATTTGGCGCCCTGGTTGTACATGTTCAGCGTGTTGCCCAAAAACGTGGGTTCCTCGGTGACGACATAATCGCCGCGGTCGACAGTGGCGCGCACGAGCAGATCGCACACCTGCGAACTGCCGGAGGTGATCAGTATCTCCTCGCGCGTGGGCGTGCGGCCAAGGCGCGGGGCCATCCACGTGCAGAGGAAATCCATCAGCGGCGGATAGCCTTCGGTAGTGCCGTACTGCAAAATATCGCGGCCGTTCTCGCGCAGATAATCGACGCCGGCGCAGAACTCGTCAACGGGGAACACCTCAGGCGCGGGCATACCGCCGGCAAACGAGATCATGCCGGGCTGGCGGATCAGGTGGAACATCTCGCGGATCGGCGAGGGCTGGATGCCCCGCGCGGATGAGCTGAACAGCGAAGTTACGTCAAATGCCATGAAACAGACCTCCCGAAACAAGATTGCTCTTACAGAGAACTTTGTGCCTCATTATACCGCAAAAAGGCCGCGCCGGTGTTACAATAGGCGTCGTTGCGCCCGATATTTTCGGGCAAAGTCTGAATACAGGTGGCTGATCGTTCATGAAAAAACTGTTGACTGCGCTTTTGCTCTTTGCGGCAAGCGCCGGCGCTTATGCCAAACCGGCCGAGATCTTCCGGCTGGAGATTCCCGCGACTGTCGGCGCGTCTGCCGTGGCCGTGCGTCCGACGGGCGAGCGGACCGTTTTGGGCACGGTGCGCCGCATCCCGGAGACGTCCAAATACCCCGGCTTCACTGCCAGCGCCTGGGCACAGCCGGGCACAATGGCGGCCGCGGCGGTGAACGCCATCCACATCACCGTGAGCGTCGAAAACGGCAAAGGGCGCATCATCAGCCTGCTGCCGAAGCACACCATCGCGCCCGCGGCCGGAGCTTCATCGGGCTTCATCATCGACTGCGCGGCCGGCACAAAACTGTTTGGCGCGTGGTCGCCTCTGGTGGGCGCAAAGGCCCGCGTGCGCCGTGCCGACGGCAGTTGGCGAAGCTTGAGCAAGGACGCGCTGCCCGCACCGGGCGAAACGCTCGTCATCTGGGTGACGGAAGACTCCGACGGGCCGTACATGTTCGACATCGAAAACAAACCCGGCGGCGCGGTGACGGCCTATTACGCGCCGTTTGGCTCGCGCGTGATCGCCCGCGTGGAGCGGCCGTTTTCCGGCGTGGGCGGCTTTGCCGGCACCAAGTTCCAGCGCCGCAGCGCCCTGCGCGCCAACCACCCCGGCGTGATCTGCATCAGCACGTGCGAACTTGGACACACCGGCGGCTTTCAGCTCATCCCGTATGAGCACTCGTTATCACCGGAGATGGTCAAAGACCTGAAGATCAAGACGCAGTGGATTGTCGTGCGCTCGTTGATCAGCGAAACGACCAACGGCCAGCCGCCGCTCTTTTCCGGCTTTCTCACGCCGGGCGCGCAGGTGCGCGAAAAGCTGTGGGACTTCTGGTCAACGTTCGGCCGCCGCTCGCTGGTGATGTGCCGGGTGGACGGCGGCAAATGGCAGCGATTGGAGAACGCCGAGGGCCGCGACGACCACTTCTACGACCACGTCACGCACATCCGGCTGTATGTGCCGTTCACCGCCGAGCCGTTCGGCAGGACCACGATCGGCGACTACCCCATCAGGCAGCGTGCGCAGCGATGAAAGGCGGCAAAAACGTCCTCTGTCTGACGCTGGCGACGGCGTTCTGGGGGCTGTCCATCGTATCGCAGGCCGTGGGCGGACGCTTCATGGGGCCGTTCACGTTCAACGCCGCGCGCTTTGTCATAAGCGTGGCCGCGCTCGTACCCGCGCTGGTGTTCTTTCGGCCGCAGATCGCTCCCAACGCGCGCCAGCTGCTGCGGGGAGGCGCCCTGTGCGGCGCGGCGCTGTTTTTCTGCATCAACCTGCAGCAGGCGTCGCTGCTCTATGTGCCAGCCGGCAACGCCATCTTCATCTGCTCGCTCTACATGGTGATGGTGCCGGCCGTCAAGGCCCTGACCGGCTCGCGAGGGTCGGCTGCGCTGTGGCTGGCCGTGGCGCTGGCCTGCGCCGGCATGTGGCTGCTTTCCTCCGCCGGGAGCGTGTCGCTCTCGCGCGGTGAGGCGCTGTGTCTGGCCTGCGCCGCCGGCTACACCTGCCACATTTTGCTGCTTGACCGCTACTCCCCGCGCGTCGATCCGGTGGCGCTCACGTTTGTGCAGTTCGCCGTGGTCGCCACGCTGTCGGGGCTGGGCATGGCCGCGTTCGAGCAGCCGCAGATGAGTGCCGTTGCCGCGGGATGGAAGCCGCTGCTCTACTCGGGCGTGATCTCCGGTTCGGTCGCTTATTCGCTGCAGGCGGTCGGACAGAGGAACTACGACGCCTCCGCCGCCTCGCTGATCCTCAGCATGGAAACTGTCTTCGGCGCCTTGGGCGCGTGGCTGATCCTGGGCCAGCGCATGAGCCCGCGCGAGCTGTGCGGCTGCGCCCTCGTGCTCGCCGCCGTGTTGCTGACACAGGTGCCGCAAAAGCGACCATCATGACATACAAAAAAGCGTTTCAGCCTCCATTTCGGTGCTGAAACGCTTTTTTCGTTCTCATTTCGGTCTGGATGCCGACTCTTGGCAGAAACGCAGAACGTTTCGCCCGAATTGGGTGTGTTTCCCCGCTTCCAAAGTACGGCGCTGTCTTCGGAGACGGGCGGCCACGCAGGTCCGCCCCTGCGGGCACGTTTGCTTGAAGGCGGATATTTTTCAACGCCGTCATCATGACAGCCATTTTTCCAGGCCGGTCAGCAGCGCCAAAATGGGCCGGGCCAACAGCCGCAGCAGCGAAAGCCGCTGATGCCAGACGAGAAACCCCGCAGCGGCCACAAGCGTCAGCGCCAGCGGATGCGCGCCCGTAAAGCGCAGCGCTGCCGCCAGCGGGTCGATAAAGACGAACGTGAAAAAGCCCTCGCCCGTCTCTCGGTTCACCAGCGGCGCAATCAGAAACAGCAGCACGCAGTAATAACATGCCGCCGCCAGCGCCGCCAAAGCGAGGATCCAGCGAATGGCGGCGCGGTTTTCGTCAAGCGCCCGGCGCGACACCTCACGCGCATAATACGCCGTGCCGCTGCCCAAGAATCGATAAGCAAGCCGTTCCACGCGCCCCAATTTTTCGACGCTCGCTTCGATCGCGCGCACAGCCTGCTGCTCCACCATCGCGGCGATCTGATACTCGACAAAGCGCACGGCGTTCAGCCCAAACTCGCGGTAAAACGCCCGCACGCCGGCCAGCGTCAGCGAATCCCAGCACGCCCACACGCGCAGCGCCGTCTGCGCAAAGATGGCCAGCGACACCAGCCGCACCACAAAGATCAGCCAGTCGGGCGTCAGCAGCCCCGTCAGCGTCAGCGCATACCCTGTCAGATACGCCGCCAGCGCGATCAGCAGCATGAACAAGCTCTCCACCGTCAGCGCCAAAAACTGCCGCCGCACCTGCTCGGCCACGCGCTGCCGGTATGCCTGCCTCATCACCGAATCTTCGATCGCGTCGGGCACAAAATGCGCCAGCCGTTCGTAAAAACTGCGGTAGGTACGCGCGGGCAGCGACGGCGGCGGCGATGACGGGCCGAACAGGTCGACGACGGCCGAGCTCAGCGCCCGCGACAGCACGCCGCGCAGCAGCATGAACGCTCCCGCGCCCAGCAGCAGCGAGTGCGCTATCAGAAACGAACTGACTTGTGATAAAAATTTCAGCATCCCCGCCGCCTCCTTATCCTTTAGCGCCTGCGGGCCGCAGCACCTCAAACGACCGATCGAAGTGTACCACATCGCCGGGCAAAGCAAAAGCCGCCCCGCCGTGCCGTTTCCTCGGCCTGCCAATCTGACACGGTTACCCGCGTTTTTGCCGCAAGCGCGTTTTACGATGCGGCCGTTTCGTTTTGAACGTATAATTATTTGTATAATCGCTAACGTGCGGTTGTGAATATATCACCGTTATGGGATAATTTGCTTGTAATACCAGATTTGAGATACAATGACGCTCCGTTTTACATCTAAGGAGACACTGTTAAATGAGCCCGATGAACTGTCGTGGGATTTCGTCGTCCGGCAAAAAGTAGAAAAGAAAACAGCATCCAACGTAGCTCAAGCGATCATCAAGCTGCTGAAAGGACAGCCATGCCAAAGCATAACGCCCGACCGCGGCTGCGAGTTCTATAACTACGAAGAAATCAGTCAGGGTCAGAACGGAGTAAAACTCTACTACCCCGAGCCTCAGCAACCTTGGCAGCGCGGAACAAATAAAAATACGAACGGGCTGCTGAGAGAGTACTTCCCCAAAGGAGAGGATATGGCAGATATACCAGATAGTGTTATCCAAATGTATGTCAACAGATTAAACTGCCGGCCCAGGAAGTGTCTAGACTGGAAATCTCCATATGAGATTTATTATTCAACTTCGTTGCACTTGGCTTGACAATTCGCCCGTGGAACTTTTTTACGGCTGTTTGAGGGCAAAACGTGAGTTCAAGTTTCTTACACGCAGGGGAACGCGCAGCAGCGCTGCCTGAATATGTTGAATGTTATTGTTTTACATGACAGAGCATGAATTTTCTGTAAAACTATGTACTTTGAATACGCTTTAATTTTTGCGTTTGTCGATTCGTTTGGAAACTTAAATCAGCTTGTAGAAATATCACAGGTATGGGATAATAACGACAAATATCATAATTGTAATGGTGCGACGCCGGCGGATTTTACGCGGCGCCGCTTTTCGTATCAGGCATTACGATGGAGGCAATCAGAGAAAATGAGAAGAAAAAATAAGAGTGCGCATCTTCACAGGACCGGTACGGCGCTGCTGCTGTCGGCGTTTTTGCTGTTCGGCCGGCAGGCTGCGGGCGAGCAGTGGGGCGCAGGCACAGGCCCCAGACTGAATATTACGCGGGATACGACCTTCGAGGTCAGCGCCGGGCAGAAAATATGGGACCCAAACAACGTTTGGGATCGCAATGGCCGCGCCCTGAACACGGCGGCCGACGGGATCACGATCACGATAACGGGTCCGGGCGCATTGACGTTTGATCAGAACAAAGTCAAAAGGCAGGGCGGCGCGCTGTGGGTCGTCAGCCGCAACGACAGCAAATATTCGGCGCTGAACATCAACGTGGACGGCGCGCTGACTTTCTCCGGCAATTTGTCACAAAACATGGGCGGCGGAGCCATCTATTTGCAAAATGCCAACGCCTCGCTCAAGGGCAAGTCGGTCACGTTCAGCGACAACACCGTGCCCAACGTGGGCGGCGCTATCCACTCAGCCGCCACAAACACGGCCAGACCTCGGGGCACGCTGGACATTATCGCCACGACGGGCGATGTGACGTTTTCCGGCAACAGGTCAACGGCTTCGGGGCAGACGGGCGGCGCCGTGTACCTGCGCAACGGCATGGGCAGCATGAGCGGCACGAACGTGAATATTACGAACAACGAGGCGCAGGGCAACGGCGGCGGCCTTTACCTTGACAACGCCAAAGAAACGCTTAAGGGGCAAAATATCACCATCAGCGGCAACTATGCCGGAGTGCTTGGCGGCGCGTTTTATCTCAGCGGCGCTTCGGAGCTGACGCTTTCTGCCGACGAAAACGTGACGATGACGGGCAACAGGGCCAAACGCCAGGGCGGCGTGGTCTACGCCAAGGGCAGTTCCACATCTTCGCCCGCGCGCGTGACGATCGAGGCGGGAAACACGGTGCTTGTTTCCGGCAACAGGATCGAGCAGTTTGGCTGGTCCGGCGGCGCGTTTTATCTTGAAAATGCCGTCGCGCGGTTCAAGGGTAAAAATGTCCGTTTTGATAATAATATTTCGCCCAGCCCTGGCACGGCGCTGACGGCTGAGCGCGCCACCACCTATATCGAAGCGGAGGAGCTGTTCTCGCTGCAGAACAATAAGCAGCTGCGCTACGGCGCGTTCAGCGTCGGCTCCGGACTGCAGGGATTCGGCAAGGACGCGCTGCACATCAAAGCGAGGGACATCGTCATCGCCGGCAACGAGGCCACGGGCGGTTACGGCGGCGCCATCGACGTGACCATCGGCATGATGACGCTGAGCGCCGACCGCACCGTGCGTGTGGAGAACAACCGTGCCGCGGAGCACGCCGCGGCATTGCGGCTTCAGGACAACGCTATTATCCGCGCGGGCGAAAAAGTGCTGTTCAAGGGCAACACAGCCCACTCCATGAGCACGGGGGCCGGCGGCGGCGCGATCCTCATCGGCGAGCAGAGCACGGCGGCCCGCGGCTATGACCCGTATCTTCATATCACAGCGCCAGCGGTGGTCTTTGAGGAGAACGTTGTGAATCAGAGCAACCCTGCCGCGTCGCAAAATGACATCACCGTGGGTGGCGGCGCCATTCTCAACCGCAATCAGTACATGCTTGTCTCCATCGACGCGGCCGACACTGTGGATTTCAGCAGGAATGCCGTGTATGCCCGCACGCGCGCGCACGGCGGCGCGATCTCGCAGTTCGTTTCCGGCGACGTGTACATCACGGCGAAAAATATCGTCTTTGCCGATAACTATGCGCACACCAGCGCCGACTCCGCCGCGGACAACGGCGAAACGCACCTGTCGGGCAATCAGATACGTCAGGCGTTTCTTCCCGGCGCGCACGGCGGCGCCATCTACACGCGCGTGGGCACAGTCTCGCTTTCGGCCGACGATATCACGTTCGAGAACAACCGCGGACACTCGGTGACCGATGCCTATGGCGGCGCGGTCACGCTTGTCAGCACCGACGAAAACGGCACTCCCGCCGTGCTTTTGGTAAAAGCGGCGAACAGCGCGGTCTTTAAAAACAACGCCGTCAGCACCGACAGCGCTAAAGTTGAGCAAAGCGCCCGCGGCGGCGCGCTCTACCTGCGTATGGGCGAAGTCAGCATTGACGCCGGCGCGCTTGATCTGAGCGACAACACGGCGCACGCCGATCTGGCGCAGGCAAAGGGCGGCGCTATTTATGTGGGTCAGGCGCGCGTGGCCATCAGCGCCGACGAGCTGCGGATGAGCGGCAACAGGGCCGAAAGCGGCGGCGACATCGCCCGCGGCGGCGCTGTGCATAATGATGAAGGCAATATCACCGTTGCCGTCGGCACGGCCAATGTGGAGCGCAACCGCACGCAATCCGGCGGCGACAGCAGCACGGCCCGCGGCGGCGCGCTCTACACGGCCGGCAGCGTTCACTGGACCACGGCCGATGAAGGCGCGACGACGTTTGCGAACAACGAGGCTTCGGCCGTCAAAATAGCCAGCGGCGCGGCGCTGTGGGCTTCGGGCGACGTGACGTTCGACGGCGGCAAGCTTGTCGTCCGCGACAACGACTCCAAAAGCTCCGCGACGACGACTGAAGGCGACAACGACGCCGGCGCGTTCGGCGCTGTGACGCTGACCGGTGGCCACTTGACTGTGAAAAACGCTCAGGTGCTGGAGATGTACCACAACGACGCGAGCGGTCCCATGGCCCGCGGCGGCGCCATCGCTCTTCGCGCCGGACAGGCGGACTTGCAGGCCGGCACGATGATCTTTAAGGAAAACACTGCGCACGGCTCAGCGGCCAATGCTCGCGGCGGCGCCATCTACGTGGCCGGTTCTCTCACCGTGGAGACGGCCGACGGTGAGTTCTCGGAAAACAGCGTCAGCTCTACCGGCACGAACACGACTGCCCGCGGCGGCGCCGTCTATTCCGGCGGCACCATCGACTGGACCAACACCGGCGACGGCAAGGCGGTCTTTTCCGGCAACACGGCCGAAGCTCCCAGCACCGCGGCCGGCGCGGCACTGTACAGCACAGGCGAAGTGAAGTTTGCCGGCGGCAGCTACCAGGTGAGTGAAAACGCCAGCGCCTCGTCGAACGACTTTGCCTACGGCGCCGTGACCGTTGACGGCAGACATTTTTCCATCACCGGCGCAAATGACGTGAACTTTGCCGGCAACACGGCCAGAGGCACAACGGCCCGCGGCGGTGCCACCGCCGTACTGGAAGGCGAACTGACCGTTTCGGCCCAAAACCTGAAATACACAAGCAACAAAGCCACGGCGACGACCGGCAGCGCCCGCGGCGGCGCCGTCTACAGCCACGGAGCTGCGGCAGTAGCCGTGGGCGACGCGGAATTGAGCGGCAATACCGCCGCCACAGCCTCCACAGCGGCCGATACCTACGCCCGCGGCGGCGCGATCTTTTCCAACAACGCGCTTGCCTGGGCCACAGGCGGCACCACCACGTTCAGCGACAACCGCGTTTCCTCTGCCGTCCTCGCCAGCGGCGCGGCCGTGTACACCTCAGGCGACCTGGCGTTCACCGGCGGCAATCTGAACGTTCGCGCCAACAGCAGTGATGCCGGCACTACCGGCCGTGCGTTTGGCGCGCTCGTGCTCGGGGCCGGACACCTGACGATCGAGGCACCAAGCGGCGACGTGAGCTTTGACAAAAACATCGCGCAGGGCGCAACAGCGCTTGGCGGCGCGTTTGCCCTGCGCGCCGGCGAAGTGAACGTGACCGCCCAAACGCTGACCTTTGACGGCAACAAAGCCATCGCGGCAGGCGGCACAGCCAAGGGCGGCGCCTTCTTCTCCGAAGGCGACAGCCACGCCGCGGTGACCGCCGGCACGCTGACCGTCAGCGGCAACAGCGCCGAAGCGACAGGCGGCGACGCCCTCGGCGGCGCCCTCAACAGCGAAGGCGGCCTGTTCACCGTGACCGTGGGCAACGCCCATGTCAGCGGC
>Ga0129306_1002807_pt1 | contig 14441 bp, 11 predicted proteins | sample P827metagenome_FD_94438 | JGI IMG/M metagenome (GOLD analysis project Ga0129306, IMG submission 94438) | Capybara group fecal microbial communities from Wisconsin, USA - P827 metagenome | ecosystem: Host-associated > Mammals > Digestive system > Large intestine > Fecal | place: USA: Wisconsin...
ATCAATAAATACAAAGAGAAATGGTGTGCATAGAAAAATGACCATACCTCATACGAAGTATGGTCATTCTCTAAACACTCATTTTAGATATTTATCCTGTCTACTTGACAGGGATCATATCAAAGAAATGCACGATATCCACTTCTTAAGATGTCACAAATCATACCTCGTGAACATGGACTTCATTTCTGCTGCCGAGAACAATTCATTTACATTAACGTCTGGTGACCATATTCCTATTAAAACTACTGACTCTAAAACAATCTTGGATGCGTATGAGAACTTTGTGGAGAATGTAAAGTAAAGGAGAATAACCATGTCAGACGATGATAAAAGAGTTTTACATTGCAATGAGGATTGGTTTGATGCACTTACTTGGTTTTGGGTTGTTATTTTGCCTCAATTGGTTTTAATGTATGCGTCCTCTCCCGGATGGATGCGTGGAGGAGACCTTGCTTTTGACTTCGGTCATTATGCAGTGGGAGCTGTTCAAATGGCATATATCATAGTTTGTATGTCACCATCCACATATTTATGGAAACGTATAACTGCTGCGGTAATTTGGCTTTTAACCCTTGAAGTAATATGGTTTGAATTGCCTTTATGGTTTTACTTGGTTTATCTCTGCGTTCCTATTGCTTGGTTTATAAAACATAAAAGGGAAAAGAAAAAATGACCATCGAGAAATTAAAGAGCGGTTCTTACAGAATCCGGCAAATGTATCAAGGAAAACTGTATCTCGTCACACTTCCTTACAAGCCTTCCAAGCGTGAAGCCATTGATTTGATGGCGGAAAAACTTAAGGAATCCGATGCCCTGATCAATGGGTCTTTCGGTGCAGCGGCCAGGGAATATGTCGAGATTAAGAAGAATGTCCTGTCGGTGAGAACCGTAAGGGAATATCTTTTATACATTCATCAGCTTCCCACGTGGTTTACAATTATCAACATGGGTAAATTGAATCAGGCTGACATCCAAAGATGTGTTAATGAACTGACCGTCAACCACGCTCCCAAAACCGTACGTAACTACCACGGCTTCATTTCTGCCGTTTTAAGCGTTTATAAACCGAACCTTAAAGTTTCTACCACTTTGCCCCAAAGGGTTCTAAATGAGCCGTATATCCCATCAGAAAAGGAAGTTAAACAGATACTTGAATATACAAGGGACAACAATCCTTTCTTTTATGTTGCCCTAAATTTGGCTACCATGGGGTTAAGACGTTCAGAAATCTGTGCTTTGACCTTATCTGACCTCGATTCCGACAATATGCTTCACATCAACAAGGCACTTGTGGAGAATGTAGACAAGGAATGGGTCATTAAGTCCACCAAGACAGAAAAGTCTTCAAGGGTTATCCCGGTGCCGCAGGAACTTGCAGACATAATCCGGGATCAGGGATATATTTACAAGGGATATCCCAACTCGATATCCGATTATCTTATGAGTGTTCAAGCGAAGCTTGGGATACCAAAATTTTCAATGCATAAATTAAGGCACTTCTTTTGCTCCAAACTCCTGTCACAGAACGTCCCTATGAAGGACATTATGTATCTCGGAGGTTGGTCTACTGATTCTACCATCAAACAAGTCTATGGTCACGCCATGAAGACCAAAACCGATGAAGGTAAGAAAAGCATCATGTCTTCTTTTTGGAATTTCTAAATCCGTGTACAATCCCGTGTACAGTTTTGTGTACAGTATACCTATAAACCCCATTTTTACGTTATAAATATCATTTATGAAATTGTACACAAAAAGAAGGTTCGAACCTCTTGAAATGCAGTGAAATCAAGGGTTTGAGCCTTCTTTCAATGAGTGCGGATAACAGGACTTGAACCTGCACGGTCGCCCACCAGAACCTAAATCTGGCGTGTCTGCCAATTCCACCATATCCGCAGGGCGCAAAAAAGCGCACTTTTGTAATTATATGTTATCGACTCTCAGGCGTCAAGCAGGTTATTCAAGCCATTCGTCGCCCTTGATCTCCTCGACGGTATCAAGGTATTTCTTTGCCTCCGTAAGCACTTCACGATATTCATCGTTTACATTTCGAAGGATTCCCTTATATACATCCGTGGTACCCATGTCGGACACGTTCCAAAGCTCGGTAAGAAGGTCCGAAAGCCTCTCCGCGCCCGCTGAACGGCTCATGGTGGCAAGCTGCTCGATTATGGGCTTTGCAGCCGCAGGCTCCATTCTTCCGATGTTATCCATCATCTCTCCGGAAGCATCCACATAAACCTTTACTATGGAAGAATAAACCTTGTCATCATCCCACACGGCTTTGATACCCTGTTCCGGCGAAAAGATTGCTTCGTCCGAACGGTCGCGCTTTCTTATGTTGCGGCGGACATCATCCTGAACATAGACGATCTTGTCCTTCGGGATCCATTTCTGCATGACGAAACTTAAATGCTTCATCACTATGGGCTTTGCCAGAAAATCGCTCATTCCCGCTTCAAAGAACATCTTCTCTATCTCGCCCCCCGTATTGGCCGTCAGGGCAATGATGGGCGTTTTCTTTTCGCCTTCGGTTTCCCATATCCGTTTGGCAGCTTCAATACCGTCCATACCGGGCATCATGTGATCCATAAAGATCAGGTCAAACTTCGCACCGCCGGCCACCAGATCCACAGCCTCCGCACCCGAATCCACGTCCACGACTTTAGCCTTGAAGGTTTCAAACAGAGCCCTCGCAACCTTTAAGTTTACGCGGTTATCGTCAACCAGCAGAACTCTTGCATCGGGAGTGATGAATTTTGCTTCGCCGGACAAAGAAAACCGCTCTCTGTTTCCGCTGTTCTTGATCACGGAAAGGACCGAGAAAATATCAAGGGGCTTGCGAAGGACCAGGTACTTTCCGAAGAAATCGCCGTTATCCGACTCGCCTATGTCAAGAAGCTTAACCGGAATGGTGGTGGGGGAAACCCTTCCGATCATTTCGGTCACGGCCTTAAACATGTTGGCTGATACTATAAAGAAATCGGTCTTGACGGTGGAAAGGACACCCTCCGCCTCAGACTCTCTGAATACACGCTTTACGGACACACCGAGGGCAGAAAGAATGCGCTCCAAGTTATCCGCATAGTGAATATTGTCATCCCAGATAAGAAAATCAAGAGCCAGGTTCCTGTTCTTGTCAACATCCGCTATGGGCACGTTGTCGGGAGTAACCCGCTGTCTGATCCTGGCCGTAAAGGTAGAACCCTTTCCCAGCTCGCTTTCAAAGGAAATGGATCCGCCCATCATGGAGGCCAGTTCTCTGCATATCGTAAGGCCCAGACCCGTACCTTCTGTACCTTTCTTCAAAGACACGGCCTGTCCGAATTTCTGGAAGACTTTTTCTTTTTCCGAGGGAGCGATCCCCACGCCGGTATCCCTTATGGCAAAAGAAATATCTATGGTTTCTTTGGAAAGTCTTTCGTAGGTGACATTTAAGGAAATAAGGCCTTTGCCGGTGAATTTGGCCGCATTTCCCAGTAGATTGATCAGAATCTGGCGGATACGTACCTCATCTCCGATCAGGACTCTGGGAAGTGTGGGGTCAACGTCTATGGTAAATGCGACAGCCTTATTGGAAAGACGCACGGAAACGATGTTCTTTACGTCTTCAATGAGAGCACCCACGTCATAGGGAGCCTCGGTAAGGGACATCCTGCCCGCATCGATCTTGGAAAAATCCAGAATATCATTGACAACATCAAGAAGGTTGTCGGAAGAACTCTTAAAAATGCCCAGATATGAACCCGCAGTCTCGGAATGTTCCTCCTTCATAAGCAGCTCCGTGGCGCAGCAGATGGCGTTCATGGGAGTTCTGATCTCATGGCTCATGTTCACAAGAAAATCCGCTTTCGCATTAGCCTCATGAAGGCGGCGTTCGGATTCTTTTTGAATGTTTTCGATAAGCTCATCCTTTTTCTTTGATTCGGCCTCATCGGCTTCGGATTTGCGTAAAAAGATCAAAGTAAGGAGTGCCAGCGACAAAACAGCCGCAAAGGCTAACAGAAAGCATCCGATCTTAAAGAAGATCGAATTGATATTAAGGAACAGGCCGATGATCAAAGATACCACCGCAACAAAGGCCGCGGCGGCGGAACCGATGATATAGGTCCTGTTGAGTTTTTTCCCCGAAAAGAAAGAATTTCCGTCCATAGTTTGCTCTGACCCACTGTAAGTTTAAATGTTCTTCCTAAATAAAAATTGTATCAGATTATTGCTTCTTATTCAATAAAAGACAAAACAAAAGGATCGTCAGAGACGATCCTTTGTTTAATGAGCCACCCGGGACTCGAACCCGGGACAACTTGATTAAAAGTCAAGTGCTCTACCACCTGAGCTAGTAGCCCATATATTCATTTTGCGCTGGGCTAGGCAGATTCGAACTGCCGAATGCAGGAGTCAAAGTCCTGTGCCTTACCGCTTGGCGATAGCCCAAAGCTTATTACTCCGTGAGTCCCAGTTACAGGGTGGATAGAGGGACTCGAACCCTCGATCTCCAGAACCACAATCTGGCGCGTTAACCAACTACGCTACATCCACCATAAAATGTGCCCGAAGGGATTCGAACCCCCGACCCACGGCTTAGAAGGCCGTTGCTCTATCCAGCTGAGCTACGGACACTCGGATAGCATACCAAATTACGTCGCAGATAAATCTGCGAGAGCGGGTGATGGGAATCGAACCCACGTGTCCAGCTTGGAAGGCTGGTGTTCTACCATTGAACTACACCCGCAAATATTAAATTACCGCATCAATCTTCCCTTTAGAAGCCGCTTATCATCTCCCGAAAAGTCGGGGTGACAGGATTCGAACCTGCGACTTCCTGGTCCCAAACCAGGCGCTCTGCCAAGCTGAGCCACACCCCGAAAAGAGTGCCTTCCGCATTGACGCACGTTTGATTTTACTATAGGAATTTTGACCTGTCAACAAAAAGTTAAAGCATTTTTTACTATCTTTCGAGATACTTTAAGTCAAAGCGTATTTCGTCGTTTTCATCGATTTCGAGAACTGCATAGGAAGGCTTTCCGTTTGATTGTCTTGGCATTGAAATACTGCCGGGATTTACCGCCCAGATGTGATAATCTTCGTCAAATTCGATGCTCGGCACATGAGTATGCCCGTAAAGCACGATATCCGCCCCTCTGGAAAGCGCAGCATCAAGAAGCTTCTGCGTTCCGTAGGAGACTCCGTACCTGTGCCCGTGGGTCAAAAAGAAATGGTGTGACCCTATATCGAATTCTTCCTCAGGATTCAAAGAACTTCCGAGGAACAGATCGTTGTTGCCGGAAACCACCTTAACCTCACAGGAAACCGCTCTCTTGTAAATATCCTCGTTTCCGTAGGCATCTCCAAGATGAATGAGCATATCCGGCTGCCCCGTCTTTGAAAGAATGTCAAAGAAATTGGAGTCATATCCGTGACTGTCACTTATTATAAGTATCTTCATACTCTTCGATCACTCCCCTTATAAGCCTTAAAGCATTGCCCCTGTGACTGATGGCATGCTTTTCGTAGGGTTCAAGCTCTGCCGTTGTTTTGTTTCTTTCGGGCAAAAAGAAAATGGGGTCGAAACCGAAGCCGTTGCTCCCTGCGGGAGTTCTTGCTATCTCTCCTTCAACGGTTCCGAGTACCGTTTTTTCGGTGCCGTTGGGAAATACGGCCGCAATGGCGCAGATAAAACGGGCTTTTCTGTTTCCGCTCACATCCGCATCAACCCTGCTTATAAGATTTTGATTCTTTATGCTGTAAGGCGTGTCCTTTCCCATGTATCTGGCGGAATAAATGCCCGGTTCGCCGTTTAAGCAATCGATGGATAAGCCCGAATCATCCGCAAGGACCAGCACATTTTCCATGCCCTTTGCTGTGGCGGCCCCGTAAACGGCTTTTGCCTTAATGAGGGCATTTTCCTCGAAAGTGGTGCCGTTTTCTTCTATATCGATATCGATTCCCGCTTCCTTCATGGATTTGATTTCTCCGACAGTGGGAAGTGTTGCGAGAATCTCACGTATTTCTTTCATTTTATCGGCATTTCCGGTGGCAAATATTACATTCACGTTATTCACCTCTTTTGCGAAGAGTCTCTTCTATTCCGTTAAGAATGCCCTCCGCGATTTTTTCTATGTAAGCAGGGCTGTTAAGAAGCTCTGCTTCGTCTTTGTTTGACATAAAGCCCACGTAGAGGTTCATGGCGGGGATTTCGAATTCCTTTAACATCTCATCATCGAACCTGTCATAGAGGGCAATTCCTCTGTTTACGGCGGATTCGCAGGTATTACGAAGAATGTTGTCCGCAAATCCGGCATTTGAGAAACCGTCTCTGTAAAAAGCACCGTTATATTCGGCGTACATTCCGTACTTTCTCTCGTCGCCTGCATCCGCGTCCGCATGAAGGCCGATATAATAGTCTCCGTTGAGTCGCATGCTGTATTCAAGGCGTTTACCTTCATTTAAGGTATAATCGCCGCTTCTTACGGGTATTACACGATAAGGTTTGCCTTCCGAAAGTTTTTTAAGCGATTTGGCGATATTTAGGGTAATATCCTTCTCGCAAAGGTCTCCTACCTTGATTCCGTTCTTTGAGCCGCCGTGTCCCGCATCGATAAGTATAACTGTATCCGTGCCTTTAACGGGCTTAAAATCGAGATTCAGGCTGTTTCCTTCAAAGGAGGCCACACATTCGCAGAGCCTCGAAAATTCAAGGGTAAACATGATTTCAGAACCGTTTCCGGCAATTTTCATGCCGTTTAAATATGAAAGCTTGCCCTTGGGATGATTGTTCAAAAAAGAAGCCGAATCAACGCCCCTTAAGATTATTATTGCTTTGTTCTCCGAATAATTGTGGACAAGAGTGAGATTATCTTCACCCGTTTCGTCTTTGCAATGGATCGTTAAATCATGCGGAAGGCTTATGTCTTTCATGTTGGAAAGATCGAGTGCGTAGGAAAAGGACTGCTTAATCTCCTCTTCCTTTTCCGAAACATCCTGGGTTTCGTCCTCTGTTACGATAACGACCTTGTCTGCCGCATAGGTCACCATTACATACATGGAAGCAAGAAAAAGAACGGTCGCAACAGCCACCGCAAGCATGGTAAATTTATTTCTGAAATCCCATTTTGCTTCCACAATTACCTTCTTTTTTCGGGCTTCTTTCCCATGAAGGAATAGAAGTACGTTTTCATCATTCCGTTGTAAATCTTACGGTTTTTATCTGCTTTTCTGCCGATAGCGCTTTCCGTACCGTCATAAGATGTTATTACAAAAAGAGACCAGTCGTCAAGGGCTCTGAATCTTTCGCCGAGGGTTCCGTAAAGGGCGGGAAGCGCCGCACGGTCCTCAAGTCTTTCGCCGTAGGGCGGATTGGTTACTATAAAGCCATATTTCTTGGGCTGATGAAGGTCTTTTATATCCTGCTGCTGGAAATGAATAAGCTTTTCAACTCCCGCAAGGCGTGCATTGGCCCTGGCGGCTTCGATGATGCTCTTATCTATATCGTAGCCTTTAATGTCGGTCTCAACGTCCATGTTGATTTCATCCCTTGCTTCGTCATAGGCATCTTTCCAGACAGAAGGCGTAACAAGGCCCTCCCAGTCGTTGGCGGTAAAATCCCTGTTAACGCCGGGAGCTATGTTTGCGGCCATCAATGCAGCTTCTATGGGAAAAGTACCGCATCCGCAGAAAGGATCCACCAGAACCCTGCTTTCATTCCAGGGAGTAAGCTTAAGAAGGGCCGCTGCAAGATTTTCCGCAATGGGAGCCTTGGATGTAAGCTTTCTGTAACCTCTCTTCTGAAGGCTGATGCCTGAGGTATCAAGGCCTACGGTGACAACGTCGTTTAAAAGTGTCACACGGATCGGGTAGTCCGCTCCCGTCTCTTCAAACCAGGATATGGCATATTTAAGCTTTAAACGCTCCACTATGGCCTTCTTCATGATGGACTGGATATCCGAGGGGCTGAAAAGGGCGCTTTTGATGCTGGCGGCCTTAACAACGTTAAACCTTGCATCCTTCGGGATATAGTCTTCCCAGTTTAAAGCCTTGGTGCCTTCGAATAATTCGTCATAGGTGGTTGCCTTAAAACTTCCTATTTTAATAAGAACACGTTCCGCGGTTCGAAGACCTATGTTGGTCCTGGCGACAGCCTCCTCGTCTCCCGCAAAAAAAACGCGTCCGTCGGTGCCACCGGTGACGTCGTAGCCAAGATCGTTTATTTCTCTTTTAAGTACGCTCTCAAGCCCGAAATGGCAGGGAGCTATCAGTTCAAATTTTCTCATAGGAAGATGATAAGATATCGCTTAAGCGCTGTCAACACCCGCGATAAGGATACTTTTCGCAAAACATAAGCCGGAGCGATCTCTCGCTCCGGCCCCTGTAGGAAGATGTATTATGCCAACCAAATCAGGCCGGCATTGTATCAAAACGGCAAATTACTTGCCAGCCTTGAACTTGTTGTACTGCTCGGTGAATGCATCGATAACCTTCTGAACGCCTGCATCCTGAAGAGCCTTCTTGTACTCAGCGATCTTAGCATCAACATCAGCCTTTGCTACGCCACCGGTCTCAAGCAAGAAACCGTATTCAGCGTGAAGGTTCTTACATGCGGTGTACTCTGCGGAAACTGAAGAGAAGTCAAATCTGAAACCTGCTGCGCAGCTTGTCTTTGCGGTTCCGTTGAACTGCTTGTAAGCGCCTGCGAAATCAGCGGGTGAACCTGCTTCGGGAGTGATAACGAGAGCAGATACGGACTCCCACATGGAGTGGTTGTACTTCTTGCCCATCTTCTCAACCTGTCCGTTAGCATCCAGCTTCCAGTCTTCGCCTTCGATACCGTAGGTGTAAAGATCTGCAAGTTTCTTATCGGTGTAAAGGAGTCCGAGGAATTCGATACACTGCTTAGCCATCTTGTCGGAGGTGTTAGCGGTGATGCAGTAGCAGGAACCGAGTGCGGAGTTGGAGTGTGCCCATCTTTCGGTAAGAGGGTTGATAACTACTTCCTGGCCGTATCTGTTGTTAGCTTCTGCGTTGTTGGGAGTATCGGTCCACCATGAAACGCCCCAAAGATCGGACTGAGTGGTGGTATCGGTAACAACCTTGGTGTATTCATCTTCGTGAACGTAACCTTTTTCTCTCCAGTCAGCGATGATGTTGGCGTATTCCTTGTACTCGGGAGTATCAAGAGTGAATACTACGCTGTCGCTTGCGCGGTCAACCGCTACGAAGTTACTTTCGGTCTCGCCTGTGAAGAAATCGAACTTGTCGATGTAAAATCTCCAGAAAAGAGCTGCCTTCTGAAGAAGCATGGGATACTTAAGACCGCCATCCTTGCACTGCTTGAGTAAGGGCTCAAGGTCGGTAAGCTTCTTAACGGAAGTAACGTCGAAGTTGTACTTGTCAAGTACAGCCTTACGATACATAAGGTCGTAACCTTCTACGTTGTCCTTGTAAACGGGAACGAAATAGTTCTTTCCGTCGAACTTGGTAGCTTCCCACTGTCCCTGATCCATGGACTTATAAAGTGCGGTGTCGGGAAGAAGCTTGGTGATATCCTTTACCATGCCGTTGGAAACGAGAGCGGAAGTCTTAATCTTACCCTCTTCCCAAGAAGCTGTCCAAAGAATGTTAACTTCTTTGCTTGCTACGGCATTTCCGGCCTTTTCAACATATTCGCCGGAGTTGATCTCGGTGATGGCAACTTCGAAGTTGCATCCTTTTTCCTTAAGGTAGGCGTTAACTGCGTCCTGAACCTTCTTAACCTGTGCTTCGTCAACCGCTTCAAGGTTGAATAAAGCTCTTGTGATCTTGATCTTGGACTTTCCGCTTGCTCCGCAGCCGCTGAGCAATCCGACTAACATTGTCATAACAAGCAATGCAGCCAAAATTTTCTTTTTCATGTAAATCCTCCTATAAAAGATTGTTAGTGTGTATATCCAAAGGCACTGCCTTTAAATATCAATTTCATCAGCCCTTTACGGAACCTACCGTAAGACCCTTTACAAAGTATTTCTGGAAGAAGGGGTATGCAACCATGATAGGTGCTATTACCACTACTACCGTTGCCATCGTCGCCGCGTTCTTGGGAATCGTTCCTCCCATGGCATCTCTTACGGCCTGCGGCACGTTGTTGTTGTTCAACAGGAAATCGATGTTCTTCTGAATGTTATAAAGAAGGAGCTGCAACGGTTTCTTTGCGTTCTTGTCGATATAAAGTACCGCATTCTGCCAGTCATTCCAGTATGCCGTAGCCATCATGAATCCCACGGCCGCAAGGGAGGGCTTCATAAGGGGAAGGCATATACCGAAGAAGGTCCTGTATTCGTTAGCTCCGTCAATCTTCGCAGCCTCCATGAGTTCCGCAGGAATGCTGTTCACTATGTAAGTACGAAGAATGATAACGTTCATGGTGGTAACGCAAAGCGGAAGTATCAGCAAAAGAAGCGAGTTCTTAAGGTGATAATATCCGGTAAATACGATATATCCCGAAAGCTGACCGCCGTTAAACAGCATGGGGATCAGCAGGTAGATCGAAAGGAACTTCGCAAGTCTGAAACCGGGACGGCTTATGGAATAAGCATACATACTCATGATCAAAAGTCCCGTAAGGGTTCCGACCACCACAATAAATATCGTAACGCCGTAGGAAGTAATGAGCTGCGTTCCGTACTTAAGTACCGAGTGCATACCGTCAAGGGACCACTCTTCGGGGAAGAAGCTGAAACCGTTGGCGGAGATTGCAGCCTCCGAGGTAAATGCGACTATAAATACGAGCAATACCGGAAGCAGGCAAAACAGTGTGTATATCAGCAGGAAGAATCCAAGTACGAACTGTCCGGGCTTTATTCTGACTTTATCTTTGACAACAATCTTTTCTTTTCCCATCTCAGCCCCCTTAGAACAGTGAATTATCAGGCGAGATCTTTCTCACCGTCGCATTTGCTATGAGCATCATCACAAGTCCCACCGTGGACTGGAACAGGCTGGCCGCCGCCGTAAATCCGTATTCGGGGCTGTTGATTATCGCATGCAGTACGTAAGAATCGATAACCTGTGTCGTATCATACAAAGCACCGCTGTCCCTCGTTACCTGAAAGAACAGACCAGTATCGGACCTCATGATGTTACCCACCGAAAGAAGAAGCATTACGGTGATCATGGGAACGAGCGAAGGAAGGGTGATGTGCCAGATCTGCTGCCACTTGTTGGCGCCGTCGATCTGTGCAGCCTCATAATAGGTCGTATCGATTCCCGCAAGTACCGACATGTACAGTACGGATCCGTAACCCACGGAATTCCATATCTTAACGATGGTAAGGATCACTATCCAGTACCCGGGCTTCGCGTAAAAAGAAGTGGATGTTCCGAGTACCTTGTTTATAAGTCCGGTATCGCTTGCGATAAATGCATAAACGATAAACTGTACGGCTGCGTATGAAATGAAGATCGGGACGATCATGACGGTCTGCATCAGACGCCCCACTTTCTTAAATACAAACTGGTCAAGAGCAATGGCAAGAACGATATTTAAGAAAGTACCCAGAAGCGTAAAGATGAAGTAATACATGATGGTATTTCTGGTCATTCTGTAGAAAACATCTTTACTGGTAAAAAGGAACTTAAAGTTCTCAAGACCTACGAATCTGCTTCCGAAGAAACCCTGCATGGGTTTAAAATCCTGGAAGGCCATGATAATACCGCCCATGGGTACGTACATGATAAAGAAAAGAACCAGAAATGCCGGAAGTGCAAAGATCACGAACGGCATGTTCTTTTTGGTATTGTACCAAAGGCTGTTCTTCTTTTTGGCAGACACAGGTGCATTGATGACCTGTTCGGCTTTTTTCGCTTTGGTGTTTGCCATTTAAATCTCCCTTCAGGTTGAAACGTTTTCGAGTTTTTCGAAATCGTTTTCGAAAACTTGCAAAAAACAGGCCGTGGCTTCCGCCTGCCTTTCGTAGTCATAATATATAATTTCATATGCTTTGTCAACATATTTTTGTACAAATTGCTGTCGTGATTTTTTTATACCTTGTTTTTATGAGCTGTTCTTCGTCAAATTGACTTTAGCAACCGACGATTATTACACGTATTAAATAAACTCTCACAAATCAGCGTAGGTGCGGAGTTTCCTAAACACTGCGTTTTTACGGAAACTATTTGAAAAATAGCAAAATTTGGCTTGTTATTGCAAAGCGATTGTATTATACTGACTGTGCGAAAACGATTTCGAAGCGAGGTTTCTTTTCATGGTATCATTGAAAGACATAGCCAATGCATGCCATGTCAGTCCTGCCACTGTCAGCAAAGCGCTGAACAACCAGAGTGACGTGAGCGATAAGACCAAAACACTCATCCGCAACACAGCCAAAAAGATGGGTTATTTCCCCAATTCATCCGCCAGAGCCCTTAAGACCAACCGAACCTACAATATAGGAGTGCTCTTTGTGGATGAGGCCGAGAGCGGACTTACCCACGACTACTTTGCCGCCGTTCTGGACAGTTTTAAGCGGGGTGCCGAGGAATCCGGTTACGATATCACCTTTATCAACAGCCGAAAGAATCGTCACGACAGTATGTCTTACCTTGAGCATTGCATGTACCGCGGATTTGACGGAGCGCTCATAGCCTGCGTCGACTTCTACGATCCCGAAGTTGCCGAACTTGTAAACAGCGGGCTTCCGGTCATCACCATAGACCACGTTTTTAACGGACATTCCGCAGTACTTTCCGATAACGTTTCCGGCATGAAGGACCTGGTCTCTTATATCCTCTCAAAGGGACATAAGAAAATCGCATATATACACGGCCTGAAGTCTTCTGTTACGGACAGCCGTCTTTCTTCGTTCTATAAAACGCTGGATGACGCGGGCATATCCGTTCCCGACGAATACGTAAAAGAAGCGCCTTACAGAAACACGGAGGAAGCTTCCGCAAAAACACTGGAACTTTTGAAACTTAAGGATCCGCCCACCTGCATTCTTTATCCCGATGATTTTTCCTGCTACGGCGGAATGAACGCCATAAAGGATATGGGACTGGTGATCGGCGAGGACATTTCCGTTGCCGGATACGACGGGATCCGCCTGGGACGCCACATCGACCCGCACCTTACTACTTTGAGACAGGATACCAAAGGCATCGGACTTGCGGCAGCGAAGAAACTCATAGATCTGATAGAACGTCCCAGAACCACCATTGAAGAACAGATAATGATTGAAGGCGAAGTTTACGAGGGCAAAACCCTCAAGGACCTAACCCAAATCCTATAAACAATCTCACTTAATCGAAAGGAGTGAACATATGAAATACGGATTTTTTGACGACGCTTCAAAAGAATACGTTATTACCACCCCCAAGACTCCCCTGCCCTGGATCAACTACCTGGGTACAAAGGACTTCTTCTCTTTGATCTCAAACACCGAAGGTGGCTACAGTTTTTATAAAGACGCAAAGCTGCTTCGTATCACGCGTTTCCGCTACAACAACGTGCCTGCGGATTCAAACGGTAAATACTATTACATAAAGGACGGCGATACGGTCTGGAATCCCGGCTGGATGCCCACCAAGACCGATCTTGATTCCTATGAGTGCCGTCACGGTATCGGGTACAGCAAGTGGAACTCTTCCAAAAACGGCGTTTCCGCCTCCGTTCTTGCTTTCGTTCCCACCGACGATACCTGCGAGATCAACAGGATCGAGCTTACCAACAAGACCGATTCCGTAAAGGAACTTAAACTCTTCTCCTATGTTGAGTGGTGTCTCTGGAATGCTCAGGACGATATGCTTAACTTCCAGCGTAACTTTTCAACCGGCGAAGTTGAAATCATCGGTTCCGCAATCTATCACAAGACCGAATACAGAGAACGCCGTAACCATTATGCGGTATATTCCGTAAATGCAGACATCGCGGGCTTTGATACCCAGCGCGAGGATTTTCTCGGTGCATACCATGATAACAGCAACCCCGAAGTCGTGTTTGAAAAGGGCGCCTGCACAGGTTCCGTAGCCCACGGCTGGGCTCCCGTTGCCGTGCATCAGTTAAACATCACCTTAAATCCCGGAGAAAGCAAGTCCTTCGTGTTTGTTTTGGGATATTGCGAGAATCCCGATGATGACAAATGGGAAAGCAAGAATGTGATCAACAAAAAACCCGCCAAGGCTCTTCTTTCCAAATATTCCACCGATTCCGCCGTAGATGCCGCTTTCGCAAAACTGAAAGAATACTGGGATAATCTTCTTTCCATCTACACCGTTGAAAGCGCAAACGACAAAGTTAACCGTATGGTAAATATCTGGAACCAGTACCAGTGCATGGTCACCTTCAACATGTCCCGCTCCGCTTCCTACTTCGAATCCGGAATCGGCCGCGGCATGGGCTTCAGGGATTCAAACCAGGATCTTCTCGGTTTCGTACACCTGATCCCCGAACGTGCCAGAGAGCGTATCAT
>Ga0129306_1002808_pt1 | contig 14439 bp, 9 predicted proteins | sample P827metagenome_FD_94438 | JGI IMG/M metagenome (GOLD analysis project Ga0129306, IMG submission 94438) | Capybara group fecal microbial communities from Wisconsin, USA - P827 metagenome | ecosystem: Host-associated > Mammals > Digestive system > Large intestine > Fecal | place: USA: Wisconsin...
AATATAGGAAAGATAATAAGAGGCGCCAAAGAAGAGCCGGGTATTTATATTGAAAAAGGTTACGTAGCTCCTGCAACACCGTTGGAAGAGGCGGTTTGTAAGATGGCGCGGGAAATTCTTGAAATTGAAAAAGTAGGCGTTGACGACGATTTTCTTGAGCTGGGAATTCATTCGATATCCTTTGTCAGATTTAATCAGGCTTTGGAGGAAGCGGGATATAAGATTGATATTTCCAAGATGTTTGATTGCACGACTCCGAGAAAACTTGCGGCAATGATTGAATCCATGAAACAGTAATCAAGCAAAATTATATTGGGCACGAGGGTTGAAAGTGAATCCGCGTGCCCGTACTTTAGCATTTTCTTATTAAAATGTAACAATACCGTTAATAATTATTGAAATAGAATCACCCTGACGATATAATTAAACTCTATCAGTTTGTTGTGATATGGCCTTTAAAGAGGCAAGGGGTACCGTGATGAAAAAATGGAGAAGCAGGATTCTTCATATGCTTCTTTTTGTATTCGCAATGACGCTTTTTGCGGCGGGTTATACAGCTGCGATTAAGAGCCGCGGTAATGAGTACAACAGGAAGCTTATCGACGGATGGAATATACAGATTAATAAAGATATCTACGAGGCCGTTAATCTGGCTGAGTTTAAGTTTCCGGTGACCCAGAAGGGTGACTGGGTTTCTTTTTGGGGTGAATTGCCCGCAGATATTCCCGATAATGTAACTTTGCGTATTAATATGGTGCACTGTGCCACCAGAGTTGTGCTCAATGATGAGATTGTGTACGACTATGGTTGGGACGATTATGAGGCCGGCAAGATGCTCGGATTCGGTTCGAGATTTATAAGTCTTCCCGACGGATCTCAGGGCGGTAAGATTAAGATTATTATGTTTGTGACGGAGAACAATGCGTTTTCGTCTCTTACCATACCGGAGCTTTATTCCGAGAGTACGGGATATGCGGTGTACTATAGCAAGTACATGATTCCGTTTGTGGTAGCGGTGACGCTTACTGTGGCGGGACTTTGCATTTCACTTGTTACATTCTGCCTGTATTTTAAGTCTTATCATATGGAGAAGCTTTTCTGCATCGGTATTTTCTCTCTGTGTATAGGCTTCTGGACGCTTTGTAATTATAACCTTGACTATATCTTTACCGACAATCTGGCGGTTAAGACGTATATAGAATATCTTGCGCTGTATCTTGTGCCGTTCCCGATACTTATGTATTTCAGGGAGGATGTTGAGAAGCGTAATAAGGCGTGGGAATGCTTTTTCTTGTATGCGCTTGTAATTATTGAGGTGCAGTTATTCCTTGTATCGATTGCGGCTCAGATATTTAACTGGGCACATTTGTCGGACTTCCTGCCGGTGTACATCATTCTTTTGCTGGTGGCGGTGCTGTTCGTGTGCCATCTGGTGCTGGAAGACCTGCGCAAGGAGAAGTCGCATAAGGTGCTGATGCTTGGCTTTGCGGTAATGATTCTTGTGGCATTAAGGGACCTTGTGGCGTACTGTGCCGACAAGTTAACGGCTAACGGGCTGCGAGAATACAGAAGCTACGTGTCCGTGGGCGCGCTCATATTCGTAGTGGCATTGCTCGTAGACTTTATCATGGAGATGCGCAGGAAGCTTTATAAGACCGCCGAGACGAAGTTTCTTGAGAAGATTGCATACGAGGATGTGCTTACCGGACTTTCCACACGAAGAAAGTGTGAGGAAGTATTTGAAGAAATTGATAAGCGTAAGTATGAGTACATTATTTTCCAGTTTGACTTAAACAACCTTAAGAATACGAACGACGACTTCGGTCATGAGGCCGGAGACGATATGATAGTAAGATTTGCAAATATGCTCCGTGAAACCTTTAATGAAGGCGAGACTCTCGGTCGAATGGGTGGCGACGAGTTTATCGCGATAGTCACGGATTCCTATGGATACAACGCTGAAGACAAGGTAAGCAGGCTTGAAAAGCTCATAGGGGAGGACAATGCAGACAAAGAAGTTAAAGTCAGCGTTTCCTTGGGCTACTGTTACTCTTCGGAACTCAAAGATCCTAAGGCCTTAGACGTGTACAAAGAAGCCGACAAGCGTATGTACAAGGACAAGGAAGCATATTATAAAAGAACAGGAAAAGGACGAAGAAGAAATGACACCCAAAACACAAATTAATATCAGAGATCCGTTTGTACTGGTGCACGAGGGCAAGTATTACCTTTACGGCACAAGAGGCCCCGAATGTTGGGGTAACAAGGCTACAGGCCTTGACTGTTATGTAAGCACGGACCTTGAGAATTTCGAGGGACCGATTGAAGTATTTACGCCGCCGGAAGGCTTTTGGGCCGACAGGAATTTCTGGGCGCCGGAGGTTCACGAGTATAAAGGCGCATTTTACATGTTTGTTTCTTTTAAGGCGGAAGGAGTGTGCAGAGGAACTCAGATATTAAAGTCCGATTCTCCGCTTGGACCCTTTAAGGTTCATTCCGACGGCCCGGTTACTCCAAGGGATTGGGAGTGTCTGGACGGAACGTTTTATACGGAGGACAGAGAAGGAGGTAAGCCCTACATGATATTCTGTCATGAATGGGTACAGATTACGGACGGAACTATATGTGCCGTTCCTTTAAGCGACGATCTTACGCATGCTGAGGGCGAGCCTAAGCTTTTGTTTCATGCCTCGGAAGCGCCGTGGATAGTTGATATCAGAAACGGCAATTATGTGACTGACGGCCCTTTTATGTATAAAGCCGATGACGGCGAGATTACACTTTTGTGGTCAAGCTTCGGTAAGGGCGGATATACCATGGGACTTGCCAAGAGCGAGTCAGGTACCATCGAAGGTCCCTGGAAGCAGGTTGAAGAGCCTTTGTTTGGTAAGGACGGGGGTCACGGAATGATATTTAAGGCTCTCGACGGCAAGATAATGGGTACGCTTCATTCACCCAATGTTGACTTGCAGGAGAGACCGATTTTCTTTGAAATAAAACAAAAATTATAATGCGTTTGTGGATTTAGCCGTGAAATGTAACAGTTTCGCGGCTTTCTTTTTGTGCTTTTTAACGAACAAAAAAAGAACGGGCGGTAAACCTCAAACAGAAAAAACGGTAAACCGAAACGAAATTTACTTTTTGACCGACCTGCGAGCCACAAAACAGTAAATATTGATTGAAAATGAACATTTCCGTAAACATTTTTGCGGATATTTAGCAAGATATTGACTTAGTAAAAAAGTAAAAGTATATTGAGGTTACCATTTTTTAGAAGGGAGATTTGCTTATGAAAATGAAAAAACTGGTAGCTGTATTGGCAACAGCAGCTATGGTATTGGGTTTGGTTGGCTGTGGCGAGACCACTTCAACTTCCGATACCGACAGCACAACCTCGACTTCGGTTGAGGCAAGCACTTCCGTAGAAGCATCAGCTTCCGAGGAAACTCCTGCAGAACCTGTGACATTAAGAATGGCTTGGTGGGGTTCGCAGACCAGACACGACAGAACAATCGCTGTAATTGAACTGTACGAGTCACTTCATCCTAATGTAACCATCGAATACGAGCCTATGGACTTTGACGGTTACTTCAACAAACTTGCCACACTTGTAGCAAGTAACGATGTATGGGATATCTTCCAGCTTGGATCTAACTTCCCTACATATCAGTCAAAGATTTACACCCTTAATGATTTCATCAAGGACGGAACGATTGATGTATCCGGTACTACCGAGGCATTCCTTCGTATCGCAGCCGATGAAAAGGGAAATCAGGTAGGTCTTTGCAGCGGCGTTAACACTTACGGTATTGCTTACGATCCCGCACTCTTTGCTCAGGCAGGAGTTGCAGAGCCCACAGAGAATTGGACTTGGGATGATTACAAGCAGGCTTGCCTTACCATCCATGAGAAGCTTGGTATCTATGGCTCTTCAAAGTTTGATGACTGGCAGGCAGGCGCATCCAGCGGCGTTAACCAGGAAGGCTTCGGAATCGGTTTCTTTAACAAGACCAATGACGGCCTCGGCTTCACCGATTACAAGATGTTATCCGACTACATGCAGATGCGTGCGGACCTCGTTGCGGCAGGTGCATATCCCGATCCCGGTGCATGCAAAGAAATTTCCGATATCGAGAATGACTTTGTCGTATCCGGCGAAGCAGCCATGACATGGGTAGCATCCAACCAGTTTGTATCTCTTGCAACGGCAGCGGGAAGAGAGCTTAAGCTCATCAATCCTCCCCGCAAGAAAGCAGACGGTCCTGCAGGTGTATCCATTCAGTCTTCACAGATGCTTTGCGTGTCTCAGGACTCCAAGTATCCTGAAGAAGCAGCTAAGTTCATTGCTTTCTTCCAGAGCAACATTGATGCCAACAAGATTCTTCTTGCAGAGCGCGGTATTCCTACCTTCACCGCAGTTCGTGAAGCTCTTGCCGGCGACCTTACAGACCTTGAGAAGGCTGTATACGAGTACGTAGATGTAGTAGGTTCTTTTGACACAGGCGGAGAGACCGTTAATCCTTCAAGCCCCGCTTGTACCGATGAAATCAAGGAGCAGTACAACTACTATCTTGAAAAGGTTATCTACGGCGAAATGTCTGCAGATGAAGCTGCCAAGGCGGTTTATGATTTTGCGGCATCCAAATTCTAGGTAACTACTCGTTTTTTCTTTATATGGTTAGAAGCTAAAGTCCCCGTTCCAATGCCAACCCCTTTGGCCCACCCGGGAACGGGGCTCCTTTGGCGTAAGTAACATTGAGGTTATTATGAGCAAAAACGCTAAATCGATGCCGGCGGACGTACCGTCTGGAATCGCTTCATTTATAACAACAACACGGTCGGCCATATCTTCGCGGCGCCGTTCATAATCGGGTTCCTTGTTTTTACCATTATTCCCATGATCAGTTCTTTGTACTATTCATGCACCGATTACAACATGATAGAAAAAGAAAACTGGATAGGACTTGCCAATTACGTAAATCTCTTCAAGGATCCGAGATTTTTAAATTCAATAAGAGTTACGCTTCAGTATGTTGTACTGTCGGTGCCTCTTAAGCTTGCTTTTGCATTGTTTATTGCATTCTTACTTACACGCCCCAGCAAGGCGGTAAGCTTCTACCGTTCACTTTATTATCTGCCTTCTCTTATTGGCGGAAGTGTGGCGGTAGCACTGGTGTGGAAAGAACTGTTCGCAAGGAAGGGTCTTATTAACTCGATACTTGGCGATCTTGGCATACATGCGATTAACTGGTTTGGTAACATGTCAACAGCAAAATGGCCCATCATTCTTATGACAGTGTGGCAGTTTGGCTCTTCGATGTTAATCTTTGCGGCAGGGTTAAAAGAAATTCCCACAAGCTATTACGAGGCTGCCAAGATTGACGGAGCTAACGGCTGGCAGTCCTTTTGGAAGATTACAATGCCGTGCCTTTCGCCCATCATTCTTTTCAACCTTATAATGCAGCTTATTTCAAGCTTTATGGTGTTTACACAGGCATTCGTAATTACACAGGGCGGACCCAACGACGCAACCATGTACTATGCACTGTACGTGTACAAGCAGGGTATTCAGACTCGTAACATGGGCTATGCGAGCGCAATGAGCTGGGTAATGCTTGTAATTATGAGTGTGGTTACGGCAATCGTGTTTAAAACATCCAATCACTGGGTATTCAAGGAATCTGAAGGTTAAGGAGAGCACTCATGAAAGTAAGAAAAAGCATTACAACAATCCTTTACCACGTATTCATTGCGGCACTCGGCTTCATAATGGTATACCCGGTATTGTGGATGATTTCGGGATCCTTAAAGGATAACTCGGAAATACTGTCAGGCTCGTTAAATCTAATTCCGCCTAACTGGAGATGGGACAACTTTTCAAGAGGCTGGGCGGGCTTTGGCAAAATAACATTTACAACATACTTCAAAAACTCGCTTATCATCACCACGATAGCCACTCTCGGCACTGTAATAAGCTCATCGCTTATCGCTTATGCCCTCTCGAGAATACCCTTTCGCGGCAGAAAGTTTTGGTTTACACTTATGATTGGAACCATGCTTTTGCCGGGACAGGTGGTAATGATTCCGCAGTATTTGATATATAACCGCATCGGCTGGGTGGGAACACCGCTTCCGCTTATTGTTCCACATTTTTTCGGAGCACCTTTCTTTATCTACATGATGATGCAGTTTATGGCGGGTATTCCCAGGGAACTGGACGAGGCGGCAATTATAGACGGCTGCAGTAAGTATTCCGTATTCAGCAAAGTAATATTTCCGTTACTTAAGCCGTCGCTTATTTCAACCATAATTATTCAGTTCTACTGGAAGTGGGACGACTATATGGGACCTATGTTATACTTGGGTAAGCCTGCATCTTATACCGTTTCCATAGCGGTTAAGCTCTTTGCGGATGCTACCAGTAAGACAGATTACGGCGCAATGTTTGCAATGTCCACATTGTCAATGATTCCCGTATTCCTCATATTCCTGATATTCAACAGATATCTTGTGGACGGTATCAGCACAAGCGGCCTTAAAGGCTAGAGATAATCGGAGACAGTCGCATGATAAATCGCGAAGCACTTGTTCGAAAGTACAATCCTATCCTATTAAGTCAAAGAACCCATTCCCCGCTTACGGTGGGGAACGGCGACTTTGCCTTTACCGCAGATGTCACCGGGCTTCAGACCTTTTATGAAGCTTACGAACACGACTGTCCTGTCCTTACAATGTCGAATTGGGGATGGCACACGGCTCCCTTTGAAGATGGAAGATACTATTCCCTCGACGATTTTAATTACAAGATGACCGAGTACTATTACGAAAAAAGGATAGTTAAGTACCCGGTCAAAGAAACAAAAGAAAATTCAGCCCTCTATAATTATCTGAGACAGAATCCGCACAGATTCAATCTGGCAAGAATCGGCTTGTGCTTAAACGGTCGTCCCATAGAAGAAAGCGATGTTTCCGACATCAGGCAGGAACTCGACATGTACACGGGCATTCTTACAAGTCGCTTTACACTCAGGGGCGAGAGAGTGTGTGTAACTACTATTGTAGCCAATACCGATACGATAGCGGTTAAAGTTGAGTCTGCGTTAGCAGGAGAAGGTCTTGCGGTGTTCATGGAATTTCCGTATGCAAGTCCTGTTAAAACCGGTTCGGATTTTGCGGCGACAGACAAGCATTTTACGAGATTTCATGACGACGGAATTATAGAAAGGCAATTGGATAAAGATAAGTACTATTGTCTTGTAAGCGGTAATGTAACCGTGACCAAGACAGGTATGCATAAGTTTCTGATAGAAGACCCGGGGCTTACGTTTACGGTTTCTTTGGCAGAGAAGCGGGAGAAGCTGTCGGCAGTGAGCTTTAAACAGGTCAAAGAAGAATCGGAATTCAGATTTTACTCCTTCTGGAACAAGGGGGCGATTATAGATGTTACGGCTTCCGAGGATCGACGCGCGGATGAGCTTGAAAGACGCATAATTACGTCCATGTATTTGAGCGCGGTCCAGGATTCGGGAGTACTGCCTCCGCAGGAGACCGGACTTACATGCAACAGCTGGTACGGAAAGTTCCACTTGGAAATGCATCCTGTTCATGAAGCATACTTGGCGTTATACGGAAGGGGCGCGATGCTGGAAAAATCCCTCAAATGGTACGTGAAATCACTTCCTTGCGCTGCGCGTAATGCAGGCAGGAACGGGTTTAAGGGTGCCAGGTGGTCTAAGATGACCGGTCCCGCGTGCCAAGACTCACCCTCGGTCATCGCGCCTCTTTTGGTATGGCAGCAGCCGCATATTATATATATGCTGACGCTTCTGTATATGTCTCGCTACAATGATGCGAGAGTGGAAGTGCCTACCGAACCGGAGGAAGAGTTTCTTGAAAAATATGCGGATGTGGTGCGGGAGACAGCGTTGTTTATGGCTGATTTCTGCGTGTACGACGAAAAGCAGGATTGTTATGAATTAAAGCCCCCGCTTTACTCGGTGCAGGAGAAAGGTAACCCGGAAGAAATTAAGAATCCGCCTTTTGAAGCAGCTTATTTTGCGTTTGGATTACGGGCTGCATATGAGTGGCTTAAGAAACTTCATGAAGAGCATGCCGAGTGGCTTAAGATAGCCGAGCGAGTAAAAAAACCTTACGTCAAGGCCGGATTGCTTCAGGCATACGAAGGCTGTGAGGATACATATACGAAACTGAATATAGACCATCCTTCGATGGTGTTCGCGCCGGGATTCATCGGAGCGGAGGCGGACGAAAAGGTGCTTGAAGCTTCGCTTGACGCGGTAATGAAAAACTGGGATTTTGAATCGCTCTGGGGCTGGGACTTCGCTTTTCTGGCATTGACTTATGCCAAGCTGGGGCACATGGAGAAAGCATTCGATATTCTTCTCATGGATACCGCCAAGAACACGTACGTGGAGAGCGGAAATAATGCGCAGGCTGAAAGAAAAGATTTGCCGCTTTACCTTCCGGGTAACGGTTCGCTGCTTCTGGCGATGGCGGCACTTAAGAGCTGCAAGGGCTGGTATGTACAGACGGAAGGACTTATGAACTACCCGTTCTAACCCACATCGTCGCCTTTCGTAATACGCTTTGAAGTTGAATTTTTGTACTTGGTACGATACTTAAGCGGAGATACTTCACGGTAAGTGCGGAATACTTTCTCAAAGTAGGTAAGGCTTTCGTAGCCGCACTCGCGCGCTATATCCGAAACCGACATCGATGTGGTGGTAAGAAGTACATGAGCTTTGTCGATGCGATGAATGTTTATGTATTCATTGACGGTAAAACCCGTTACTTCTTTGAAGATACGGCTTAAATAGCACTTGTTGACAAAAAAAGCGTCGGCAAGATTCTCAAGAGATATGCTCTCGGTGCAGTGGGATGTGATGTAATCCGCCACAAGGTCTACCTTCTGGTGTCTGGCCATGGATGAGGACTTAACGGGCATCTGCCTGTGGGACTCGGCATAACGCATGGCATAGAGAATCAGCGAAGAAAGCTTCATCATTACGCTGAGACGATATCCGGGAAGTTTATGATGAATCTCTGACTGAAGTTCGAGTAAGAGATTTTCCACAAAAGGCTGCTCGGCCGGAGCAATTTCAAGTACTCCCGAGTAGCGGTTAAAGAAATCTCTGAGACTTAAATCTCCGAACTGCGAGAAGAAACTTGCGAAAGGCTCTTCGGAGAACTCAATAAGAATACGGTCGTGGTAAGAGCTTGCAGCCACGCCGGTCTTATGGATTTCGTTACGATTGATAAATACAAGGCAACCTTTCTTGATATGATAGGTGTGCTGGCCTATAAAATAGAAACGCTCGCCTTCCACGAGGTAGTAGATTTCATACTCGTCATGGAAATGCTTGGTGGGCATGGTGTATTCGTAATCACGGATGACACGGTCGATGGTGATGCCGACTAAAGATTCTTCAAAGAGTGTCTGACGCATGGCTGTCTTCTCCAAAAGTAAATATACAACTAAAATCGAAACAAAAACCATTCAAATTTGATACTAATTATATTATTTTTACTATAGATTGTCCATATGGGCAAAATGCAATATCGGAGGAAATTCCAAGATGCACTATAAAGACGGAAAAATGAAAGATGTGATTATCGCCTACATAGGCGGCGGCTCGAGAGGTTGGGCATGGACCTTTATGACAGACCTTGCCAGAGAAGATAAGCTTTCGGGCGAAATAAGACTTTACGACATTGACAGAAAGGCTTCGGAGAATAACGAGATAATAGGTAACCACATAAGCGCGCGCCCCGAAGCGGTGGGCAAATGGAAGTACACAGTCAAGGACACGCTCAAAGAAGCTCTTACGGGTGCCGACTTCGTGGTGATATCGATAATGCCCGGAACCTTTGATGAAATGGAGTCGGATGTTCATACGCCCGAGAGACTGGGCATTTATCAGTCGGTGGGCGATACCGCGGGCCCCGGAGGAATTATAAGAGCTTTAAGAACTCTTCCGATGTTCAAAGAATTTGCGGAAGCTATAAGAGACTATTCGCCGGATGCATGGGTGATTAACTACACCAATCCCATGACACTATGCGTTAAAATGCTGTATCATGTATTCCCTGAGATTAAAGCTTTCGGATGCTGTCATGAAGTTTTCGGCACGCAGAACGTTCTTGCCGGAATACTTAAGAAAGAAGGATACGTTACAGGCGAAATAGACAGACATGACATACACGTCAATGTACTTGGAATCAACCACTTCACCTGGTTTGACTACGCTTCCTATAAGGGGCTTGATTTGTTCCCTATTTACAGGAAATATGTGGATGAGCATTTCGAAGAAGGTTATGATTCAAGCGATACCGAGAACTGGATTAACAAGTGCTTTGCCTGCAAGCACAGAGTCAAGATGGACTTATTCAGACGTTACGGATTGATAGCTGCCGCGGGTGATAGGCATCTGGCAGAGTTCATGCCGGGAGACACTTATTTGAAGAATCCCGAAACCGTTGAGTCTTGGGACTTCGGACTTACACCCGTCTCATGGCGCAAAAAAGATCTTGAAGACAGACTCGCGAGAGCCAAGAGGCTTTCAAGCATGGAGGAAGAGGTTGATTTAAAGCCTACGGGCGAGGAAGGGATATTGCTCATAAAAGCCCTCTGCGGACTTGAAAGAGTGGTATCAAACGTTAACATTCCAAATACCAATCTTCAGATAGCGAACCTTCCTAAAGATGCCGTTGTGGAGACCAATGCCATTTTTGAAAGAGATTCGATAAGACCGATTTTTGCGGGAAGCGTTCCCGAGAATGTACTTAAGCTGTTGAAACCGCACATAGAGAATCACGAGAGGACTTTGAAAGCAGTCGATACCTGCGACAGAAATCTTGTGAAAGAAGCTTTCAAGGCGGATCCTTTGGTCAAAGGAAGAGCGACGGACGAAGCAATCGAAAAACTTGTCGATGACATGATAGACAACACAATTAAATATTTACCTGCCGGGTGGAAATAGGGGGAACATAAACATGTGTGGGGGCACGGTTTATGGCGGTAGACGATTCAATACGGGCGCGTCCCGGGTTGATAAAGTGGGTAATCCACAGAAACTGTTAACCGACCTAAGAAAGCGTATGATTACACGTCGGCAGAAGTAATCGGAGCGTTAAGTCCCATACAGAAATGTGTGGGGCTTTTTCTTTTGGTCACAATTAAAAGGAAGAATTGGAGGAAAAATGAAAAAAGGATGGAAGAAAATGGGTGCATCCGTAGCGGGGTCGATATTCATGGCACTCGTGCTTGCGGTCAATGCATTCGCGGCTCCCGAGCTTAAGTATGTGAAGAACAGTAAGATGCTTGAGTACAAGGGCAGCTATGATGAAGCATCGTACCCATACGAAAAACTTGACGCTACATTTACGACGGCAAGTATTACTGTAGACGGTGTACTGGAAGATGCGTACGGCGCAGCACCGGTTTCGGTAATTGATAATGTTAAGACCAAAGAAGGTTATGGTCTTGAGCCCGGCAATCAGACTTACGGCGAGTTAAGAACGCTCTGGGACGGACCCGTTTTGTATCTGGGAATAAGCGTATACGACGATTGCGTGCTCACAAGTACAGAGACCAAGACCGGCGCAGTGAGCAATCCGGCGGTGGCGGGAACTTCGGTCACAACATATCCATACGCAAGTTGGGGCGGATTCTGGGCAACGTATGCGGTCACAGAGTCCAAGGAAAGTTGCGACAGCGTAGTTATGGCAATAGACCTGTACAATGACCGCACCGATTACGAACTTGACACAGCCGGCATAGTTACAATCGATGCACTCGGACAGCTTTATTACTACGCAAGCTCCAACATCCCTTCGCTGGGAAGTGCACTGGGTGACCCCAATCATCCCGAGTACATGAATATTATCAAGGGATATGCGGCAGCGCCCATGTTAGATGCCCACGGCGAGCAAATCGGTTATACCGTTGAAGTTGCACTTCAGATAGAAGACCTTGAGCTTAACAACGGAACCGAAATAGGCGTGGACTTAAAGATTAACGATGTCAATAATGTGGTTACGGGTTATAAAAAGGAAACCGTGCCCAATCCCGACTATGTGGCACCGGCCGAGGAAGATGTCTCTGACAACGATGCAGAGAGCGAAGATGTTTCGGACAATGATGAAGCGGGCGAAGACATATCCGAAAATGACGCGACCGGCGAAGAAATCCCTATCGATGATGAAACAACGGATGACGGGCAGACCGAAGAAAATGCAGAGCAGGCGGAGCCTTCGGATGACGCTTCGGAACCTGAAGAAGAAAGTTCGGAAGAGGATAGTGTTGAAGAAGCCACGTCGCCTTCCAACGTAAGCGAGGTTGAAATCTCGATTGAGCCGGAGGAGGGAGTTGACGAGACGGAAGAACCCGAAGATATACCAGAATTTATCGAGGTTGATGTTCCTGTATACTCTCTTAAGAAGAGTGCGGATATTTTCTGGAGTCACAGTCAGGACAGTCTTTATAAAGACTTTGATCATGAGCATACCAAGTCACTTGACTGGGGCGTGATTACACTTACGGGATGGAACGGAACAGATGAGTTTGCATACAGTGAGTGGCGTATTACCAAGATACTTGATTATATGAATTCGGCTTCTTTTGCCAAGGGAGTTTATACGGCAGAATCTCAGGCGGCACTTGATGCGGCAATAAGCGAGGCACAGGCTGTTATAAATGACCCGATTAAGGACAAAGCAAGAACGGAAGCTGCGACAACCGCACTTGAGAATGCGTTTTACGGGCTTAAGTGGGGAAATACAAAGTACCCCGATCCGTCAGACCTTCCGAAGCAGGTTACGCTTCCCAATCCTTATAAGTTTTTTGGCAGCGAAAGAATGGTTAAGAACGCTTCAGACTGGGAAGAAAGAAGAGCTGAGATCCTTGATCTTGCGCAGTTCTATGAGTATGGCTACAAGCCTGAATATGATGACTTGACCATTAAGAGTGCGTCTTATCACAAAGCCGGTGATAAAAAATACAGATGGAGCAATTCGCAGGGCAAATATGTGGAGGACGGAACATACACAAGCACCGCTGTCAGCATTACTGCGACTGTGACGGTGGGAGAAAAGAGCAAGGATATTTCTTTTGACGTTGAGATGCCTACGGATGAGCAGATTGCGGCAAGCGGGCATGAGGGAGAAAAGTTGCCGATAGTGCTTTCTTTTGACGGAAGCATTTCTTCTTATAAGGATGCGGGACTTGCAATGGTAACGGTTCCTTCGGTGGTAAGCGATACAAGAACAAATGATTATGCATGGAATAAGCGTACAGGAACTTTCTATGACTTGTATCCGTACAGCCGTAACGGGGAAGCAGCATTGCATGAAGTCAGCAATGAGATGGCGGAAGCATGGGCGGCATCCGTAATCATCGATGCACTTGAATTGTGTGAGAACTCTACACATGAAAGCCAAAAGAATGCTGTGGCAGACCTTGCAATTGATAAGCTTGCGGTTACGGGATTCTCGATAAACGGTAAATATGCCTTTGTGGCAGCAGTATTTGATGACAGAATCGATGTATGTATTCCGGGAGCGGCAGGAGCTACGGGACCTTCACCGTGGAGATATGTGTACAGGGGACAGATATATGACTGGTCGGGAACGGCGTACGTAAGCTCATCGGTCGATTCTTATCAGGTTGCATGGGGCACGGAGGTAATAGCCAATTCAGTAAGACACAACAGAGTGCGTGAGACCGAGCTGTTCCGTCACTTCATGACGCCCGGCCACTTCTACGCATTTGAAGACGACGCATACGGCTATGCGACAAGACTTCCTTACGATCAGAATGATCTTGTGGCAACCCTTGCTCCCAGAGCAATTATTATTGAAAACACGGTCAATGACTACAATGACGGATGTACCGCCGACTGTCTCGGTGCCGAAATTGCCAAGTCCGTATACAGGAACTTGGGGCTTGATGCCGATGACCTTGTAAAGTTCAACCTTAGAAACTTAAAGTCCGGAGACCCTCACGGTAATGACTCGACACAGAGAAACCGTTCTGCAGAGTATTTAAATTACTATTTCTTTGGCAAGGCAATGAAAGAGGCGACAGATACATATTTAAGTACAGATCCTTTCGCTCTCAATATTTCCAACGACCGCACGCAGAGCCCTTATGATTATTATTGGGGCGGATTCAACACCATTACCGGCGGACAGACAGGTGTAAGCGGAACGGATGGCTGGTACTATTACTCTTTTGCTCAAGAACCCGAAGTGAAGAACGGTATTGTGGAAGAAGACGGCGAATTATACTACTATGTAGATGATGTACGTACATATGCAGGTCTTATCGAAATGAGCGACGGTACTTTCTGCTATGTAAAAGCAGGCGGCGTTGTTGCAAGAGGTCACTACTATGTGACTCATGGCAACGGCATAATGGAT
>Ga0129306_1002809_pt1 | contig 14430 bp, 7 predicted proteins | sample P827metagenome_FD_94438 | JGI IMG/M metagenome (GOLD analysis project Ga0129306, IMG submission 94438) | Capybara group fecal microbial communities from Wisconsin, USA - P827 metagenome | ecosystem: Host-associated > Mammals > Digestive system > Large intestine > Fecal | place: USA: Wisconsin...
AAGCTTGCTTGAACTCTGCCGAGTCGCGACGGACGAAGGTGTAGCCAACGGACGGAGCAGCGAGAGCAGAACGATGCTTGCATCAGTTATGCCGAGTCGCGACGGACGAAGACAACGTCAAAATTGCAAATAAATTTGCATTATCGCTCGGCTCACCCTATCTTTAATCCCCTTCGGGGCTTTTAAGTACTCCCGCTCGGAAAAACTCAAATTTATTTGGTTTTTCTCTCGCTTACTCGTACTTTTGTACCACAATTATTAAAACAAAGGTAATAACGATGAAAACGGATGGTTCTATGCGCTTCATGAGAAGCCTGTTTGTGGCGCTGGCGGCGGTGGCCTTGGCGTGTGGTTTGACGGCCTGTGGCGGCGGCAGCAAGTGGGACAGCCCTAACCCGCTGGATGTGAAATTGGGCGACCCCTTTATCCTGCATGCCTCTGACGGCCGCTATTATATGTATGGCACCTCGCTGGGCGACGGCTTCGAGGCTTTCGTCAGCGACGACCTGCGCGAGTGGAAGCCTTGCGGACAGATCTACAAGGGCGGCACGCCCGAGCAGTGGAATCTCGACTGCTTCTGGGCGCCCGAGGTCTATGAGCGGGGCGGCAAGTACTATCTCTTCTACAGCGCCAACAAACGCGACAATCCCGAGGGCGACCTGGAGGTGTTCCGCATTGGCGTGGCCGTCAGCGACAGCCCTGCAGGGCCTTTCCGCGACCTGATGAACCGCCCGGTGTTCGACCCGCCCTATCCCGTCATCGACGCCAACGTGCTGTTTGATGATGCCTCGGGACGCACCTACCTCTACTTCTCGCGCTGCTGCTACAAGCATGCCGTTGACAGCGAGCTGGCGCAGAAGGTGCGTGCCGACGGCGGATACAGCGAGATTGAGGAGAGCTGGGTGTATGGCGTAGAACTGAAGCCCGACTTCAGCGGCATCATCGGCGAGCCGCAGCTGCTGCTGCAACCGCCCATGATGCTCAGCGATGTGCAGGCGGAGTGGGAGAGTCAGTCTGTGACGGCTCACGAGGCCAACCGCCGCTGGACGGAGGGCTCGTACATCTTCCGCGTGGGCGATACCTATTATATGATGTACTCGGCCAACTGCTATCAGGGCGCACACTATGCCGTGGGCTATGCAACGTCCGACAATCCCCTCGGCCCCTTCCGCAAGTCGGCCGACAACCCCGTGCTGAAGGAGAACGTCAGCGCTGGCTGCACCGTGATGGGGACGGGGCATAACATGATGTTCCGCGATGCCGACGGCCGTATGCTGACGGTCTATCACGGACGCCTCACGTCCAACCCCGATGAGCGTGTGGCCTTCATCGACCCGATGGAGGTGACGGCCGACGGACACCTCGTCATCCATGGCCCGACGGTGAAGCGCCTTCGGCACAATTGATAATGGATAATTGAAAATTGATAATTATCAATTGTCCAGAGGTCTGAAGTCTGAAGTCTTTCGTTTAATCACATCAACGGCGAGAAGAGCCGTGTGACAGACTCGGCGAAGCGGCGGATGAGGGGACGGCGGCGCCATTCGTCGTAGGTGACGTAACGGGCGTGGCGCTCGTCGGCCAGGAAGACGTCACGCTGTGAGCAGGCAAAGGCGTCGTCGTAGATGAAGGCGTTAATCTCAAAATCCTGCTCGAACCCGCGGAAGTCGAAGTTCGTGGAACCGATGGTGCAGAAATGGTCGTCGCTGACGAGCGTCTTGGCATGGAGGAACCCCGCCTCGTAGAAGCAGACGCGCACGCCGGCGGCAAGCAGGTCGCGGAGGAACGAGCAGGAGGCGAGCTGCGTGATGGCACCCTTGTCGCCGCGCGAAGGGAGCATCAGACGTACATCGACGCCGCCCAGCGCAGCATTGCACAGCACGGTGATCATCGGCTCGGACGGCATGAAGTAGGGTGTCTGGATATAGACGTAGCGACGGCTCTGGCTGATGACCTGCAAGAGCCCCTGCATGACGACGTGCCACTCGTCCATGGGCCCGGCGGGGATGATCTGCAGGGGGATGGTGCCCGTGGGCGAGAGGGGAGGGAAGAGTGTGGCATCGGTGACGAGCTTGCCGGCCGCGAAGCGCCAGTCGGTGAGGAACGAGGCCTGCATCTGGCTGACGGCGGGACCGGTGATGCGGATGTGGGTGTCGCGCCAGATGCCGCCGTGGACGCCACGGCTGTAGCGCTCGGCGATGTTCATGCCGCCCAGATAGCCCGTGCGGCCGTCGATGACCACCACCTTGCGGTGGTTGCGGCAGTTGGCGTAGGGACGGATGAAGGGGAGGTGGAGGCGCATGAACGAGACGACCTGCACGCCCCCCTGGCGCATGCGGCGGTAGAAACCGGCACCGACGAAGAAGTTGGCCGCCGAGTCGTAGAGCACACGCACCGAGACGCCCTCGGCGGCCTTGCGGATGAGCAGCTGGCTGAGCTCACGGCCGATGGCGTCGTTCTCGAACTTGAAGAACTGCACGTGGACGCTGTCCGTGGCGGCGGCGATGTCGCGCTTCAGCGAGGCAAACATGTCGTCGAAGGCGGTGAACACCTCCACGTCGTTGCCTGGCAGCAGCGGCGAACGTGCAGCAGACAGCATCATGTCCCTGAGCTTGGCATAGGATGTATCTGAGGTCTGATGTCTGAGGTCTGAAGTCAGAGGGCTGAGGGCTGAAGTCTGAGGTCTGAAGTCTGAGGTCTGAGGTCTGAAGTCTAAAGTCTGCTCTGCACTTGCTTCGTTCGCCAGTCGGGCAAGGGTTTCCCGGTCTTCGTCGCTGACAATGATGCGCCGCTTGCCTCGCGTCTGCATGCCGAAAAAGAAGAAAAGCACAAGCCCCACGGCCGGCAGGAAGGTGAGAACCATCAGCCACGCCAATGTCTTGACGGGGTGACGGTTCTCCAATAGCACGACCACAATGGCGCCGATGGCCCAAAGGAGTATGAGGTACTTCCAGATCAATTCTTGATTTATTTCTTGCAGACGCTGGGCAGCTGGTGGAAGAAGTCGTTGCCTTTGTCATCGACGAGGATGAAGGCGGGGAAGTCCTCGACCTCAATCTTCCAGATGGCCTCCATGCCAAGCTCGGGATACTCGACGCACTCGATGCTCTTGATGTTGTCCTGTGCCAGAATGGCAGCAGGGCCGCCGATGGAGCCGAGGTAGAATCCGCCGTGCCGCTTGCAGGCGTCGGTGACACACTGGGCGCGGTTGCCCTTGGCCAGCATGATGAGCGAGCCGCCATGATCCTGGAACTCATCGACGTAGGGGTCCATGCGTCCGGCTGTCGTGGGGCCCATGGAGCCACAGGCCATGCCTGCGGGCGTCTTGGCAGGACCGGCGTAGTAGATGGGGTGATCTTTCATGTACTGCGGCATGGGCTCGCCGGCATCCAGGCGGGCTTTCAGCTTGGCGTGGGCGATGTCGCGGCCAACGATGATGGTGCCGTTCAGTGAGAGGCGCGTGCCGATGGGGTACTGGGTGAGAATCTTGCAGACGTCCTTCATGGGCTGGTTGAGGTCGATCCTAACGGCGTCGCCTTCGCCGGCATTGCGTAGCTCGGCGGGGATGAGCTCGTAGGGTTTGTCGTCCATCTTCTCAATCCAGATGCCGTCGCGGTTGATTTTGCACTTGATGTTACGGTCGGCCGAGCAGCTGACGCCGAGGCCGATGGGGCAGCTGGCACCATGACGCGGCAGACGGACCACACGGATGTCGTGAGCCATGTACTTGCCGCCAAACTGGGCGCCGAGGCCGATCTTGTGGGCTTCCTCCAGCAGTTGGGCCTCCAGCTCGATGTCGCGGAAGGCGCGGCCGGTGGCATCGCCCGTGGTGGGCAGGCTGTCGTAGAAGTGGGTGGAGGCAAGCTTCACGGTGAGGAGGTTCTTCTCGGCCGACGTGCCGCCGATGACAAAGGCGATGTGGTAGGGAGGGCAGGCGGCTGTGCCGAGGCTCTTCATCTTCTCCACCAGGAAGGGGATGAGGGTGCCGGGGTTCTGGATGCGGGCCTTGGTCTCCTGATAGAGGTAGCTCTTGTTGGCCGAGCCGCCACCCTTGGTGACGCAGAGGAAACGGTACTCCATGCCCTCGGTGGCTTCGATGTCGATTTGGGCGGGAAGGTTGCAGCGGGTGTTCACTTCATCGTACATGGTGAGGGGGGCGTTCTGCGAGTAGCGCAGGTTCTCCTCGGTGTAGGTTTTGAAGACGCCGAGCGAAAGTGCTTCTTCGTCGCCGCCGCCCGTCCACACCTGCTGGCCCTTCTCGCCGTGGACGATGGCCGTGCCGGTATCCTGGCAGAGGGGCAGCTTACCCTTGGCGGCTACTTCGGCATTGCGCAGGAAGGTGAGGGCGACGTACTTGTCGTTTTCGCTGGCTTCGGGGTCGCTGAGGATTTTGGCTACCTGCTCGTTGTGCGAGCGGCGCAACAGGAAGCTCACATCGCGGAAGGCCGTGTTGGCCATCACCGTGAGGGCTTCCGTCTCAACCTTCAGCATCTCGTGGCCTTCGAACGAGCCCACGCTGACGTACTTCTCCGAACCGGGGATTTTGTAATACTCTGTTTCATCTTTGCCGAGCTGGAACATCGGCGCATACTTGAATTCAACCATAATTTTTTTGTCTATGGACTATAGTCTATAGTCTATTGCTTTTTAGCGGCTATGCCGCTCGCCCTTCGGGCGCAAGTGACTGTCGATTATAGGCCTGGTAAATACTATTTTAAATTCTCTATTTTCTTAATCATATTATAAATTCCTCCTGATAGAATGGTAAGCTTATCTTGCAAAATAGCGCAATCATTTTCAGGAGCGTATTTCAAATCGTAACATAGATATAACATACTTTTAACCTCGGCACAACTGCCTTTGGCAATTCGGAGAAAACGGATGAAAGCAGGGTCGGATTCATATTCGGAGCCTTCTGCAATATTGTTCATTACGGATACGGCAGCACGACGAATCTGGTCGTTGAAACCATAGTCACTCACAGATTGTGTGAGATGATATATATCTGCTACAATCTCTCGTGCCTGTTGCCAAATCCTTAAACTCTCAAAACATCTCATCTCGTTGCGTTTTTTCATGCCCGAAGGGCGTGGCGGCGATAGCCGCTAAAAGCAATTGACTATTGACTATCGACTATTGACTCCCCGTCAAAGACGGGGTACAGGAAATCATTGTAGGGGTATTTCTGGACGTGGAGGGCGCGTACCTTATTATATAGGAGGGTCTTCAGGGCGTCGATGTTCTGCTTCTGGGCGGCTGAGATGAAGATGCCGTCGTTGCCCATGCGGGCCATCCAGGTGGCGCGGAGCTCGTCGAGGGTGATGTTCTCCTTTGTGCGGGGGGTGAGGTCGTCGGGGTCTTTGGGCGTGAAGGTGTAGGCGTCTATCTTGTTGAAGACGGTGATGCTGGGCTTTTCGGCGCAGCCGAGGTCAGCCAGCGTGGTGCCGACGACACGGATCTGTTCCTCGAAGTCGGGGTGCGAGACGTCCACCACGTGCACCAGCAGGTCGGCTTCGCGCACCTCGTCGAGGGTGCTTTTGAACGAGTCCACCAGGTCGGTGGGCAGCTTGCGGATGAAGCCTACGGTGTCGCTCAGCAGGAAGGGCAGATTCTCGATGATGACCTTGCGGACGGTGGTGTCGAGCGTGGCAAACAGCTTGTTTTCGGCGAACACCTCGCTCTTGGCGAGCAGGTTCATGAGGGTCGATTTGCCGACGTTGGTGTAGCCGACGAGGGCGACGCGGATAAGGCGTCCGCGGTTCTTGCGCTGGGTGGCCTTCTGACGGTCGATGTCGGCCAGCTGGTGTTTGAGCAGCGACATACGGTTCAGGATGATGCGGCGGTCCATCTCCAGCTGCGTCTCGCCTGGGCCTCGCAGTCCTACGGAGCCCTTACCGCCACCGGCGCCCGAGCCGCCGCCCTGACGCTCAAGATGCGTCCAGAGGCGTTGCAGACGAGGCAGCATGTACTTGTATTGCGCCAGCTCAACCTGCGTCTTGGCTTCGGCCGTACGGGCACGCATGGCGAAGATGTCGAGGATGAGGCTGGTACGGTCGAGGATCTTCACGTGCAGCGCCTGCTCGATGTTGCGGAGCTGCTTGGCCGAGAGCTCGTCGTCGAAGATGACCATGCCGACGGGCTCCTCGTCGCCGTCGATGCGGGCTTGTAGGTACTGGCGGATTTCCTCGAGCTTGCCGCTGCCTATATACGTGACGCTGCTGGGACCGCCTACCTTTTGCGTGAAGCGTTTCACCGTCTGGGCACCGGCGGTATCAGCCAGGAACTCCAGCTCGTCGAGGTACTCGTTGGTTTTCAGCTCGTTCTGCTCGGGGGTGATGAGGCCCACCAGTACGGCCAGCTCGGTCTGCGCTTCAGAGATTACAAATTCTTTCAATCGTTCGTTTTGTTAGTTGTTTTTTTGCCTGGGCTGCGCTCTCAGCGTTTGATTCTAAATCCGTAGCGTTTGATTCTAATTTCGTAGCGTTTGATGCTGTCAGCACAGCGTTTAACGTTAAGAGCGTCGTCCTTGGCTTTCTATTTGATGAATATTTTCTTGCCATTTTGGATGTAAAGCCCGCGAGTGGGTTTATCCACTGGGCGGCCCGTGAGGTCGAAGAGGGGAGCGTCGCTATCCTCATCAAAAATTGCCGAATGAACGCCGAATCCTTGCACTTTGTATTCTCCTGCATAAACAAATCGCCATTCCGTTGGTGTCTTCCGAATCTGAGCATACATCTGGCCAGAAGTCTGAGTTGTCCAATAATTATCTTCATTGGCAATGATGAAGCCCGTATTGTCCTCATTGAGTGTCAGCGTAAATGGCGTTGCCTCTTTCTTTCCATTAACGTTGATATAACTGTTGTTGATAGCCGCAAATTCGAGAGAGTAAAGGCTGCGAATGTAATACTCACCTTCTTTTTCAGCTTCCTGGAAACCGAACACGTAACGATCATCATCTTCTTTGAGTTCGCCTGTGCAGATGTTACCAGCATAGCGGCCAGTGCCATCGTCAAAGAAGCAGTATTGGCGGGTCTTGAGATTCTGAATATAATACCCGGGGGCATTCAATAAACCCGGCCTTGGCCAACTGCTGGTTTCCGGCATGGTCTGCCGCGTGAGGTAGGCATCCTTGACGGCATCGATGGCGGCCTCAAGCTGGGGCAGCAGCTTCTCGAGGGCTTCGAAGTCGCGGTCGTAGAGAGCCGTTTCGACTTCGCCCCTGAAGCCGTAGAGGGTGAGGACGTCGTCCTCGAACGTCTCTGTCAGCGGCACGATGGTTCCGCTGACGCAGATGCAGTTGGCATAGGGGTCCAGCACTTCGGCCAGCAGGCGATTGGCCTCTGCCACGTCCTTCTCGGCACGGGCGATGAGGGCGTCTGTATAGTGGTCCTCGACGCGCTTGATGGTCCAGAGGAAGCTTCCGCCGGTGGTGCCCACGACATCCTTGTTGCTGGCATAGCCCATGTAGAGGCTCTCCTCGTAATTATAGAAGGCATACTTGCCCGGGACGCTCTCCTTCAGCGAGATCAGAAGGGCGTCGGCGGTGTCGTCTGCCTCAGCCTTCACGCGCTTGTCGGCTTCGATGAAGGAGATGTATTTGCCGCTCTCGACATTCTTCACGTAGTAGGTGTTACGGGCGATGGTGGGCACGAACTCCCACTGCTTCGAGGGGTAGTCGGCGGGGCTGAGCATGCTGCCCTTCAGGCCGGCGGTGAGGTTGGCGGCGGTGTAGTTGTTATAGCCGCACAGATAGAGTGCGTAGTAGTCGTTTGGGCGCAGGGCCACGCGGGCGTCGCTGTCGGCCAGCAGCTCGCTGACGGCATCGTCCACCACCAGCGACCACTCGCCGTAGGTGTGCACCGTCTGGTCGGCGGCGTCCATGGCGGCCTTGGCCTGGTCATAGACGGCCTGCAGTGGCCCGAGGACATCGTCGGGGAACCAGCCGACAACGGCATTGTCCGGGTCGGTCATCACCAGATAGCTCCCCGCCGCCGCCAGCGAGTTCCTGAGCGCTTCGAGCTGCTCGGCCTCCGTGCCGGCGAGGGCCGACGAGAGGATCTCGGCGTCGTTGTTGCCCACCGGAGCGGCAGCCACGACACGGATTTTCTTGCCGTCGAGCGACGCCGGCAGGGTGATGGCGTAGGTGTTGGAGATGGCGCTGAGCGTGCCGTTCTCGTCATAGACCTTGAAACCCACAGCCCCACGGGCGTCGGCGTGGTTGATGATCAGCTTCAGCCCCTTGCGGGTGTAGGTGTAGCCCGTGGGGACGAGCGCGTCGTCGGCATAGTCAAGATACTGCCCCACGTCGCCCATCTTGCCAACGGGCCACTCGCTGCTATAGTCGATGCGCAGCTTGTCGGGGCTGCCCCACGGCTCGCGTCCGTAGGCAGCGTAGATGCGGTCCTCGACAAAGACGAGGTTGCCGAGCTTCTTCCCGAAGGCCTGCATCCGCTCGCGGAACTGCTGGGCCGTCTTCTCGGTCATCGTGACGTACGAACTGCTGTAGTCGCTCACGTAGCGGTTGCTGACGGGGACGAAGAAGCCGTAGCTCTCGAAGAACTCCGAGAGGTCGGCGTCGGCCACCTCGCAGCACTTGAGGGCGAACTTCAGCCAGCTGTCCTGTCCGTTGACGTTCGCGGCGTTGTGGCTCACCATGGGGTCGGCACGTAGGGCCTTGAAGAGGTTGGGGAGGAACTCCTTGTCCTTGCCCAGCTCGTAGAAATAGAGGTAAAGCTGATAGTACATACGCGTCTGCTGCCAGATGTCGCGGTCGAACCAGCTCTTGCCGAAGTCCTTGCAGACGCCGTCGCGTACGCCGACGCCGCGCGAGGTGCCCTTGCCGCCGCTGTAGGTGACGATGTTCGAGAACATGTTGTTCGACACCTCCGTGCCGCCCGGGAAGGTGATGAGGTACTGGTTGTTGTGTCCCGTCTCGTGGGCAGGGCCCCAGTAGGCGCCGCCCGCGCCGTCGCGGTAGTTGGTGAACGAGAGGATGCTGCTAAGCGTCGATTCGTTGTAGGCGGTGTGGCTGCCCGAGGCATACATGTAGTTATCGCCCGTGACGGAGACGCAGTTCAGCACGAAGTCATGCTTGGCGGGGACAGCCTCGTCAAGGCCCATCTGGCGGCACTCCCAGATCTGGATGCTGTCCCACACGCTGATGGACTCCTCGATATGGTCGGGGACGTACCTGCGCACCAGCTTGCTATTCATGTTCCACAGCACGTGGCGGCCCTTCACCTGGATGGCGAAGCCCGAGAAGAGGCTCTTGTCTGCCAACATCTCCTTCCAGTCGGCGTTGGTGTGGCGGGCGATGTCCCAGTAGCCGTTCACCGTGCCTCCCTGGATGTTGATGCGCAGGTCGGGGAAGTCGGCCAGCACGAGGTTGTTGTTGAGGCGCGTGCCGGCGGTGTAGCGGACGAACACCGCCTGGTCGTTCTGTCCCGACGAGACGATGTTGAGACCCTTCTTGAGGCGTGTGCGGGTGCCCTTGACGCTGCCTGTGCCGGCAAGGAGTTCAATCTCGAGCGTGGAGCTGGCGGGGATGTCGTCGCCCACGAAGATGAAGAGGATCTGCCCGTTGTCGATGCGGATGCCGGTGGGGCCCGTCAGGTAGCCGTGTACGCCGTTGGCCATAGCGCCTGACCAGTAGTCCGGGTCGCCGTAGGCTTTGTAGGTGCCGAAGCGGAACTCCTTTTCCCACTTGCTGGCCCACTGGTCGGCGGCGAGGCGTACGGCATAGTCGATGAGGGCTGCGGGGAGCTTGCCGGCCATGGCGGCACGGAGCGAGCTCTCGTCCATGGTGGCATAGGGGGCAGCGAGCTCCTCGGCGCTGTCGTCGGTGAAGAACTGCCTGACGTTAGCCGCGTACGTGTCGGCATTGTCGATGAGGTCTTGCGTCTCCTGGAATTCCCTCTGCGCCAGGGCCACGAGCTCCTCGTTGACGCTCACCGACACCATCTGCCAGGCGCTGCGGTTGTTCTGCGCGTCGCTGTCGCCCGTGCAGGCGCTCCATGTCACCAGCAGGCCGGTGCCGCCCTGGTAGTTCCAGTATTTGTAGCCGTTGTTGACGTAGATGTTGAGATACTTGCTGACGGCGGCGTTCTGGGTGATGAAGATGCCGGCAGCGCTCTTGCCCGTGTAGAACTGGCCTGAGCCGTCGGCCTGGATGTAGCGCTGGGTCAGCAGGTTCTGCATCGAGTAGCTGTCGCCGCTGATGCCCGTGACGCGCCACAGTTGCTCGTAGGCGGTGTCGGAGCCTTTGTCGCCGCAGTAGAGCCTGCCCGTCTGGGCGTTCTCTATCACCACCTTGCTGTTGCCGGCGCAGACGATGCGGTAGATGCCGTCCTGCACCACTCCGGCGTTCAGCAGCGTGACGGTGAAAAGGTAGGCGAGAGAGGTAAGGATTAGTCTTTTCATTACTTGTGTGCTTTTTTATGGGTGAAGAATAAGATGATCGTGATGCATGACGAGGCGATACGCCTGTCCCGCCTGGGCGTCGAGGGTGAGCTCGTGCTGGCCGTAGCGGACCCTGCATGGGCCCGTCCGTGGTGCGGTGATGACGGCCTGGGTGAGCTGTCCGTCGGCCCAGTGGATGTCGACGGTGTAGCCGCCCTGTGCCTTCAGTCCGCAGATGCTGCCCTCGTTCCACTCACTCGGCAGGGCGGGCAGGAGGTCGATGTATCCGGCGTGGCTCTGAGAGAGCATCTCGGCGATGCCGGCTGTGACGCCGAAGTTGCCGTCAATCTGATAGGGCGGATGGGCGTCGAAGAGGTTGTCGTAGATGCCGGCGCCGTCGCCGTAGTAGTTGGTGTTCTCATGCCGGGCGGGCGCCAGGGCGTTGTGTACGAGCATGTAGGCCATTTTGGCATCCTTGGCACGGGCCCAGAGGTTCACCTTCCAGCCCATGGCCCAGCCGGTGGCCTTCGGGCCGCGCCAAGAGAGCGAGCGGAGGGCAGCCTGATAGATGCTGTCGCAGTCGGTGGGGTTGATCTGGGTGCCCGGGTAGAGGCCGATGAGGTGCGAGAGGTGGCGGTGATGAGGCCATTCGCCGGCATCCTGCTGGCTGACGTCCTTCCATTCGCGCAGCAGACGTTCGCCGCCCGCACGAGGCACCACCTCGGTGTGCAGACCGTTGTCGAGCTGCGCGAGATAGTCCTTCAGGGAGTTCAGGAGTTCAGGAGTTGCAGGAGTTGCAGACGAATGTTCTGTATGTAGATTTCCTTCACTATTGTCTGAACTCCTGAACTCCTGCACTCCTGCACTCCTGCACCCCTGCAACTCCTCTATTCCCTCCAGTGTATTCTCGAAGAGCGTATAGACCAGCTGCTGGGCATGGGCGGTGACGGCACCGACGGGGCCATGCTCGGGGCTGAACTCGTAGGGGCAGACCAGGGTGCCGTCGCTCTCGTCGCGAATGAGGCGGTTCTTCCAGAACTCCACGGCCGAGAGCATGACGGGCAGCGCCTTCTCGCGCAGATAGTCCTTGTCGAGCGTGTAGAGGTAGTGCTGCCAGAGGTGCATGCAGTACCAGGCATTTGCGACGGCGTAGTTCTGCCCTGTCCAGCGCGAGCAGCGTCCGAAGATGTTGTTCTCTGTGGAGAGGAACCATCCGCCACGCTGCTGCGTGGGTCCGCCGTCGCGTCCGGTGGTGGAGAGGTAGTGATAGACGTTCTTCTGCCACTGGGTGTCCTTGCCGTCGGCCTTCGAGCGCCCGACGGCCTCGTTATAGACGTAGTCGATGAAGGTCATGTGGAGCTCGCTGAGGTTGGTGACCTCGGCAGGCCAGTAGTTCATCTGCACGTTGATGTTCGAGTGGATGTCGCTGTTCCACGCCGGGCGGTTCGAGTGGTTCCAGATGCCCTGCAGGTTGCTGGGCAGCCCGATGCCCCGTGCGCTGCTGATCATCAGGTAGCGTCCATAGGCAAAGTAGAGCTCCTCGAGGAAGAGGGGATGGAATTTGAGGTCTGAAGTCTGATAGTCTGAAGCCTTATTGTACTCCCTTATCAGCTCGTTCGTCGGTAGGATGTTGGCGTCGTCGGGGGTGAGGGTGAGGCGGCAGCGGTCGAAGAGGCTGCGGTAGTCGCGGACGTGCTCGTCCCTAAGGCGTTTGTAGGGCTGGGCGAGGGCGCGGCGCACGATGCCGTCCACGCTGTCGGGCAGCAGACGGGCGTCGTAGATGTAGCTGTTGTCGCGCTCCGAGAAGTTCGTGTTGCCGCGCATGACGACCGTCAGTTCGTCGGCTCCCGTGATGCGCAGTCCTTCGTCCGTGGCCTCCACCTTAGCCTTCCTGCCGCGGGGTTTGACGCTCAGGCGGAAGTAGTAGCTCACTAAGTCCAGCTTGCCGCCGAACGAAATGCCGTCCGTGGCATATCGGATGCCCGAGGCGTCTGCCGGATAGTCCTTGGCATTGGCATCCTTCATGCTGAGGACAACGTTGATGTTCCCCTTGCCCGAGGCCTTCAGCCGCATGACGGCAGCCTCGGCAGGGTAGGAGACGAAGTACTCCCTTTCGTAGTCCACGCCGTCAAGCGTGTACGTCACTTGTCCTAAGGCGTTCTGGATGTCCAGTGAGCGGCGGTAGTGTTCAACCTGCCCACTTGTCCGGCTCCTGCCATTGTCTGTATTCATGGACTCCTGCACTCCTGCACTCCTGATGAACAGACTGCCGAAGTTGCGGTAGCTGCCGTAGCCGCTTCCTGCGCCGACGGGGTCGCCGCTGGTGCCCGTCCAGAGCGTCTTGTCGTTGAACTGTATCTCCTCTGTTTCGATGCCCCCGTAGAACGTGATGCCGAACTGTCCGTTGCCCATAGGCAGCGCCTCGTTCATCCAGTCCGTGGCAGGCGCGGTGTACCACAGCGTCAGCTTCTCCTGGGGCCGGTCGCCCGATGCTGCCGCCCGCGTGCCAGATGTGCAGGCACCCAGCGCCAGCGCCAGCAAAAGCAAAAGTGAGAACGTCTTCTTCATTTTATAAGGTATTTAGACCGCGAAGATACAACAAGCCGAGCGAAAGAGCAAATTATTTTCGCCAATTAACAATTTTTGCTCCCAAAAAGTCATGCGATTATCGCAGTAGGCTCGGATAATTGCAAATAATTTGCATTATCTCTCGACTTGACCTTCGGTCTAAAATGTTCGCGCTCGGAAAAGTTCAAAAAAGATTTTTGACTTTTCTCTCGCTTAATCGCATTTTGTCATTATCTTTAATCCTCCTTTGGAGCCTTTTAGATAGGGGTCGTCTCGGAAAAACTCAAATAAATTTGGTTTTTCGCTCGGCTCACCCTATCTTTGCGGCTAATTTGGAAAAAAGAGTATGCAGGGACAAACCATAGATAACGCAAGTGGGCATCAGACGGGATTTTCGTTTGAGGTGTTGCCCCCGCTGAAGGGCATGGGCATCGAGCGGCTGTTTGGCGACATCGACATGCTGCGCGAGTTCGACCCGCAGTACGTCAACATCACCACCCACCGCAGCGAGCGCGTCTATCGCGAGACGGCCCCCGGGCTCTTCGAGCGCGTGGCGGTGCGTAAGCGTCCGGGCACGGTAGCCGTGGCGGCTGCCATCAAGGCGCGCTACGGGCTGCGCGTGGTGCCCCACATCCTCTGCAGCGGCTTCACACGCGAGGAGACGGAGTATGTCCTCATCGACCTGCAGTTCCTGGGCATCACGGACCTGCTGGTGCTGCGGGGCGACAAGGCTCCCGACGACAAGACGTTCACCCCCGTGGCGGGAGGCTACAGCCATGCCACGGAGCTGCAGGAGCAGATAAACCGCTTCAACGACGGCTTCTTCGACGACGGGTCGCCCATCGCGGGCACGGTGCATCCGTTCACGTACGGCGTGGCCTGCTACCCCGAGAAGCACATCGAGGCGCCGAACATCGAGAGCGACCTCTACTGGCTGTTGAAGAAGCAGGAGGGCGGGGCAGCGTATGCGGTTACACAGCTGTTCTACGACAACGCCGTCTATTTCCGCTTCGTGGAGCGGGCGCGGGCAGCAGGCATCACCATCCCCATCATCCCGGGCATCAAGCCGCTGACGAAGGCGTCGCAGCTTGCCACGGTGCCCAAGACGTTCAGCGTCGATATCCCCGTGGGGCTCACCGAGGCTGTCGGCGCTTGCAAGGACGACGAGGCTGTGCGGCGCGTGGGCGTGGAGTGGTGTACGGCCCAGTGCCGCGAGCTCATCCGTCACGGCGTCCCCCGCATACATTTCTACGCCCTCGGCGCCACCCCCAGCGTCCGCGACGTAGCGAAGGAGATTTTTTAAAATTAAGAATTGGAGATCGGTTTAGCGATTCATGTTTTACGTTTAACGACCATGATAACTTCGTTAATTGACAATTGACAATGGACAATGGATAATTATCAATTTTCAATTATCAATTATCAATTGCGCCGAAGGCGCCAGACGTGTTCGTTAAACATTAA
>Ga0129306_1002812_pt1 | contig 14419 bp, 4 predicted proteins | sample P827metagenome_FD_94438 | JGI IMG/M metagenome (GOLD analysis project Ga0129306, IMG submission 94438) | Capybara group fecal microbial communities from Wisconsin, USA - P827 metagenome | ecosystem: Host-associated > Mammals > Digestive system > Large intestine > Fecal | place: USA: Wisconsin...
CGACAGCCTCGTCAAGCGCATCCTGGATCGTCGCATGCCCGCCTTCGCCGACACGCTGCACCTTGTCGACGATCTTCACCGTGCGCGTCATGGGCTTCGAGCGCTCCACACCGGAAACAGCCGTGACGGAGATGGTGTACGTGCCGCTCGCCGTGTAGACATGGGAGATCTGCGACTCCGTGTAGGTGGCAAGCGTGCCGTCGCCAAAATTGACGTCGTACGACACATCACCTGGCGCGTTTTCGGCAGACGCCGTGAAGGTCGCTGTCGCGGGTGCGTAGCCGACATCGAGCGCAGGCGCGGTGAACGCCACCGTCATGTCCGTGTGCTGGTACTCGTAGCAGCCGATGTCGATTCCGTCGCTCAGACGGGGATTGCCGTCGAGGTCCTTTGTGGATGCATCCGTACGCTCGTCCAAAGCGCCGGCGTCCACCAGCTTGCCCTCTGCGGCCGGACGGTAGTCGCCGTTCGCGTAGTCGGCGAAGTCGTCGTCGGTAATCGTCACGAGCGTGGGATACGTCGTCGTCGAAAGCGTACCTGACGCCATGGCGCAGTTCAAGAACGCGGAACCGTCTCCGGCCGGCTGGTTGCCGGAATACTCCTTGCGCGTAGTCTTGTCTCCGTTGTAGTTTCCGTAGATCACGCAGTTCTGGAACACCTGGAGAGCCCTCCAGCTCCAGATGCCGTACTTGTTGTTGTCGGCGACCGTCGTGCCGTAAAGGTTGCCTGTCGTGCCGAGCAGGATGCCGCCGCAGGAAGAACCCTCGACGAGGCAGTCCTGGATGAGGGTGGTGGCGCTGTAGGCGCAGACGCTGCCGCGGTCGTATCCAACCGTTTCGCCGTCCGTCTTGAAGCTCGTGCCGCCGGACATATGGCAGCGGATCAACTTGGCCGATCCATCCATGTACACGTTGGCTCCCTTCTTTTCCGCGTCGGTGACGATTGTTCCATCGTAAATCTTGGAATCGCTCACGACGACGTTGTCGCCGATTTTGATGTTTCCGCCGTCCGCATTCGAAACGCCGCCGGAGATTTCGCAGCCGTCGACCGTCACGCTGCCGTATGCGTACAAGTTTCCGCCGACATTGACGGAGGAGCCCCCGGAAAGAGTTGATTCGCTGATCTTCGCGTTCGCTTGGGCGCAGATGTTGCCGCCGCTGCGGCCAGCGATGCCGCCGGTGCAGATAAGCCCCGTGGCCGTGCCGTTCGACATGCGCAGGTTGCCGCCATCCTGGGCGCACTGCCCGTCGGCCAGCGTCACGTTCTCGAGCGTGCCGTTCTCCATGTAGATGTTGCCGCCCTCGCGGCTACCGGCGGCCGTGCAAACGCCATTTGTGCAGATGGTGTTCTTCACTGTCCCGTTTTTCATGTAGATGCAGCCACCGTGCCATGACATCGTGCCGCCCTCGCCGTCGATATAGCAGTCATCCACCGTGCCGCCCGTCATGTAGACGCCGCCGCCGCTGCCGCGCGTGACGCCGTTGGCGAGGATGGTGCAGTTCGTGACCATGCCGCCGGTCATGTAGATTTCGCCGCCCTCGTATCCATCGCCGCCTGAAACCGTGCACGAATCAACAAGACCGTTCTGCATATAGATGTTGGCGCCGTATTTCTCTCCATCATTATAAGAGACACCTCCAGTGATAGTGCAGCTTCGGATGGTTCCGTTGAGAAGGCAGACACTGCCACCGTGGTTCTTGCCTTCGCCGCCGGAAATCTCACAGTCAACGACGAGCGCAGTGTCGGCATTCACATAAAGGTTTCCGCCAGCCTGTCTATCTTTCGCGGTAGCCTTTCCGTCGCGAATTACGCAGTTCGTGACAGTGCCACCGAACATCTCTATCGCACCACCTCGGTCAGCCTTCCATGTCCCCTCGCCGACGACGGTGACATTCTCAAGCCACGAACCCACAGCCATGCGGAGCGTGCGGTATGTACCAGCCGACTGGATGACGACATCATCGCGGCTTGTGCCGGTGCCGATGAGCTTTGCAGCGAGGCTCGGGCCCCACTGCGTCGTCGTGGCATATGTGCCGGGCTCGACGTGGATCACGTCGTCTGACGCGGTGGCCGTGCTTATCGCCTTGTCGATCGTGGCGAACGGCGCTTCGGACGAACCGTCATTGCTATCGTTGCCGCCGATAGCGCGGACGTAGTAGTCGGCGGCGCTGGCGCTAGCGGCGAGCGCGCCTGTGAAGAGAACGGACAGTAACTTTTTCGTGGCTATCATGGTTTTCTCCTTATGACACCAATAGTATAGCAAATGCCTACCTTTGTCTACAACCTAAACCGCATCAAAAAACAATCCAAAACCGCACCTCGCCGATTCAATCTGCCATGTCCCAGCCTGTGTTCGAGACAGAACCGCCGGACCCGCTGATGCGGATCCGGCGGCCAGTTTCGCAACACTTCCCGGTCGCGACTATTTCACGATGAAACAGACGCCGCGCCTTACTTGGCACTCGTAGCATCCGGCGTCAATCCTGTCGAATTGGACGCGAGGCGCTCCGGCAAGATCGACAGAAGGAGCAAGGACACGCCCTGCGATCGTGCCGGCTCCGTAGGCGGCGGAGAACGGCTTGATGCCGAAGTCGCCGTTTGCGAAGTCCCTGAACACACTGACGTGATCCGCCTCCGCTTCCGTTATGTTGCCGACATACGTGCCATGCTCGGTATCCATTTTCACGGCTGTGAATTTCCCCTTGCCGGTCTCGTAGTTTCCAAGGACGATGTTGTTGCGCAGGCGTCCATACCATGTCGTGCAGTGGATTCCGGCGGAATCGTCTTCGAGCGAACCTTCCACCGTGTTGGCGACAACGGTGTTGTTCTCGATCTGCGTGTTGTCGTTGCGGCCGCCGAAATGTATGCCCGCAGCCCCCGCTTTGGGAGTGTCGCCGCTTGTTTTGTAGCGGTTGTATGCAATCAGGCAGTTTGATATGCGGGCATTTTTAATATTCCAGGCAATGAACACCGCACCGCCGGTATATCCGGAATTATCAGACGTTCCATTCACGACATTGTTCGAGATCACGCAATGCGTAAGAGTTGCCTCACCGGCGATCTCCACTCCGCCACCGGCGGCATTCGCGTTATCCACGCTCGCGATTCCGCCGCGGATCACGCAGTTGGACACGACACCCGACACCAGGCGGAGGTTTGCGCCGTACTGATCCTGCACCCTGCCGTTCTGAATGGTAATGTTCTCAATTCTCGCGCCGGCATTGTTGACCTCGAGAACGCGATATTGATATGAATCTCCATCATCAAGCTTCGTCTTCGTGTTCTGGAAGACTACATCCTCGGGATTGGCGCTGGCACCGCGAACCGCCACGGCCTTTGTGACCGAAAGCTGTCCGCTGAAGTCATACGTACCTGCGCCAACGATAATCTCAGATCCGTCCACTGCGTTCGCATATGCTGCCTGAACAGTCGCATAGCCGGTCTCTGGTGTGTTGTAGGGGAAAGTAGGCGACTCGTTCCCTGCCTTGACGTAAATCGTCTTGGAAGCGATCTGCACGAAGCTTGACAACTGACCTTGCGCATCGAAAGCACCCGCAGCGGAGGCCTGGACTGTCACAGTGAATTTCCCCGCCGTGGTGAATTCATGCACAACTTGTGTGTCAGTTGTCTCAACCTCGGCCGAACCGTCGCCGAAATTGACGGTGAATGTCGGAGTCTGTCCTGCCGGATAGCCAGTCGCCGTGACATTGAACGTTACGCTCCCCGGGGCGTAGACCGTTTCGGCCGAGTCGGCAAGTGCAATGTCTACCGACATCGTCGTCTTCTGGTATTCGTAGCAGCCAATGTCAACGGTGCCGCTGAGGCGAGGTTCTCCGGCAAGATCAAGCGAAGATGCGCTTGCACCGCGCGGATCGGCGGCACCTGAGTCGATAAGATCTGCACTCGCGGGCGTATAATCGCCATCTTCGTAGTCGGCAAATGCCGAGGTGTCGTAAAGAAGGACTACTGTCGGGTAGTCGGTTTTAGAATGACGGCTACCGCTCGCCGTAACCGCGTTGTTCAGGAATTCGGCCGAGGTGTCATTCGGCATGTTCCCCGTCCAGTCCTTGTTATTGCCGTCTTCGGTGTTTCCGTAGATGACGGTATTGAACACATGCGCACTGTGGTTCCATGCCCAAACGCCGTATTTGTCGTTGTTGACGACCGTACAGTTGTAAAGGTAGGACGTTCCGACAAACAGGACGCCACCGCATTCGCTGCCCTCAATCAAGCAGTCCTCGGTGATTGCCGTGGCGGTGCCGATGGCGAGGCTGCCGCCATTGTATCCGCCGGAATGGGAGCCGCCGACAAGACGGCAGCGCGACATCTTTGCCGTCGAATCCATATAGACGTTCGCACCCTTTTTCGATGCCGACGATTCAGACGTTATGACGCCGTTGGAAATAACGCAGTCGACCATCATGCCCGAGCCATTCATGCGCACGTTGCCGCCGTCGTTGAGAGCCCTGCCAGCATAGATGACGCAGTTGGAAACAGTGCCCTGGTAAATGTAGACATTGCCGCCAATGTTGTCGTCGCAAACGCCATCGTGGATGACGCAATTGCAGACGAGACCATGGTCAAGATAGACATTTCCGCCGCGCTTGTGGGTGGTGCCTCCGTAGATTTCGCAGTCGGTGACGAGCGCATCGTTACTGTTCACGTAGAGATTGCCGCCCGCAACATTGCCGTTGGCCTTTGCTGTTCCCCCGCGTATGACGCAGTTCGTGACCGTGCCGCCGGACATCTCGATCGCGCCGCCCTTGTCGGCCTGATATGTGCCTTCGCCGACGACGGTGACGTTCTCAAGCCACGAGCCTGCCGCCATGCGAAGTGTGCGGTATGTACCATCCGACTTGATGACGACAGCATCGCGACTTGTTCCGGTGCCGATTAGCTTCGCCCTGAGATTGGGGCCCCATTTAGCGTTGTCGTCCTGGCTCGCGTAACCGCCGGTTTCGTACGTGCCGGGCGCGACGTGGATAACGTCGTCCGAAGAGGTGGCCGTGATGATTGCCTTGTCGACCGTGGCGAACGGCGCTTCGGACAAACCGTCGTTGTTGTCGTCGCCTGACGTGGCGACGTAGTATTCGGCTGCGGCTGCCGTAGAGGCGAGCGCACCTGTGAAGAGAACGGACAGGAACTTTTTCGCGGTTGTCATAAAACTCTCCTTCGTGTCTATAGTCTACCAAAAGAAATATCAGTCCTGCAACCTAAACCGCATCAAAAAACAATCCAAAACCGCACTTTCCTATTGCGGTAAACCAACATATAATGATACAATAGAGGCAAATGGACACGATTCTCTTCATCACCGACCTCCATGCGGGGTCGCGGATACCAGAACTCGCCGGCACCCGCGCCGCGGCGGCCGAGCTCAGCTGGCATGTCGAAGAGATCGAAGTCCAGCGACTCGCGCAGCCAATCGAGGGAATCCTCCGCTACTGGCGCCCGGTCGGATGCATCCTCGAAGGCTCGTCCAACCTGCTGCCGCCGAAGAGTGCATTCGGAAAAATCCCCACTGTGCACATAGACCCGAGCGACAGGGACATGGAGGACAAGCGAATATTCTCCGTGGAGAACAACGACGCTGCGATTGCCGAGCGCGCGCACCGCGAGCTGTCTCGCACGGACTGCGCGTCGTTCGCGTTCGTCGGATGGAGCCGCCGCGTGAGGTGGAGCCGCCGGCGTGAGGACAGGTTCTCCGAAATAGTCTCCGCGACCGGCGGAAAATGCCATCTGCTCGAAGATCCGTGGACTCTCGGCAACAAGAACGACTTCGTGGTCCGCCTCAAGCCCTGGATAAAGTCACTCCCCAAACCCTGCGGAATATTCGCCGCGAACGACGACATCGCGTCCGTGGTGATCGACGTCTGCCGGGAGCTGAACATCTCCATCCCGGGAGACATCTCGCTTGTGGGCGTTGACGACGATCCCGCCGTGTGCGACAACATGCATCCCTCGCTGACAAGCATCCGGCCAGACTTCCGCAGAGCGGGAGGACTGGCCGTCAGACTTCTCGCGCGGCGCATCTCCGGCGGAAAGTCCGCCCCGCCCGAACGCCTCGAATACGAACCCGTCTGCACGACCGCGCGCCTCTCCACGCGCCGGCTCGCCGTGGTCGGCAAGCGGATTGCCGACGCGCTCGACCTCATCCGGCGCGAGGCATGCTCGGGGCTCAAGGCCGCCGACGTCGTCAAGGCGATGGGCGTCACCGAACGACTCGCCGAGACACGCTTCAAGAGCGCGGTCGGACACCGCATCACCGAGGAGATCGCGAACGTCCGCCTCGAGCACGCGCTTGAACTCCTCAGGGACCCCAAGCAGGGAATCTCGCCGATTGCCAACATGTGCGGATGGGATTCCGAAGCCTATCTCAAGCGGCTCTTCAAGAAACGGTTCGGAATGACCATGCGCGAATGGCGCGAGGCAAACATGGAGACTGCACAATGAACACGATGCTCTCGCTCCAGCGCCTCGCACTTCCGCTCACCTTCGCTCAGCTCGCCTTCGCCGCGAACACGTTCGTCACCAGCCTGTTCCTCTCCCGCTCTTCGACGACCGCACTGCACGCTTCCCTGCCGGGCTCGATGCTCGCCGTCGCAGTCTCGTCGCTCGCGATTTCGTCACTCGGCTACTCGGGAACCGTGTTCGCCGACAGACATGGATCCGGTGACACGCCCGGCGCGCTCGCCGCGTTCCGCTCCGCCCTCGTCCTCGCGGCGCTGTCGATCCCGTACTTCATCCTCGCCGCGCCATTCGGGCACGCGCTCCTGGGCGTCTTCAACACCGCGCCGGAAGTCCTCGCCGCGGAATCGGCGTACTACGACGTCCTTCTCGCGAACGGATACTTCACAATGCTCGCGGCCGTGCTCGGCGGATACTTCACCGGACAGGGAAAGACGCGCTTCGTCGGAGCGGTGACCGTGTTCGGCTTCCTGGTCAACATGGCCATAGTGCCGATATTCATCAATGGACTCTTCGGCGTGCCGACAAGCGGAATCAGAGGCGCCGGATGGTCCGCGACGATTTCGCACATCGTCCCGTGCGTAATTCTGGCCGTCGCGATCCGCCTGCGTCCGCTCGAATGCAGGGCGCGGCAAATGTGCCGCGCCGACTTCCGCACGCTTCTCTCGCTCGGCATCCCGAACGGCGTCCGCGCCGTGATAGACATCGGCGGATTCTTCGTCTTCGCCGCTGTCCTCGCGGAATGCGAGGGCGCGGCAGTCGCGGCGAGCACCGCGGCCTTCGCGGTGAACGGAATCTACCAGGCGCTTCCGCAGGGGCTCTCCCAGGCGCTTGAGATCATGACCGCGCGCGCGGCGCGGGAGAACAGGAGCGCGCTTCTCGCCCCGGCCCTCAGGCTCGTTGCGATCCACGCGCTCGCGTTCATCGCGGTACTCTCCCTTTTCGGACGCGAACTCCTAAACGCCTTCGCAACGAAGGGAGACGCCGCATTCGCGGACGGATTCTCAGCCGCTGCGAAGACGCTGGTCCTGATCCTGTGCGCAAAGGCCGTTTTCGAGTCCGCAGTCCAGGTGCTGCAGGCGCACCTTCGCGGGCGCGGCGAAACCACCGCGGTATTCCGCATCCAGTGCGCGACGTCGCTTCTCTTCTGGATTCCGCTGTTCCTTGCCGTGAGGGCCTTCTCCCCGGGCATCCCGGCCTACTGGCTCACGATGCTCGCGTCGTCGGCCCTCGCCAGTGCAGCGCTGTTCCTCACTCAGTCTCGCCTTCCGAGCGCGCCTCGCACTCCACGACGACCTTGAGGAAGCGGCGGCGCGCAAGCGCGACCGTCGCGTCAAGCTCGCCCTTCGTCCCGCTCGCAAGGTACTGCGACGCGTCGAAGTCGACTGACGACACATACCCCATCTTCGAGGTAAGGTTCTCAGAACCGAAGACGTGTATGAACTTCGTGTCCACCGGCATCGCGAGCTCGTTGCCCTTGCCAGGATCGATGCGGATGCGCATGCGCCCAGAGGCGGGGTCGAATTCGACGATGCTGATCGTCGGCATCGTGTAAGTCGCGAGAGCTACGCCCTTCGAGTCGTCGGAGATGCTCGGCGCGATGCCCATCCATGCGGACAGCGCGACGACGCCCTTGGGACCCGTGACCTGCAGACGATCCCCAGCGCCAAGGCGGCCCGCCACAAGCGCGCGGATGCGGTCCTTCGCCTCCGCGGAAAGCTCCTCCGAGTCGCATTCCACGGCGAGGACAGACGCCTTCGCAAGCGTGACGCGCGCACGCTCTCCGGCGCGGACCGCAGCCGTCACCGTGGTTCCCGCGCCGAAGGTCTTCGTCTCGGACGCGATCTGCGCGCCGCTCGCCGCGAAACGCTCGACAGTGACCTGCATGTCTGAATCAAGCGTGAAGTCAGCGGTGTGAGTGCACTCGAAGACGCGACCTTCCTCGACGACGCTCACGCCGCGGTCGGTGTAGGTGACGGAGCCGGAGGTCTTGCGCCCGGTGACGCAGTCTGCCTCGACTTCGACGAAGCCAGTGCCCCTCGGATCTGATCCGTCCATCATGCGGAACTCGACGTGTATGCCCGTGACGTTCTCCGCGATGTACTCCGCGCTCTTCGGGGCGAGGCGCAGGAAGAGGTGTCCCGACGAGTTCGAGCCGCCCATCTTCACGGCGGAGGTCCATCCGCTCGCGTCGTCGTATCCGTCGCGTCCGCAGTCGCCCGTCGGAACGCCGGTATCGCCGCCTGCGATGTCGCGCCACGCGCCGTTCACCTGCACCTGCACGGAGCGCACGTACATTCCGTCGTGCTTTCCGTCATCCCAGAGCGAGCGGATCGTCAGCGACTTGAGCTTCTCGCCGCCGAGGGGGAACCAAAGGTGCGAGTAGTCGCCGAGTCCGACGACGTCAGTTGCGGTCTTCGCGGGCGGAATGAATCCGTCCGTCAGCGAGGCGACGTCGTTCGCGAGAGTGTCGCCGGCGAAGTACGAGATGTTGTCCGTCGAAGTGCGCGCGCCGAAGAGTCCGTTTTCGGCGGACGGGACCCAGGTCGCGGGGTCGTAGCTGCCGTACTCCCACGCGAGGTCGTCGAGGTCGCAGATTCCGACCGGGAAGTCGAGCCTCCAGACAGTTCCGCCGCGGTAGTCGATGAACGTGTTGTCGTGCTCCGTGAGCGACGTGCGCGGATACGCGCCCTCCTCGCCAATCGCGATCATCACGCCGTTTGCCGCAGTCTCGGCCTGGACGAACGTGCAGCCCGTAATCGTTACGGCGCCTCCGTTCGGGCAGTTGAGGAGATAGCTGGAGCGTCCGTCGTGTCCGTCGTCGAAGACGCAGTTCTCGACAGTCGTCCTGTGCGCGCGGCTCTTGAGGTTGTGGCCGATCCACGCGTGGTCGGAGATGCAGTCGCGGAATATGAGCTCCTTGATCGCGCCGATGTAGATGTTGTGCGTGTCGCCTTCCATCCCGCCCCACTCGGCGTGGTTTCCGTTTCCGCGAAAGACGCAACCCTCGACGGTCATCGTCGCGTTGGGGAACGCTCCGCAGAGGATGCCGTTCTGGCTGCCGGTGAACGAGCAGTTCCTGATCGTCACGTCTCCGTCAGCCTCGTAGCGAAGCCCCGCGCCGTTGTGCCCCGCGTCGTCGGGGATGCGCGCGTTGCGGAACGTTATGCCCTCAATTGTCCAGCCTGGAGCAGTGACGACCCAGATGCCCTTCCATCCGGCGATGTGCGGACGCTCCGGGTCGCCGTAGTACCGCGCGTCGAAAGCGCTCGCGTCGAGGATCGTCTTGTCGATGCCCGCGCCGCGGATCGTGATGTTCGGCGTGTCGGGGCAGTAGATCGTGTCGTCCGTCCAGACGCCCTCGTCGATGACGATCGTGTCTCCGTCAAGCGCGGCGGTGATCGCCTCGGACGGCTTCTTGTACTTCTGGTTCGCGCCGACGTACAGCACTCGCGCGACGTGCTGCTCGACGTTGACGAGCGTTACGCGTGCACGCTCCCCGGCGCGGACGTAGACCGTCTTTGCCTCGCCGGCGGTCCAGTTCTCCGTCGCAGACGAGATCGTCGCGCCGTCGGCGCCGATCCTCTCGACAAGAACTTCCTGATCCGAGTCGAGCGTGAACTCTGCGGGATGAGCGACGAGGAACGAGCGTCCAGACTCCACCACGGTAACGCCGCGATCCGTAAAAGTGGCAGTCCCGGAAGTCTTGCGTCCCGTCACGCAGTCCGCCTCGATTTCTGCAAATCCCGTTCCGCGCGGCTCGTATCCGTCCATGATGCGGAATTCCACTTCAATGCCAGTGACGTTCGACGCAATGTACTCCTCCGTCTTCGGCTTCAGGTGCAGGAAGAGATGTCCAGAGGAGTTGGATCCGCCCAGCTTCACGGCCGAGGTCCATCCGCTCGCGTCGTCGTATCCGTTGCGTCCGCAGTCGCCCGTCGGAACGCCGGGCGCGTCCTCTCCTGCGATGGCGACCCACTTCCCGCCGATCTGGATACGGACGTTGCGCACGTACATTCCGTCGTGCGTGCCGTCCTCCCAGAAGGAGCGGATCGTCAGGGACTTCAGCTTCTCGCCGTTGAGGGGGAACTTCAGGTGCGAGTAGTCGCCGAGTCCGACGACGTCCGCGGAGGTCATCGTCGTCGGGATGTTTCCGTCAGTGAGCGCGGCGACGTCGTTGGAGAGCCTGTCGCCCGCGAAGTACGATAGGCTGTCGGTCGACGTCTGCACGCCGAAGAGCGCATTCTCCACCGACGGCTTCCATTCCGACGGCTCGTAGCTGCCGTACTCCCACATCGGCGTATCGTTGAGTCCCTCGGTGAACTCGAGCCTCCAGGTCGTACCGCCGCGGTAGTCCGTGAACGTGTTGTTGTGCTCGATGAGCTTCGTCATCGCATACGCGCCCTCCTCGCCGATCGCGATCATCACTCCGTTCGCCGCCGTCTCCGCCTGGACGAACGTGCAGCCCGTGATAGTCACAATGCCGCCGTTCGGGCAGTTCAGCAGATAGCTGGAGCGTCCGTCGTGTCCGTCGTCGAAGACGCAGTTCTCGACAGTCGTCTTGTACGCGCGGCTCTTAAGGTTGTGTCCGATGCAGGCGTGGTCGGAGATGCAGTTGCGGAAGATGAGCTCCTTGATCGCGCCGATGTAGATGTTGTGCGTGTAGCCGCACTCGCCGAGGTTCCACTCGGGATGGTTGCCGTTGTCGCGGAAGAGGCATCCCTCGACGATCATCGTCGCGTTCGGATACGCTCCGCAGAGGATTCCGTTCTGGCAGCCAGTGAACGAGCAGTTGCGGAAAGTCACGTCTCCGTCCGCCTCGTAGCGGATTCCCGCGCCGTTGCGTCCGGCGTCATCCGGAATGCGCGCGTTGCGGAACGTGATGCCCTCGACGGTCCAGCCGGTACCGGTGATGACCCAGATGCCCTTCCATCCGGCGATGTGCGGATGCGCATTGTCGCCGTAGTACTGCGCGTTGAAGTTGATCGCGTCGAGAACAGTCTTGTCGATGCCCGCTCCGCGGATGGTGATGTCCGGCGTGTTCGGACAGTAGATCGTGTCGTCCGTCCAGACGCCCTCGTCGATGACGATCGTGTCGCCGGCCTGAGCCGCGTTGATCGCCTCGGAAGGCTTCTTGTACTCCTTGTCCGCACCAACGTAGAGAACGCGGCCGGAAGGCTCTTCGGGATCGTCGCCGGAAACGGCGGAATAGGAAAGCGAGTCAGCCGAGGCCATCGTCGCGTACTCGGCGCGCGCCCAGTCGGCGTTGTACGAGGCGAGGCGCAGACGCGCCTCGTCGAACGCGCCGTGGAACGTGGAGTCGTTCTGGTCGGAGTCGTTGCCGAGGGCGATGTCGAGGTCTTCGCGCACCCACTGCGGAAGCGCCCAGTCCCTGTCGGACGGAAGGTCGCCCGAGGAGAGAAGCTCGCCGTTGCGGTAGACCCTGCGGTTGAATCCGTCGTAGACGATCGCGAGGTGATACCAGACGTCAGCCTGCTCTATTCCGTGCTGCACCTCCACCGCGCTCTTCGTGGTGTTCGCCTCCCAGCGCCCGAAAACGAACAGATTCGCCGCCGCGTATCCGTTCATCTCCATGCCCCAGTCGTTGCCGTCGGTATCGTAGCCGGAGGAGCTGTTCTTCTTGTAGAAGAGATGGTCCCATCCCGCATCCGTCGTGTTGCGGCGGAACCACGCCGACGCGGTGAAGTGCGTACCGTCCTCCGGGTGGAGCATGCCGGTTCCGCTGAACACCACGCCGGAGCCGGTTCCATTGGCCAGATCACCCGCGCCGACTTCGCGCTTGCCGTCGTTCTCCCTGTAGCCGCCGGCGCCGAGCGGATCTCCAGCGCCGCTAGGAAGACCCGTCGTCCACGCGGTCGCGGATTCGCATTTCGCGGTGAAGCCGTTGGCCGTGGAGTCAGCCGACGTTCCGCCGACTCCAACCTCGTCGAAATGCCACGCGCCCGCATAGGCGCGCCAGGCGTCCGTCGGATCGTTCGCCTCGCCCGCTCCGTCGCGTCCGTAGCTGCAGGTGATGCGCGTATTGGGCGTGAGCGAAGGGACGCGCACCCAGACGAGCGACATTCCCGCGGTGTTCCACGCCTGTATCTCGTACGAGAGCTTCGTCCCGTTTTCGTCGGAGAAGAGAATGTCGAGCCCCGAGGGGACCTTCTCGCCGGACCCGAGCGCGGCGTTCCGGAAGTCCCCGTAGCTGAATCCGTCTATGCCTGGCGAAAGCCGTACCAGCAGCGGGAAGTCCGCGAGGGCCGAGTTCGCCGACAGGCCAAGCGCCTGCGCGGGGGTTATCGTGAGATTCTTCGCATAGCCGTCGCCCGCCGCCGCGCAGCACGTGCTGCCGATCAGGAGAGCCGCCGCAAAGACCTTTACCGATTTCTTCATACAGTACTCCTTTCGATTGCCCAAATTGTATCACAACGAAGCGACCACAACTGGGATATTTGCGCAACAATAAACGGGACATTTGCGCAAACGGTTTTTGCCGTCCCGCGCCCGTTCTTGACGGCGGAAATTATATCAAAGGAGTTTTGAGCGCAACGGAAATTACGCGCAAAAGAAATCGGAAAAAATAGTCTATGGCGGAAACATCCAACATCTAAGCCGCCGGCAGCTCGCCGTTATTCCAGCGAGAGGCGGAAGAATCGGAAGGTACCGGTGGAGTCGCCCGTTGCGTCGATAAGCGGGAACTTTCCGTCCGTGAGCGGCAGGTCGATTACGCTGGGCTCCGAGCCGAGCGACTCGTAGCGGTACAGCCTGAGCGAGCCCTTCACGCGGTTGCGCCAGTATTCGCCCAGAACCTCCAGGTCTCCGCCGAGGCGCACGCTGCCGTCTTCGATGCGGATGTCGACGAACTTAAGCTCCGCCTCGGGGTCGACGAGCGTTTCCATTCCGACAAGATACGCCGCCTTCACCGCGTCCGCGCTGCCCGAGAACTCCGAAATCGCGGCCTGCCCCGACTCCGTCGCGCCAAGCGCGTCCATCCACAGCCGAATGCGTTCGTCGTCCGCGATCGCAGTCTCGACGGCCTTCTTGCCCTTCTTGGCGGACGGGGGAAGGAACGACGGCTTCCACTGGGTTTCCTCGGTCACCGTCTGTCCGAAATCAAGCGCGATGAGGTGCGCGCCCGTGCCGTCCGTCGCGCCGTCGAACCAGTTCGCGTCGAAGTGGAGCGTCTGCACCTCGCCTCCCTCAGCGTCGTAGAGGTACATGTCGACGGCTCCGTTCGTGATCTTTTTATCCGGCCAGTATTCCGCCTTGCGGAGGACGAGGGATCCACCGGCGGGGATGGAAAGCCCTTCGCCGAACGTCAGGTCGAGGGAGGGCGTTGCACCCGTCTTCTCCGACGTAAGGCGCATTCCGGAAATATCGAGCGCGGCGGACGCGTTAATGTTCGTGAGGACGACGAACTCTGCGCCGTCTCCGCTCAGGTCTGCGGTCGAGCTCATCACCCCGGCGACGCGCACGCTTGCCGGGGGAACGGCTTCCCCCATGAGGGAGACATCTTCCATTGCGCTCCACTCTCCGCCCGCGGAGCGAAGGCGCGCCTTGATCGTGATGCCCTTCGCCGGGACATGAATTCCGCCATCGGCGGACGCGTCAACCCTGTACTCGCAGTCAAGCGACATGTCGAACGCAGCGTCGCTGCTCGTGCCGTGGCACTGGTGAAGCTCGACGGCGATCGTGTTCTCGCCTGCGTGCAGCACGCCCGCAGGAACAGTGAACGAGAATGTGCGCTCCTGGGGATCGACGTAGTTCATTCCGGTTTCATTGGAACCGGTGGAGTACGAGAGCGGATATCCGGCGCCTATGTTCGCACGACCGACCTCGGTTCCGTTGACGTACATCGCATAGCCGTCGTCGTACCAGTCGGTGCCCGAAAGGACGACTTCACGCGACGTGTCGACTTCCGCTGGCAGGGTGAACTTTCTGCGGA
>Ga0129306_1002813_pt1 | contig 14412 bp, 13 predicted proteins | sample P827metagenome_FD_94438 | JGI IMG/M metagenome (GOLD analysis project Ga0129306, IMG submission 94438) | Capybara group fecal microbial communities from Wisconsin, USA - P827 metagenome | ecosystem: Host-associated > Mammals > Digestive system > Large intestine > Fecal | place: USA: Wisconsin...
CACTTTTTTGTAGACTATCCTCAGTTTTTCCAATCAATGATTGGAAAATTGAGGAACTGGTGTGCATTGCAGTTTTTCTACGCAGAGAGTAGAAAATCAAATACCGAGGAAATCTCGGTAGCTCAAAAGGATGGATTCTAGGATAAGATTTTTTTATTACCTTTTTCTAAAAGCCCCACCCCACCAAGGAGTTCCCCATGAAAAACCGTTTTGCACTCACGCTTATGGCAACGCTCATCTGCAGTACGCTTGCCATGGCGCAGCTCCAAAAGCTCCCCGCTCCGGCAAAGACTGGCGGCAAGCCTGTGATGGAGGCGCTCTGGGACAGGGCTTCTGGCACGGAGTTCAGCGACAAGATGCTCAGTGACCAGGATCTTTCGAATTTGCTTTTTGCGGCTATCGGCGTGAACCGCCCTGCCGACGGCAAGCTCACGTCACCGACTGCCCGCAACTTCCAGGAAATTCGCGTGTTCGTGTTCACGAGCAAGGGCGTCTCGGAATACCTGAACAAGGAAAACGCGCTGAAGCAGGTGGCGAAGGGTGACCACAGGGCGCTCGTTGCCGACCGTCAGGATTGGGCGAAGGCGGCCCCGGTCAGCATCCTCATCGTTGCAGACGAGACCAAGTTCGGCAGCAGCGACGCCCGCGCGAAGGTGACGATGGGAACCGATGCTGGCATCGTGAGCGAGAATATTAATTTGTTCTGTGCCGGCATGGGCCTGGTGACCCGTCCGCGCATGACGATGGACGTTCCCGCCATCAAGAAACTTCTCAAGCTTTCTGACTCGCAGGTGCCCTTGCTGAACAACCCTGTGGGCTACGCGAAGTAGTTGACGCGGGTTAACAATAAGGTTAACAATAGGGTTAATGTAAAGGTTAATGAAAATTTTTCAATTACTCAACAAGTTGCTGAGTAAATTGGTTATCAGAAAATCCTATAGCGGCCATGCGCTGCAAAAAGTTGTATCTTTTCGGTGTAGAAGGTAACATCATGAAAAGACATTTCGCTTTTTTGCTTTGCATTATGGCCGTGGCGGCGTTCGCGGCCGAGGACATCAAGATTGTCAAGGTGAACGACGCTAACTTCGAGAGCGAGGTTCTGCATTCCAAGAAGCCGGTCATCCTGGATATCACTTCTACGAGCTGCCCGCCGTGCCTCATCATGATTCCGACGCTCATCGGTATCGCGAAGAACTATCCCGACATCAAGATTGCGACGGTGGGTATCGACGAGCCGGGTATCGACAAGATTAAGGCTACGCTCCCGATTCGCGCGTTCCCGACGTTTTTCATGGTGCGCGACGGCAAGATTGTAAACCAGCTGGTGGGTGCCGTCAAGGAAGAGGAACTGCTCTCTGCCCTGCAGTACACGCCTTCCAAGAAGCCCGCCGCCAAGCCGAAGAAAATCAAGAATGCGAAGCGCAATATGGTTTGCAAGACTCCGGGCCAGTTCAACGGGCTCAAGAACCTGGTGACCATCTCTTTCGTGTTCGGCGACTACGAAATCGAGAACGTGGACATCGTGACGGACGTGTTCGTGCCGCCGGAGCTGAGCGACAAGCGCGAGCAACTGATGGATCACGTGCGCGCCAGCGGAAAGGGCGAGGTGGAGCCTACTATGACTGGGTTCCGCATCCATATTGACAACGATTGCCGTTTTATGAAGGCCATGGACATGAAGCGCACCTCTACATACGGCGAGATGCGTGCGGGCCTCGAACTGCAGGGCTTTACCTGCCAGTAATTATTGGCAGGTAAAGCATTGATAAGATGATAGTGGATCCCCGCCTGCGCGGGGATGACAAAAGGGTGCACCGTGTATGACAAAGGGGTGCGCTGGGGATGACTGCGGCCCCTGTTATTTCTTTTCGTAGCGCACGTAGGCAAATTTTTTGCTATCGGGGGCCCACGAGTTCACGTTGATGGTTCCCTGGCCGCCGAACAGCTTTAGAATCGTGCGGGGCTCACTCCAGCCGGTCTTATCGCTGCCCGTCATCAGACGGATTTCTACGTTCTTGTTGGGCACGTGTTCGCCGGGCCGCACGTCCCGTTCGTGGTAGGCCAGCATCACGACTTTCGTGCGGTCGGGCGAAATGTGCGGGAACCAGGTGTTCCAATGGGCGTCTTGTGTCATCTGCGTCTGTTCGGAGCCGTCGGACTTCATGCGCCACGCCTGCATGCGACCGCTGCGAACAGAATTGAACCAGATGTATTCTCCGTCGCAGTCGTATTCCGGTCCGTCATTCAGGCCGAAGGCCGTCGTGAGCTGCGTCTCGTTCCCGCCGGTAGTGGGAATGGTGTAAATGTCGTATTCTCCATCCCGTTCGGCGCAGTAGGCGAGCATCTTGCCGTCGGCGGTAACACCGTGGAGGTAGCTGGGAGCAAGGGGCGTCACCAGTTCCGGCATGCGTCCGTCAAAGAAAATCTTGTAGATGCGGGAAAGGCCGTCTTCTTTGGTGTGGTGGCTCACGAAAAGTCCTAAACCATCGGGAGAGAGCACGTGGTCGTTGTTGCAGTTGTCCACAAAGTAGCTCGGAACTTCGGTAATGGCTCCGCTTTCGATTTCGATTTTATAGATGCGGCCTTCGCTGTTGTAGGTGAGGAATTTTCCGTCGGGGCTCCAGTTGGGCGCTTCGATGACCTTGTCGAATTTCTTGAGAAGTTTTGATTCGCCGGTTTCGATGTCGAAAATTTCCAGGAAGGACTTGTCTCCGCTGCGGTCCCAGACTTCGCCCGGGCTGAGTTCGAAGGGGTAGCTCACTCCCCATGCGGCGCGGAGGTTGTCCATCTGCGTCATCATCTGCATGGTCTTGCTGTGGGGCATTTCGGGGCATTCCTTGAGGCCTTTCTCGAGGGCCGCCTTGCAGCCCAGCACCTCGTATTCGTAGCAGTTCTCGATGCGGGGCGGCCTTACGGACTCTACCAGATTTCCGGCCACATCGAACAACTGAATTTCTTCCATGTCGTTGAGGTTCTGCACCCGAATAAAGCCCGCGGTTCCGTAGATGACGCCCTCGTTTTTGAGAGGCGCTACCATGGAGGTCTTGAGATGCGCCACTTGGTCATTCGCATATACCAAATCAATCCAGTCCGTCGCATCCACGCCCGTGTGGAACTTGACGCACTTGGTTTTCGTCTGCACGATGTGATTCGCGATGCAGTTCCCACCCGATGTCATTTCCGCACAGTCTCCACCTGATGTCATCCCCGCGGAGGCGGGGATCTCCATGCAAATTTCCGGGTCAGTCAAGAAAATATCCGCGAATGTCAAACTGTAAATGCCCAAGTCAAGCAACGCGCCGCCTGCAAGCTCCGGTTTTTGCAAGCGCTCGATATGCGAAAGGGGCATGGAAAAATCCGCTTCCACGCTTTCCACCTTGCCAATTTTCCCGGCCAGAATCCAATCCTTGACCATCTGCACGGCGGGCAAGAACCTTGTCCACATGGCCTCGCTCATGAACACGCCTTTTTCTTCGGCAAGGGCCACCACTTCCGATGCCATCAAGGCGTTGGCAGTAAATGCCTTTTCTACCAGCAGATTCTTTTTGTGTTCCAGGCAAAGCAAGATGTTGTTGTAATGCTCGGAATGGGGCGTGGCCACATAGATCAGATCTACCGCAGGGTCTCGGGCCAGTTCCTCGTAACTGCCGTAGGCACGCCCGAAACCATATTCCTCGGCAAATTTTTTTGCCTTGTCAAGTGAGCGCGAAGCAACCGCATAGCATTCTACGCCCATGCCCCGCTTTTCGAGAGTCTTGACGGCAGCCGCCATCTTGGTGGCGATATGACCACAACCGAGAATTGCAAACTTGAGTACTTTTTCCATAAAAACTCCGGGTGAGTTCCTGCAAAATATCCGAAATTACACTGCAGCATTATCTGCGACACTTTCAATATAGCCTTATTTTACAAATAAGGTTTGATTCTGGTACCCAATAAGTGGGCTCAGGCGTAAACAGGCCTATCCTACAATAACCTTGTAGAATTCCATGAATTGTGCAGGCGATAGTTCTTCGGCGCGCACCGTGGTGGGGTAGTCCAGAAGCTCGATGGCCTCTTGGATTTTCTTTTTGTCGTAGGCGCGGCCGAAAGAATTGGCAAGGGTCTTGCGCTTTTGGGTAAAGGCCGCTCGTACGAAGTCGAAGAATCCGTCGGGGGCCTGCAGGGCGTTGGCCTTGGGGGTGAGCAGCATGGTGGCGCTATCCACGTTGGGGCGGGGTGTAAAATGCTCGGGCCCGATTTTCCGGAGGATTTGTGTGTCGGCGTAGGCGGACACCAAAACGGAAAGGCTTCCGTAGTTGCTGCTGCAGGGGGCTGCGCAGATGCGCTCGGCTACCTCCAGCTGGACCATGCCCATGAATCCTTTGGTCAGGTGCAGCTTGGGCATGAGTCCTGCGATGATGGCGGTAGAAACGTTGTAGGGGAGGTTCCCCGTGACCCAGGGCTTTTCGTGGGCGTCCAGAAAGGCCTGCAGGTCGAATTTCAGAAAGTCTATGTTCTGGATGTGGAAGTTTTCGCGGCCCTGGAATTTTTGTTCCAAAAATTCGACGCACTGCTCGTCGATTTCGACGACAGTGAGTTGCACGGCACGGTCTAGCAGGTGCTCTGTGAGGGCGCCATGCCCAGGGCCGATTTCCAGCACGCAGTCGCCTTCATTTGCCGGCAGGTCCCCTGCAATCAGCTTTGCGGTAGGGACATCCAGAAAGTTCTGGCCAAATTTGCGACGGCGGGCTCTGTCCATGGGGAAAAAGATAGGAAAAAGGGGGGAGGAACGTCATCCTCGCGAAGGCGAGGATCCGCTTGAGGAAATGGGTTGTAGGTATTAGGGGGTGCTGGGTGCAAGAGGAATTCGGAGCTCGAAATCCATATATGCTTGACGGCTCGTATGCATATAACTATATTTATGCATAAATAAAGATGCGCGACCGACAACCACTATAAGATGGTCGCAAAACCCGCGCCAAAAGGAAACAATATGGAATACAAAATTAAGGATATCAACCTTGCAGTGGAAGGCCGCAAGGAACTCGACCTCGCCGAAACCGAAATGCCGGGCCTGATGGCGCTGCGCAAGGAATACGCCGGCAAGAAGCCGCTCGCAGGCGCCCGTATTATGGGCAGCCTCCACATGACCGTGCAGACCGCTATTTTGATTGAAACGCTGGTGGAACTCGGTGCCGACGTGCGCTGGGTCAGCTGCAACATCTTCAGCACGCAGGACAACGCTGCCGCCGCCGTCGTCGTGGGCAAGAAGGGCACCGTGGAAAATCCGCAGGGCGTGCCCGTGTTCGCCTGGAAGGGCGAAACCCTCGAAGAATACTGGGAAAACACCGCCCGCGCCCTCGTGTGGCCCGACGGCAAGACCGCAGACCTCATCGTGGATGACGGCGGCGACGCTACCATGCTCGTGACCTGCGGCGCCGAATTCGAAGACGCCGGCAAGGTGCCCGAATTTAACCCCGCTACCGACAGCGAAGAATGGGGCGTGTTCCTCGCCACTTGCAAAAAGATTTTCGAGAAGGACCCGAAGCAGTGGACCCGCGCCCGGGTCGCTCTCCGCGGCGTCTCCGAAGAAACTACGACCGGCGTGCATCGCCTTTACCAGATGGCCCAGGCCGGCCGCCTGAAGTTCCCGGCAATCAACGTGAACGATTCCGTGACCAAGTCCAAGTTCGACAACCTCTACGGCTGCCGCCACTCCCTGATTGACGGCATCAACCGCGCCACCGACGTGATGATGGCAGGGAAGATTGCCGTAGTGTGCGGCTACGGCGACGTGGGTAAGGGCTGCGCACAGTCCCTCCGCGGTCAGGGCGCCCGCGTGATCATCACCGAAATCGACCCGATTTGCGCACTGCAGGCCGCCATGGAAGGCTACGAAGTCAAGACCCTCGACGAAGTGGTTAGCTACGCCGACATCTTCGTGACCACCACCGGTAACACCGGCATCATCAGCGCCGCCCAGATGAGCAAGATGAAGCACCGCGCCATCGTCGGTAACATCGGCCACTTCGACAACGAAATCGACATGGCCGGCCTCAAGAAGGTTCCGGGCATCAAGCGTAACGAAATCAAGCCGCAGTACGACGAATGGATTTTCCCCGACGGACACAGCATCCTCGTGCTCGCCGAAGGCCGCCTGCTGAACCTCGGCTGCGCTACCGGTCACCCGAGCTTCGTGATGAGTGCAAGCTTCACGAACCAGACCATCGCCCAGATCGACCTCTGGCTCAACGCTCAGGGCAAGCAGACCGTCGCCGGCATCAAGTACGAAAGCGGTGTCGTCTATACGCTCCCGAAGATCCTCGACGAGAAGGTCGCACGCCTGCACCTCGAAAAGCTCGGCGTTCACTTGACGACCCTCACCAAGGCCCAGGCCGACTACATCGGCGTGCCCGTGGAAGGCCCGTACAAGGCGGATCACTACAGATACTAATGAGGTCGCGCTTCGCGCTTTGGGGTCGCTGCGCTCTGAGGCGTGAGCACGGCACTTCGTGCCTTTGAGCTGTCATCCTGGAGGGAGCCGTAAGGCGACCGATAGGATCCACGGCAATAAGCGCCGCGCCCTATTTGTCATCCCCGCCACCCACATTTGTAATCCCCGCACCTCATTTGTCATCCCCGCGAAGGCGGGGATCTTTAGTTTTGTAGTTTTTTTTGTATTTTGTACTGAACGCCTAAGTTTCAAGGACGGTCCTTTATGCTGATAGAAAAGATTGCATCCCCTGCAGACGTGAAAAAGATGGACATGGAAAGCCTCAAGGCGCTCGCGGCAGAAATCCGCACGGCACTTTTGAATAAGATTTCCAAGTGCGGTGGCCATTTGGCTCCGAACCTCGGATTCGTGGAGCCGACCATCGCATTGCATTACGTCTTTGAATCGCCCAAGGACAAGATTGTCTACGACGTCAGCCACCAGAGCTACACCCACAAGATTTTGACAGGCCGCGCCGAAGCGTTCCTGAATCCGGACAAATACTGGAGCGTCACGGGCTACACCGAACCTTGCGAAAGCGAACATGACCACTTTATGGTTGGCCACACTTCGACCTCGGTGAGTTTGGCACTCGGGCTTGCAACCGCACGCGACATCAAGGGCGAAAAGGGCAACGTGATTGCAGTAATCGGTGACGGTTCCCTGAGCGGCGGCGAGGCATTCGAAGGCCTCGACAATGCGGGCGAATACGCCACCAATTTTATCGTGGTGGTAAACGACAACGAAATGTCCATCGCCGAAAACCATGGCGGCCTTTACGGGAGCCTCGCGGAACTCCGAGCCACGCAGGGCAAGAGCGAAAACAATTACTTCAAGAGCCTCGGCTTTGACTACCTGTATGTAGAACAAGGTAACGACATCGAATCGCTTATCGCGGCATTCAAGCAAGTGAAAGATTCTACAAAGCCCGTGGTCGTGCATATTCACACGCTCAAGGGCAAAGGCTACAGCTACGCCGAAAACGCGAAGGAAAGTTTCCACTGGGCCGCCCCCTTCGACATTCCCACTGGTGTCGTGAACTGGGGCAACGGCGAATCTTACGGCGCAATCCTTGGCGACTACCTGATGAAAAAAATCAAGGCCGACCCGAAAGTCGTCGTGATTCATTCCGCGGTTCCTGCAGGTATCGGATTCTTTGCCGAGCAGCGTAAAGCGGCGGGTAAGCAGTTCATTGACGTGGGCATCGCCGAAGAACACGCCGTCGCACTCGCCTCCGGACTCGCGAAGGGTGGTGCAAAGCCCGTGTACAGCACGCATAGCACGTTTATCCAGCGCACCTACGACCAGCTCTCACAAGACCTGTGCGCTAACAATAACCCGGCTACATTGCTCATTACCATGTCCGGCGCCGACGGCATGAACGATACCACGCACCTCTGCATTTTCGACATCCCGATGATGAGCAACATCCCAAATTTGGTTTACCTCTGCCCCACCTGCGTAGAAGAAGCCATCGCCATGATGGATTACGCGATTGATCAGACGGAACACCCGATGGCCATTCGCATTCCGAACGGGGTCGCACACCGCAGCGTGAAATTCGACACCGACTACTCCAAGCTGAATACGTACAAAGTAGACAAGCGCGGCAGTAAAGTCGCCCTTATCGGCCTCGGGAGCTACTATGGCCTCGCCGAAGAAGCCGCAGCGGAACTCGCCAAGCAGGGAATCGACGCCACCATCATCAACCCGCGATTTGCCACCGGCATCGACTGCGAAGTGTTGGAAGGCCTGCGCGCCGACCACCAGGTCGTCGTGACGCTCGAAAACGGTGTCATCGACGGAGGCTTCGGCGAAAAAATCGCCCGCTTCTACGGCAACAGCGACATGCGCGTGCTCGTGAAGGGCCTCAAGAAGGAATTCTACGACAAGGTGCCCTACGGCGAGCTCATGGAAAGGAACCGCCTCACGCCCAAGCAGATCGCGGAAGACGTGATGGCGGTACTAAGCTCGAAATGACAGCAATTTTATAAAAGCCCCAAATAGGTTTTTTAAGCATAATCTTTTGTGTAAAAAACCTAATTTACCAGCAGCTCATTCATGAACGAAGCCTTGTGGGCGTCGCGATATTTTGAGGGAATTTGAGATATAGACATACATCTTTCCTTTTTTTGACACATTCTTTTAGAACGCATGTTTGACGAAAAAAACAAATTTTATTACTCTTTTTAAAAGGTCTTTTAAAGAAGTGTTAATATGAAAAAAATTTTTCTCACAAGTCTTATCTGTTCCATATCTGCATTCGCTTGGATTCCAGGCGTATGCGATATTGGAGACGCACGTCAAGACAGTTTTGGAAAAGCACAAGACTATTTCATCATAGATGAATGCGCCAAAGGACAATCTACAGAAATTAGCTTGCCCGATTTCACGCATAAAGTTTACTGGTGTTCCTGCTACACAGGCGCTCTAGCCTGCTATTTTGGGAAAGACATCGAAAAACTTAAAAAAGCAAACTCCGAAGAACTAAAAAAAGCAGATGAAAAAGCAACAAAGTTGGCTGACAAATGCTACCTGAAGATGATAAAACAATAAATGACATTAAAAAACAGCATGCCGAAATCGTTAAGAAAATTGACGATTTCATTGCTGAAAATAAAGATCTGAATTTTAGAACAAATTCTGCAAAGCTAGCCTCATTCGGGTCGCTCGTCAAGGAGTATGAACAAAATCGCTCAAAAAAATCGACCGTTTCCAAAAACAATAAAGAATGGCACAGGGAAGACAAGACACTAGAAAACTTCAAGAAATACCGTAAGAGGCCTAGCGAAAATTCTATTGCGCAACTTACTGATTTCTACAATTTCTTGCTTTCGTTCAAAGGCGATATCATTCCGCCGTCAAAAAGAATTCCAAAAGAAAAACATCCCCTGGGTTCGGAGACGCTAGTCAGTTTTTTGAGAAAAAAATCTACAATGATTCAAATTCCAAAGGACTTACCGGAAGACGATTCCTAACCTTCGTCAGAGCTAGAAGTTTCGCTTTCAGACGTATTGGGACGTTCCACGTTTACGTCATAATAACAGTTTCGAATCTCGGTAATCAACAAATCAATCTGATCTAACTGGTGCGGAATCCGGCGAATCTTTTTACGTTCCCGTTCAACCTTCCGCCCATATTCATGATTCATCTTTTTGAGTGCGGAATCAAAATCTCTTTTCAGCAAATAATACCGAGCAGCAAACCACGTTGCAGTCGCAGTCAATGCAATAAAAAGCAAAAACACAAAAATGGCTTCTGCAGAGATTGTCGAAGGAACGAAGTAGTCATTCATATTTGAAACACTCTGTTAAAGGTCTTCTCTAGTTCAATATAACAAAAGATTGCCTTATATGCTTCTCCCGCTTTTTCGAATCTCCGCTCTTACAGAATCCGCAATTATCTTACAATTATCATTGTGAGCTTTAAAAACAATCCAATCCGTTGGCCCCTTAAAACACGTATCAACAATTCCAGTTGCTCGATGCGCCAAATGCTTACAAAGGCACACGATAACACCAAAATCTCTCATGTGTGTGCCATTCCATAACGCACGTAATTTTGAACACGATTTAGCATTACGTTCAACAAGAATTTGCCGGACTACATACCCCAATTCTTTTTCAAGCGCTTTCTTTTTCGAAGCATTGCCGCCAACTAAGATGATATCAATGCTATCCTTCAAATAATCATTCATAACCATTTCTCCTTTATAGCTCGTTATTAGCATTCATGCCCCAAAAAGACAACGTTCCTGAGGCCAATATCAGCTCTAAGCTGCTTGACGGCCTGGTGACGGTAAACGCCCTTGATATAGCGATAGGGCTCTGCCGAGAAAAAGACCCTTTCGCCCCTTTTGAACGAAACTCCGTTCAGACTAAAATTGCTATCCTGAATCCATACATGGTCCGTCAGCGAATTGCCCTGTTCGTCCATAACATTCGTCAAGACCGCAACCATCTTGTTGCTAGCAGTCATGCCAATGCGGCCAAAATTGGCGCTGTAAGAATGACGGGTGAGTGTACTGCCGAGATTTCTCATAATTCTGTCCTTTTTTGTTGTGACCGCGACTGCGGAAGTTTTAAAGGTAATGGGTTTCCCCCTTACGATTACAGATTTAGATTTTGGTTCAGGGACAAAACGGGACAAAAAGAAGGGGGTTATTTTGCCCCCTTGAAGAGCCTGCTTGTCGGATTCTTCTGAATCGATCGATTCTTTTGAACCGCAAGGTACTGCTTGTTAAAACCACTAGTACCCTTGTTAGCGTTCTTCTGGTTTGCGTGATTGTCACGCGGCGAGAGTTTGGACATAGAAGTCTCCTTGTTAAGGTTTAAAATCCGTTGTCTTCGTCATCATCATCGTCCATGAGGTACGACTTGAGTTCATCATCAATTTGGAAGGTCACTTCGAAGGACGCAAGCGATCTCAAAGCAGGCGTTCCAAAAACCTTGACCATACCATTCGACTTCAAGTCTGCCTTGAACTCCATCTTGGTATAGGTGGAGCAGAACGTCTTGCCAGTAGACACAAGTTTGGTCTTATCGGAACAGACCGTCAGGTTCTCCATGTTCTTGCCATATTCCTCCGGAATTTCCTCGGGGTCATTCTTGGCGTTATCATACCAAGAGTCAGGAACAGGCTGGACATCAAGGATATAAGGCATATCCCCCATCGGATTCCATAGGGTCAGAAGGAAGGCACCTTTCAGCCCCTGCCAAACATTCCCCGATTCCATGGTTTTTAAGCCAGTGGATGTCAGTTCATAGCCGTTCTGCTTATCGTAAGCAAGTAAGCCCTGCGCTTTGAAAAAGAAGAGGATGTTCTTGACGGCGGCCCTACGGGCCTCGCCGTTGTCGCAGAAGAGGTCACGACAAATATCCACCTCGTTGGCGTGCGGGTGTTCTACGATGTACTTGAGGAACGGGCAGATCCACAAGTTCTTCCTGAGGGCGCTGATTTCGCCCTTCATGATGCGGAAAGAGAGGTTGCTCTCGAGATTGAGTTTCATAGTTAGTCCTTTGATGAATTAAAGGTTATGGGTTACATTCTTGAGTTTTTGGACAATGCGGCCAAGTGCCCCCTGGCCCTTGCTCATAGCACGCCAATTGCCAACATGCACCATCATGTAGCGGGCGCGGGTGATAGCAACGTTCAGGCGGTTCGGGGCACTGATGAAGCAGGTCGCAACCTGGTTGCTGTAGCTGAGGAATACGATGTCCGCTTCGTGCCCCTGGAAGGAGTCTACGGAACCCACGCTGAACGTCACGAACTTCGAACTATCCTTGAACACGCGCAGGCAAACGGCCTTCAATTCCTCGGCCTGTTCCTTGTAGAACGAAAGGACTGCGACAGACCACTTTTCGACCTTCCCACTTTTCTCGTCCTTCTTGGGCTTTGCCTTCGCGAAATCGCGGAACTTTTCTAGTTCCTTTTCAATCCATGCCTGCTCCTTCTTGTTGCGGTTCTTGTGGTCACAGCGTCCCTTGATGTTCTCCCAATGCACATGCTGCTTACCAAAACGGCGGTACGACCATTCGCGTTTACCTTCCATATGCTCGGAACGCATCGCCATACCATCATAGAACTCGTCGGAAGCGAGTTGCGCAATCTGCTGATGACTGCGGTGCTGGTAAGAAAGCTTGACACAGCGCTCATCGAGCATCTTCTCAGGAATTCCACGGAAAAGGGCAAGATCCCTGTATTCACCGTAACCCCTGCTAAGGAGTTCCATACACGAAGGCAGGTAAATCTGTTCAAAGATGCGGATGCGCTTCTTGCAAGCTTCCTTGTCCCCTTCGGGAATCAGTTGGTCCACTTCTTCTTTCAAGCGGGTGAGCGTACTCTTGTCGGCGTTCACGTCATTGTCGCGTTGTTCGAACATGCGAATCAATCTCCACGAAATTTCGTTGTGCCATTCCTTGGGATCGTTCTCATCAAAGCGTTCAAAGAGCTTCTCGCGATTGTAACGTGCAGCCGCCACCCATTCCTGCATACCTTCTTCGTGAAGAATACGCCCAGTATTCTTATCGCGAGCCACACGTATGGTGGTAACGCGGGGTGCAATCAGGTCGCGCTTTTCCTTGAGCGATGGCAGGGTCCCCACAATAACGGTGGCATAGGGCAAGACATCATCATACTCGGACTTGTCGGCATCGGCAAAGAGGATATCATACTTCTTTGCATACCGCTTGTACCAATAAGCATCCATTTCAGATTCCTTCTCCACCAGCACCACAGTCTGACGCATCTGCTTGCCGGCAGACATCAGTAACGAATCCGAAGCCACAGTGTATTCACGTTCCTTATCAGAATCATCTGGGTAACAAATCTGCAGGTTCTCCGCCAAGTCATCATCGCTCACGTAGGGCGGCAACTGCTGGATATCACCCACGATAATCCAGTGATTGCACAGGCACGCCGGAACCAAGAATTCCTGGATGGTGGTCTTGGAAGCCTCATCGAGAATCAGGTAGTCGAACGGCGGCTCGTCAGAACCCTTCAAACTCAACTGCCTCATCACTTCAAGAGACGCCCCAAAAGTGGTGCCCGCAACAATGGGCGTGTTCTCCTGAAGGAATTCATACAACAGCAGGTTATCCTTGACATCGCTATGTTCCAAAAGTTCCTGCTGGACTGCGGTACGCTTGTCTTCGGGAATCCTCTTCAAGCGTTCCTGAAGAGCCTTAGCCTCCGTCTTCATAAAAGGCTTGCCGTTAATAAACTTCTTGGCATCATTGCTAATGTTGGGATTGTCTTCGCAACCATAACGTTTGACGCAGGCAAGGTCCAAGTGGTCCTTCAGTTTTTCCAAGATATTGTCGACAGCCACATTGGTAGAGGCAACAAGCAAAATGCGCTTGCCTCGCTTTACCAGCTGGATAATAAGCTCGATAATGGCGGTAGTTTTGCCAGAACCAGGAGGCCCGACCTTGATGGTGAAATCCGGAGTAGAGAGCGCATTGCATACAAACTTACGTTGTTCACTATTGCCCGGACGATTGTTATCCTTAAGGATGTAGTAATCGTCATCGGCTAGTTCAACAGGCGTATAGCTCGGGAGATCCAATTCTTCCTTCTGCATAATACTATTGAGGGCCTGGGGAATAATTGCGGGAATGTTATAGAACGATTCGAAATTATTCACCTCACTGCGGGCTGCCACTCCTAAGTCTCCATGCACACCACTGACATGCTCCATTACTGCGATTTCGGCAGCCATTGGGATAGTGGAGGGCGGAATGCATAAGATGTGCCCCTCCTTGATGTGCTCCTTCATCCAGAAGTAGACCGTCTTCTTTCCACTATCCTTATCTACTTCAAAGGTAAGGTTCGTCAGCACAATCAAGTTCTTAGGCTCAAGATCCACCCTAGGCACTTTGTTTTCGGGCACCATATACACACGGGCGGAAGAAACACCCTTCTTGACAGCCTGAATGAAGGTATTCTGAATGTCCTCGAACTTGGCATTGGTACGCTTCGATTCGGTCATCACGTACTTAAGACCACTATCATCTTTTCCCAGGAATTTTCCTTCGAAAAGGGTGGTCTGAAAGCCATTGAGTCGGAGTTCGATTTCCTTCTCGATGGCATGGAGATAATTCTTAGTAGTACACATAGTATAGTCCTCCTAGTCAAATGAAAGGCAAACTGTTTTTCGTTCCGCGACTGCGGGAGTTTTTAGCGTTCGGGGCGTTTCCCCTTAACGATTACAGATTTAGATTTTGGTTTCGGGACAAACCGGGACAAAAAGCGCTTCTCAAAAATTGCCGTTTTTAGGCTAAAATCGCCATTTTATGCAATAGCTTGAATTTTTTATATTGCTGTCCGGTAAAAGTTCCAACATAAGCACAATATGCTGAATACGCGCCGATTTCGACAGAAAGCGGTGCCTTTGCGTTTTGCGGGTCCCCTAGACAAGATTTAGCTGGAGCTGGCCG
>Ga0129306_1002815_pt1 | contig 14389 bp, 12 predicted proteins | sample P827metagenome_FD_94438 | JGI IMG/M metagenome (GOLD analysis project Ga0129306, IMG submission 94438) | Capybara group fecal microbial communities from Wisconsin, USA - P827 metagenome | ecosystem: Host-associated > Mammals > Digestive system > Large intestine > Fecal | place: USA: Wisconsin...
CACATCTATGCCGAGGATATTACCGAGATAAAGAGAGGGGTTAATGAAATTTGGCATACACTTCTATCCATACGATCAGGGCAACAGTCAGCGCAGCGATCGCTTACATCACAAGAGATGATAAGACCGTCAACGGTGTATATGTCAACTCTTATGCTTGCAGAGCCGACAGCGCAGGAGCAAGCGAGGACTTCCGAGCAGTCAGAGCCACAGGCACAGGGCGAACCCAAATCCTTGCCTACCACATGATTCAGAGCTTTGCCCCCGGTGAAGTTACTCCCGAACAGGCTATGCAGATCGGTGAGGAGTTGTGCGACCGTTATCTCAAGGGCGATTATCAGTATGTCATTGCTGTTCATCATGATAAGTCGCATCTGCATTGCCACATCATTTTCAACAACACCAATCTGTATAATGGTCTGAGCTTCACCACCGAGCATAATCAGGGCAGGAAGTCGGAAAGAGCGTGGGCAGAGCTGCGTGAGATTTCGGACGAGATATGCGCCGAACACGGGCTATCCCTTATCGACCCGAAGGGCAAGGGCATTTCTTATCTTGAACGGTTGAAGCAACAGGAGGGCAAGTCGTGGAAAGAAAAGCTCCGTGTCAGGATCGCAGAGGTTATGCTTTACAGCCGTGACTTTGCGGACTTCCTCAAAAACTGTACTACCGCAGGAATTGAGTATGTTTATACTCCGAAGAACAAGTACAAGTTGAAATTCAAGCTGTCTGGTGACGGTCAGCAACGCTTTACAAGAGCCGAAACACTGGGCGAGGGATTCACCGTTGAACGCATCATCGAACAGATAGCAGAGATTCAAGAAAAGTTGTCAGCGGCGAATGTCACTCCTGATATGCTTATCGAACCGCCGAAGCCTGTTGTTCCCAAGCCTGAGCCGAAGCCGACACAGACAGTCACAGCACCGACAAAGCCAAAACTATCTGCCGAGCCTGAAACTATCACGGAAACGAGTGAAACCGCAAAGAGAAAAGCTGCTGCGGAACAGGTTGAGAAATTCTTTGCAGCCCGACGAGCAAGACGGCAGGCACAGCTTAATATGCTTAACGCAACTGCTACCAAACCAACCGAGCCGAAGCCTGAACCGTCAGCCCCGACACCACAGCCCACACCTACCGAGAGCAAAGCACCTGAAAAGAAAATAGATGAATGGGCAACTATCCGAGGTATGCGTGACAGCGACAAGATTATTACAGAGCTTGAAGCCGTTGGCATCATGTCTTTAAGCGAGTTTGGCGGATTCATGCACAATATCCATTCACCCGAAGATCACACCGATGAAGTCGCAGAGCTGAAAGTACAGTACACGGCAATTGACAAGCTCCTTGCGATGATGAAGCAACGCTCCGACAATTCCGCTACATACAAGGAATATCAGGAACGGTCAGCGTTTACGCAAAAGCATTTCCGCAAGAAGAACGCTGCTGCTATCGACGCTTATGAAGAAGCCGACAAGTACATCACCGAGCATATCAAGGCTTTTTATGTTGACGGCAAAGCACCCAAGCGGAGCGAGCTTGCGGCGCTGTCAAAGCAGTTGAAAGATAAGCGTAAAGCCATTATGCCTGAACACAAGGCATATCTTCTCAAACATGAAACGGCGATGCGGTACACCCGACAGGTGCGCCAGTACCTTAACGAGCAGTACATGAAGCGTGAGAGGGAGAAAAGCCGTCAGAGGACACAGGCGAAACACAGAAATAAAAATACACTTGAATAAAGAAAGGACGATACTATGAGCAAAATAGGTTATATCCGTGTTTCTACGGAGCATCAGGAAACAGCGAGACAGCAGGAGATCATGTACAGTTATCAGGTTGACCGCATCTTCTCCGAGAAGCTGTCAGGAGCAAACACCGACCGCCCTCAGCTCAGGGCAATGCTTGACTATGTGCGTGAGGGAGATACGCTCTATGTGGAGAGCATCAGCCGTCTGGGGCGCTCCACAAAGGACTTGCTGAACATCATCGACACCCTCACCGACAAAGGTGTTACCCTTATCAGCCATAAGGAGAAAATCGACACCGACACGCCTACGGGCAAATTTATGCTCACCGTGTTCGCAGCTCTCTCACAGTTGGAGCGTGAGCAGCTCAAACAGCGACAGCGTGAGGGCATCGAAATCGCTAAGGCTCAGGGCAAGTACACGGGACGGAAACCTATCCCCACCGACTGGACGAGATTTGGGCAGCTCTATGGGGAATGGAAGTCGAAGAACATTACGGGCAGGGACTTTATGCGGAGAATGGATATGTCAGCAAATACTTTCTACCGCCGTGTGCGTGAGTATGAACTCCGTCACGGCATTGCCGAGCCGACCTCAGCTTGACCGTCTGGCGAACGGAAATGCCCCACAGCACCGTCCGAGCCTGCGGAGCGGAAACTAACCGCCAAAAAGAAAAAGCCCTCAGAAACGCTTACAGAGCGTTTCCGAGAGCTTGCGGTTATTCAGTTCCAATAGGGTTTGTGCCTGTTGTGGTATGCTCCACAATTACTAATCGGACTTGTGTGGAACGGAAAACGGGTGCGCCAGTAGGCTAAGCCTACTTACTCAAATGTTTTGTCATAAGTATTGTTTGCAATCTCAGAATAATTATTATAGTCGCCCCAATAATCGGGATATGGGGATTGGATAAAATCCAATCTATACATACTATCTAAAGAGCCTTGTGTATTAATAACCATATCGTTTAATAGTAATTTACCGTTTTCATTAACGATTACGTAAATGTACTCACCATATGCTCCGGTTTGATCCTTATAAATTCCCTTTACTATTGCTTTACCACTATCAATGTCGAATGCAGTCAAATCAAAATATGAATTATTAGAATATGGCATGGATTCAACAATACAATGATTGATTGAGTAGACCAAGTATTCACCTAACGAATCATATTGAACAATGCTATCAAAATCTGCTTCGTCGATTTTATTATACATTCTTGCCCATTTATGACACATATCATTGCAAAAGCTTTGTATTGCATCTTTGTCTTCGATACAAAGTGAATTCGGATTTTTGACATCATATGTGGATGTAACTTCGATCGAATCAACTGATGTGTTTGAATTATCTACATCAGAACTCTTCTTTGAATAATCACTATTAAGCCCAGATTCAAACTCAATATTTTGAGATGTTTCAGTTGGATTTAGGGTAGAACTACTATCACTTGATGACTCCTGTGATGAATTGTTACATGAGGAAAATGTACCAAAAGCAAATGCTATACAAATCGCAAAGAAGCATTTATGCATAATATCCATCAAGTCTTAATATCCTCCTACTATAACCTGAGTAAATTTGAGATTGTCTCTTATTTAATGTATATTTTGAAGAACTTGTACGAGATGTAACTCCAGCTTCTAAAGTTGTTGATGAACCACTTAAGGTTATAAAACTTGTAACTACACCAGAGTGTATCCATGTTGATCCGTTGTGAAATTGGATAAGATCTCCATAGGTATAGGGAAAGTTGCCACTTGGTGCATATATATTTGTATAACTCAGATGCGTAGCAGTAGGACCATAAGTAGAGTTGTTTACTAAAAAGCTATACAAATTTGTAACGCCAGACCACGAAGAAGAACGATTACTGATGTTTCTAAAATACCAACCTGTTGACGAAATACCATAGCCGCCTGTATCATAAACTGGTGTACCACCCGCTAATATAGCATGGGAAACAAAATTGGTACAATCATAGTTGCCCGCTATGGTTGCAAAATCATAATAACTACTAACCTGACTTGAGTTACCAGAAGAGGGATATGTCAAAGAGCAATTATTCTGTGCCCACGTTGAAATGTTTGACTTGTTTAATGAATAGAGTGCAGACATTGCAGAGTTACTTCTGTTACTTGTTTCATTAGTCAAATAAGAACTATTGAATTGATTGTTAAGCAGTTCACTGTAATACTGTTCAATCCTTCTGTTTTCAATTTCCTGCTTTTTTAATACCGCCTCATAATGATTTGTCCAAATATCATTTGAAGGTAATTCTGAAAGGCTACCGCGTATGCTAATATCATACTCATCATAAGGAATATACCAATCCAGAACCTTGTAACTTCCATCGTCTGCTTTTTTCAATCTTACCCAGCTTTGCTCTCCATATCCAGATTGAACATCAGTGCCCTTGTAATTAAATGAGACAGCAGAATTTAACTTCAAAATAGTTGAATCATTCTCGTTCGATACATCAACACAAGAAATTGATAAATCGTAGTTCTGTTTGTCATCTGTAGAGTATGCAAGAAGCTCATAATTAGAAGCTTCAATTTTACCGTCAATGTAGCTTAAAAAATACTCATTATCAGTAAATGGAGCAAAATCGAAGCTAACATATTGATCTTTGGCATAATAATAACCGTAAAGGAACTCAGTGGCAACATTTAATTCCTTGGTATAATTGCTGATTTCTGAAATTTGTGTAACATAATTGTCATCACATTCATAAGAGTTGCTTGCAAATACCAAACAATTAGCTGTACTTGCAGTTGATAATAATACAGACATTACGGCTGCAAGCATATTTTTCATTGTTTTTTTCATAATATTATCCTCCTTTTTGGTAATAGACTACCTCAAGCATAAACATATTTGAGGTAGTCTATACGAAGTGAATGACCATAATACTTGTTGCTTACAATTACACTTTGAATAATATTAGTTCTCGATATTAAAATATCCGTAAAATCCAGATGCGAAATTCACCCTATACTCTCCAACAGAATAGGAATACTGTTCTGGATTTAGTTGAATATAATCCAAAGTGATTGTTTCTGAAGGCTTTATTACAATACCTTCATCATCAGTTGGCGGATTATTAACTACAATCCATTTACCATTATCATTCTTTTCAATAGAGTAATGATGCCCACCTTTATATTCAATATTTGATGTATTGGTAACTTTGATTGAGCAGAATTTGGGAATTGATGTGATGCTAATAGTATTATTTTTTATTTCAACGTTTAGCGTTGCTTGCTCAGTCGGTGATTTACTATAGCTCTCACTTTCGTTGTTATAGTCAAGAATGGGGTCTTCATTAGCAGGGCTTATATCAGCACTTGAATTATTGAAATTATGTTCGTTATAAAACTCATTACTCGATTTGAAATTATCAGGAAACCAATATATATCGATACTCTTATATGTATTTTCTGGTGAGATTAAAACATTCCATTTTATAATTTTGTATGCTAATGCTGTATATGTTTTTGTTCCTCCGTCTTTATATGTACCTGTTGGGATTGGTATAAAACAAGCAATCAGAGTAATTACTAATACAATTATTATTTTTTTACGTGTCATGAAAATCACCTTACAGTTTAAAAGAAAAAGCTTTGTGACAAAGAACTTAATCAATTGACTGTACAGATATCTTCATAGTCAATGTATTTGTTTGTATTGAGATTAATACAGATCACATCTTGATATACAATGCCATCAGAACTCTCATAATCTGAATATATTAGTTTTATTGGCTCAACCAAATTATTGCGCTTCATATAAACAGTATATTCCTTTGTTGACACTCTTTTATTAAAAAGAATATCTGATGACATTATGTTATCTCTTATGTTTACTTTAGGTTCGGATAAGCTCATTGAAGAAGCCTTGATTACTTCATCTTTAGAAATACTATTTACAGTTTTTCTATATGAACCGTCATTAAGAACATCAATAAAATCATTTGTTAAACATCCATTTATAGTCTTATAATACCTCTTTCCTAATCCCTTTAAATCAACTGTAAAATAATCAAACGAAGAGATAAAACTGTCAAAATCTTCCTTGTTAGTGCAAACCATTCCCTCTGGAACCGATGATAAACCGGCAGATTTAGGATTCACATTCGGATATGATACCAGTGTATTTCCGTCTCCTAATACTTGCCAACCAGAGTAGCTACCTTCCCATGGCCAAAGAAATACGCTTCCAGCTGAGGCTGCGGCAGCAGATACTGTCATGGTATTGCCTAATTCAAGGAAAAATTGATCAGTCCATTTTTTTGCAGCGGCTACACCTGTTGTTGTATTCCAACCAATGGCTGATTGAGCTCCAAGATTTATGGACTTTTGTGCAATAGATACTCTTGAACCTGTCCCATCAGGATCTAAAGAAGAGTTGCAAGCCGACCAAACAGCAACTTTTGTATTAGACATACTTGTAAAATATGATGATGTATCTAACATCCAATCGTATCCTCCCGAGCTATTCATAAAAACAATGGAACCTCCACCAGAACCACCATGACCTGAAAAGAACACCACTTCGCTGTTTATTCTTTTAAATGTTGAAGCGATTGTTGCATCAAGATGTGAGGCAGGCTTATTTTGATGGATACCAACAGCATAACCCATACTACTTAGCCAGCTCTGTGGAGTAGAAGAGTCGGGAGTAGTATCAATATCACTAGAGCCATAATTAAAAGTATAAATCTGTGCCCGTTGGTCTCTCACTTGTATATTATAACTGCCTGTTCCAGATGTACTATTATAATGTCTTACAGTTATAGTTGTTGTTTTACCAGCTTGTTGAAAAAATCCAATAGCAAAGTTGGTACCTTCGCCTGAGTCATCGTCTTGTGCTGAAGGGAATATAGTACCTTGATTTCCAGAAACAGTGCCGTATGTATCAGTAGTTCCGAAAGTTTCTACAGTAAAAAGTCCTGAATAAGATGGCGTAAATGTAAATGTATGGAGTGAACCAGCAGAAAGTGTTTTTGAGTATACAGTATCCTTTGTCATAGCCAGTGCTGTTCCCTTATCGTACATTGACTCTTGAATTTCAGAATAAGTACCTTCTTGCACTTCCTCAGCGTTACAAATTGTTGAAAAAGCTGGAAATGCCGACAGTGTAGATGCTCCCGTAGCAAAACAGAGTATGCCTGCAATAGCAAGTTTACATTTCTTATAAATTTTCATCTTTTTCTCCCTCCTGTTATATGATATTGAAATCACTTGTTGTTTACGAGATTTCTCAGCTCCTCCGGCTCAACAGGCTGTGCAAACCAGTGATAGCAAGCGCTTGGAACAGATGTGGTAGCTACCACCAGTGCGAGAGCCGCCAGTGCCGTGGAAGCCTTCTTTGCGATACTCATGAAGTTTTTCATTACAAGTCCCTCCTTTCAAACAGCTTAGATAAGTCAGGCTCTGGGGGCTGATAGAACGTAATACCGCAAGCACTGCCGTTTGCAAGATACAATGCTACCCTGACCAGAGCAAGAATTATAATCACCCAAATACTTCGTTTTTCTCTTTCCTTGTCATCGTTTACTGTTATCACCCCGATTCAAAAAGCGACCGAGCAGTGCCATGATTGCAGACAGCAGTATTCCGCTTGATACATAAAGGCTTATTTTTGGATATTGGAATACAAGCAGTGCGATCACAGTAGCAGAAATGGAAACGGCAAGTATAATACTTCGTTTTCTCAGCTTGACACTCTTTTCCTCTGACATCGGTTTATTCGGATGCGGAATGGGAGCGATACAGAAAATGATGGGCAATGCTATCGTTATGAAGCCAATGCTGAATATCGGAGCAATCTGTACACTTACATTACAGATACCGTAAGAGAAAACCAGCATCACCATGACAAGCGTAAACATACAGCTCAAATGACTGTTGGCATGAAACCCTCCTACAAACTGTCTTAGTCCCATAAATACGGTTATGAATATAACAACCGCAGGCAGCGTATGGGAAATCAGAGCAATCAACAGGACGATAATGGTATTCAGCACATCGGAGATCAGCAGCTCCATTCCGTAGGCATAGATCACCTCTTTGGATTCTTCCGTTATGTTCTGAACCACAAAAAAGTGTGCTATGTTTTTTGCAAGTTTTGAAATCATTTCTGAATCACTTCCTGCAAAAATCATAGCACACGCTGGCGATTTTTTCAATAGGATTTACACAAAAGTGCCGCAAAGTGTACTGAAATGTCGCTTTCTTGTACCTAAAGTCAGATGATTAAATCAGCAAACAATTACGAACCATAATATTCAGCTTAAAAATTCCGTCCTCATAATCGAAACTTACCAACCCTCCCAATCTATCTACGGAGGATTTGATACTGTTTATCCCTATGCCGTGAAGACCTCGTTCTTTCTTTGTTGATGTTAAAACAGATGTATCTACCTTATCTGATGTATTTGTAATAACAATAAATAGCTTCTCTCGTTCCTCGGTCAAACTTATCCAAATATGCTTATGTGGAACATCAGCCCTCTGACAGCCCTCTATTGCGTTATCAAGTGCGTTTCCTATGATACGGCAAAGTTCCAATTCGTTTGCTCTGATTTTTGTTAAAATATTAACCTTGCAAATAAAATCTATACCGTAGGTCTGGGCAAGGGAGCCTTTGATGTTTACGATAGAATCTACAGCGTTATTTCCAGTATAGCAAAGCCTGTTAGCAAGCCTTACAAATGAGCTTAGTTTGACAAGATATTCCTTAGCAGAATCAGTATCGTTATTCTCTAACATATCATTCAGAACTAAGAATTGATTTTCAATATCGTGTTTAAATTCTCTTACTTGCTTATATGATAGAGTAAGCATCTTGTAATTTTCTTGTTCTTGCTGTTTCATTGTTTCAAGGTATCTTAACTTAATTTTATCTTCATAACTTTCAAAGAAGTTGAACATAGCAATATTGATGTATGTAATTCCTAACAATGATATGCCTAAAGACCAATAATTTATAGTGCTGTGTGCAGTAAAGCAGTCAAGTATGGTTTGCAACAAGAAAATGCTAATTATAGGGATTAAGACTATCAAAATCCAATATTTCACAGGAAGATTTCTTATCCTTTTATTAATGATTCGGTGCATCATACCAATAAGCCATAAATAAATCAGATTTGTTCCAACCATACCGAGATAGCGTCCTAAACCAGATTGTAAGAAATCTTCAGGAGTACCCAAATTTGCAATACATAGTATTCCGATCACAATCGGCTCAGACACCGATATTATCATCAAATATATTACTGTCCAGAATATCCTATGTTTTATGCTATCTTCAAAACAGGCAAATGAAATTGCAGCTATGAGAAAAGTTGTTGTTATCATATAAAAGAATATATTCTCAAAATACAGAACAACAAAAGAAAGAATAATCGTTGCTGACAAAAATGTAGCCACCATTATAATAGGGTTGCTCTTACGCCTGCTCAATAGTGAGAAGTAAAGAAATATCAATGCGATTTCGATAGCCACATTTGCAATTTCTATACCACTTTCAATCCATATAGGCAATCTGATCATCTCCCTGTTGCGTAGTTGAGGTAGCGAGCTACCACCTCGTCTTTATATGTCTTACCTATTGGGATTTTTTTGCCATTACTGAGGATCACATCATATTTGTTGATATTCTGTATGTGATCAAGATTTACAAGTATTCCACGATTTATCATGGCGAAATTGTATTTTAACAACTCACCACACACACTTGAAAAATCACCGCCGTACTCCAATTCGCCATTAACCGTGAATAGCGATACCTTTCTTCTATGTCCCTCAAAATAAAGAATATCTGTTAACCTGAACTTGAATGACAGATTTTTATTGTTGAAAGTGAAAGTTCTAAATCGCTGCCGGCACTCAGTAATGATAGAATTTAGCTGTTTGGTATATACATAGTCTGGCTGATTTTTCAATATATAGCGAAACGCTCCTACATCGTAGCCCTGAACGGCAAATTCGGCATAATTCGTTAGGAAAGAAATAATAACAGAACCATCTATCTGTCTGATTCTTTCAGCGGTCTGCAATCCGTTCAGATCAGGCATCTCTACATCAAGTATGATAACCTCATACATTCCCTTGACATAGAAACTCAATAAGTCTCTCCCACTTGTAAATTCGTGTATTTCGCAGTCGGGGAGTTTCATTTCTCTTAATCTGTTATGAAGTTGTTTTAAGAATACAGGTTCATCATCAACGATAGCAATATTCATAGCAATCACCTCACGATTGGTCATGCTTTATGTATCAGTTATCATTATACCACATCGGAGAGATTATTTCAAGAGAAAAAAATAGCTATGCCTCCATTTAATTGTTGCAGAGGCACAGCCTTATATGTCTTATTATTCATTCATCGAACATGGTTTATTGCTTGATTTGACAGTGGGTGTACTTATAAATGCTTCACGGATACAGTACATGATACCACGAAACTGCACGATTATTTCTTTGCAGAAGCTCTTTCAAAGCTCAAAGACGGCGGTATCATGGCATTTGTGACCTCGGCAGGTACGCTTGATAAGCGTGATGAAAGCACTCGCCAGATGTTGGCTGACAAAGCTGATTTCATCGGTGCTATCAGACTTCCGGGCGGTAAGAACGGTGCATTTCACGATAATGCGGGAACAGACGTTACCACGGATATTATCTTCCTGAAAAAGCACGAGGGCAAGTCGCTTGCTGAAATGTCCGATATTCCCGATTGGGTACATATCGGTGAAACGGCTGACGGTCTGCCAATCAATAAGTATTTTGAACAGCACCCCGATATGGTGCTTGGTACGGTGGTCGAGGGCAACAAGCTCTACGGCAGCGGTACAATGGTTGTCGCTGAGGACGGTTTTGACCTGAAATCAGCACTCCATGAAGCTGTCGGCAAGCTCTCTGCGGAGATCAGCCACGAAAAGGGGCGTGATGTGTACGCTAAGACCGCCGACGGCGTTCAGGTGCAGATTCCGTCAAATCTGCGTAATTACAGCTTTTTTATGTCTGACGATCAGGTATTCTTCAAGAAAAATAACGCTGCCTGCGAGTTCCGTTTCGATAAAGGAACAGCGCAGCACAAGCGTTTCAAAGCGTTTATTGAGCTTCGTGACCTCACCCGTGAGCTGATCGAAGCAATGGAGCTTGACAAGCCTGACAGCGTTATCAAGGATTTGCAGGCAAAGCTGAATGTGGCTTATGACGATTTTTACAAGAAATTCGGGCTTATTCACTCTCAGACGAACAAGCGTTACTTTGCGGAAGATGTTTCTTATAACCTTGTAGCCGGACTGGAAAAGGATTATGATAAAACTGAGCTGAAAGCAAAGTCCGATATATTCACAAAGCGTACTATCGTGCCGCCGAAAGCAGTCGATCATGTTGATACGGCTCTTGAAGCTCTTACACTCTCCGTAGCTGAAAAGGCTCATGTCGATTTTGAGTACATGAGCAGTCTGACGGGTATGACGGAGGACGAGCTGAAGCGTGACCTGACAGGGGCAATTTTCAAGATTCCCCATACGGAGAACTGCTATCAGACGGCTTCGGAGTATCTGTCGGGAGATATTCGCAAGAAGCTCCGTGAAGCTGAGGAGATCGCTGAGTACGATCCCGATTTCAATATCAACGTATTGGCACTGAAACAGGCTATGCCCGAACCGCTGAAAGCCGGAGATATTGATATAAAGCTCGGTGCCGCTTGGCTTGATCCGAAGTATTACGAACAGTTCATGTATGAGCTATTGCAGACACCTGAGTATCAGCGCAGTACAAGTCCGTCCGCAAGATGGAATAAGAGTTCTATCATCGGCGTGGAATACTCGGTTCACGCTAACTCTTTCCATGTCAGCAACAAATCTTCCGACAGATCGGTGCTTGCTACACAAAAGTACGGCTCTCACAAGATGAACGCTTATGACATCTTTGAACATCTCCTGAATCTGCAAGAACCGAAGGTATATAAGACTATCGAGGTTCCGGACGGCTTGGGCGATACAAAGGAAAAGCGTGTAGTGGATATTGATGCTACCCGTGTGGTACAGCGTAAAGCCGATGATATTCGCAAGGCTTTCAAGGCTTGGATTTTCAAAGATCCGCAGCGCCGTGAAGCTATCGTGGAGAAATACAACGAACTGTTCAACAGTATCCGTCCCCGTGAGTTTGACGGCTCGGCTCTTTCTTTACGCATATATCAAAATAGCAACACAGTTATTCATACAAATTATGTAAGCTGTGATCAACTGGCTTATCAAGAAACTTATAATAGATGTGAATGTCCCTCTCCGCCTTGCGGTCAGAGGGATGTTTGTCTATTGTGACGTATTCTATAAGCTCCAGACACATCTCACGGGTGAGCTTCTGAACATCAGCGTACTTCTTAACACGCTCAATGAACTTGTCTACATCTTCGGCATTCTGCTTTTCAGTATCGAGCCTTGCTGTCAGCTTTGCCTGTTCCTCCTGCAACGCTTTCAGTTCAGTCTCATACTTGCCGAGCAGGACACCGCAGGAAGTCTCCGTGATCTTGCCGAGGTACTTGTCCTCATACACAGACTGGATCAAACCTTGTAGCTCAGAGATACGCTTCTGATTTGCTGCCAGATTTTTGCGGCTGTTCGCTGTCTTTTCTGCATCGCCCTGATTCTTGATCGTAAGAAATCTTTTCCTTGCAGCTTCTTCATCATCAATAACCAGCCTTGCCATCAGGCGGATATTATCAACGATCAGCTTTTCAATGCATCTCTCGGTGATGTAGTGGCTGTCGCAGGCGTTCTTGCCGAACAATCTGTAAGATGTACAGTTATAGGAACGGTAAGGCACAGCATCAGGAGTTTTCTTGATACCACGCCATGTTGTTGCCACCTGCATCTTGAATCCGCAATCAGCACAAAACATCAGACCGCAGAGCGGATTTACATAGCCTGTTTTCATCGGCTTGCCGTTGCTGACTGAGTTTTCTACCTCACGCACCCTGTCCCACAGCTCCTGCGTGATGATAGGCTCATGATTATTTTCTACGATCACCCAATCAGACTCGTCCTTGTAGACAACCTTGTGATTTTTGTGGGATACAGTAGTCCGCCTGAGCTGTGCAAGCTGTCCGAGGTAGATGCGATTTTGCAAAATGTTCTTGACCGTAGCACCCGACCATAAATGCCGCATTGCAATAGTCGGCTCTTTTCCGATTCTGGAATAATGATAGTCCGTCGGATTCAGAATACCGTCCTCATTCAGCTTGTCAGCAATGTGTCTGGGACTGATTCCCTGCGCTCTCATCTTAAAAATAGAGAGAACAACAGGTGCGGTTTCAGGGTTGATGATAGGCGTATGTTTTTCATCATCGCCCTTGATGTAACCGTAGGCAGCCTGCTTGCAGCCATACTTGCCAGCTTTTGCATTTGCTTCAACAACAGCTTTGATCTTTTTGCTTGTAGAAGATGCGTGCCATTCATTGAAAAGATTGATGATCGGCATCATCTCAAGTGCCGTGCTGTTGCGGTCTGCTGTATCCACTCCGTCATTGAGAGCGATGAAGCGGATATTGTTTAAGGGAAAAATGTAGTCGATATACTGACCGACCTGGATGTAATTACGACCGAAGCGGGAGAGGTCTTTTACAACAATAATATTGATGCGACCGCTCTTTGCATCGTCAAGAAGTCTCTGCACCTCCGGTCTGTTGAAGTCCGTGCCGGTCCAGCCATCGTCCACATAGGTATCAACGAGTGTCCAACCCTTTTCCTTGACATATTTGGTCAGGATCATTCGCTGATTATCAATAGAAACGGAATCGCCCTCACGCAAGTCCTCCTGAGACAAGCGGAGATAAATTCCAACTTTATTTTCGGTCTGCTTTGCCATACTTAACTCCTTTCAGAATCAAAGCAGTACCAATTCCGATATTCTCATTATAGCGCAAAATATCGGAATTGGCAATAGCTTTGTTCCAATATTTTACGCTGAGAGATTATTGTCACGCAGAGCTTGCTCGAACGCAAGTCTGCTGATTACTTCATCGAGGTCTTTGTCACCGATAAAGTGACTATGCACACGATAGATGCGCCCATCGACCTCCTGCACGAAAGTCCGCTGAGGACAATCCTTATACTTCTCATTCAGCTCAAAAACTTTTCCTGCCTTCTCTTTCTCTACGGCAGTAGTCTTATCTTTCGTTCTACACTATCCTTTCCGACAGCTCGATCCATTTTCACACTTCCTGCTGTCTACATCTATAAAATCGTCCCATATAGTTACGGGGAAAATACCTTGCGACACACAAGGCGATCAGTTGTCGGCAAACGACATCTGACCTTCAAGCTCCTCACTTACTGCGTAAGGATTACGATGATCGTTTCCGTGTTTTTCGGAAACGGAATTGCTCTCCGCAGAGCTGTCCGCACCGTTCGCCAGTGCAAGTAACTGCTCATCTGTAAAGCCCTTGCCCCTCAGAAGCTGTATCAGGTTGTGTTCCTGAATCAAGGTGTCAGTAAGCTGCTTTTCATCACAGTTTTCCTTTGCCTTGATCTCCATGAAGCACAGCTCGCTGTACTCAGCCTGCGCCTTGTTCAGCTCGTCTGTATCTTTCTCGATACGCTTCTTGAGGGTTGCGATCTTGGCGGC
>Ga0129306_1002816_pt1 | contig 14380 bp, 10 predicted proteins | sample P827metagenome_FD_94438 | JGI IMG/M metagenome (GOLD analysis project Ga0129306, IMG submission 94438) | Capybara group fecal microbial communities from Wisconsin, USA - P827 metagenome | ecosystem: Host-associated > Mammals > Digestive system > Large intestine > Fecal | place: USA: Wisconsin...
CGGCATAGTTCTCGGAGCCGGAGACATCGACGTCCTGCACCACGAAGAAGACGCGGTAGCAGACCGTGCCGATCACGGCGGCGAGGACGAGGAGGATGAGCGCGGTGAGGATGACGTGGCGGTATTCCTTCCAGCGCTTGGCCGCAGCGGCTCTGCGCTTGGCGATCCGCATCTCGGCCTCGGCGCGGGATTCGGGGGATTCAAAGAAATTTAAGAACCAGTCGATCCCGGCGTGGAACCGGTTGTCATGCGCCGCCTCGCCTCCCTCGGGAGACATCGGGCGGTACTGATACGCGCCGTCGTTCGAGGCCGAAGCATAGGCGGGGCGGGAGGCATACGCTCTGCGTCGTCCCGTCGTCCTGTCGTTCTGCCGCTCCGTGTTTCTGCGCGTTCTGGTCGGGGACGCACCCTTCTTTGCGGGGCGCGCGTACGGACTCACATAGACCCGGTCCCGGGAGGGATTGTCGGTCAGGGCATCCACCATGCCGTACTTGCGGAGCACCTCGCGCTGCTTGGCTTCCCGCGTGCAGACACGGTCATAGATATAGAGGATTTCGTCCCGGTTCTGCTGATTCGCGCTCATGGCGTCTCCCTCCCTGCTTGTTTTTTGTGGATTCGTTATTTCGCGGCTTTTTTCGATTCCACGAGCTTCACAAGATCGTTGTAGATGAGCTTGTTGGAATCCGGTACGGCGAACTGCCGGATGTTCTGCCGCCTCGTCTCGGCGAGCGCTTCTCCCTCGGGCGAGAGGAGGCGTTCGACCTCGGCGATGAGCGGTTTGGCGCCGTCCGTGAGATCCTTTTCCTCAAAGAGCCCGGCGGCATCCGCGTCGTAGAGGACCTTCGCGTTCTTGTACTGGTGATTCTCCGCGACGTTCGGCGACGGGATGAAGATCGCACACTTGCCGCAGATCGCAAGCTCCGAGACCGTCATCGCGCCGGCGCGGTTGATCGTGAGGTCCGCCGCGGCCATCTTCGTCGGCATGTCGTAGATGTATTCGACGAGCTCGATGTTCTCGTATTTGTCAAGGCCCATCTCCCGGAACTGGGATCCGCAGAGCTCCCATTCGATCGCGCCGGTCGCATGGATGTGGTAGACCTCGGGGTGCTTCGCCGTGAATTCCCGCATCACGCAGAGGACGGCGTCGTTGACCTTCTCCGCGCCCATCGATCCGGCGTAGGAGAGGAGAATGTACTTGTATTTCGGGTCGATCCCGAGCTTTTCGCGGGCCTCTTCCCGGGTGATCGACGCAAATCCATTCATCACGGGATTGCCGACCTTCATGAGCTTCGTGGGATCGCAGGTCAGCGTCTCGCCCGTTTTCTCGAAGTTGAGGTAGATGCGGTCGACGTGCTTCTGGAGCATCTTCACGGCGACGCCCGCGATGGCGTTCGATTCGTGGAGTGCCGTCGGGATCCCCATGTCCGCCGCCGCCTTGACGACGGGCCATGAGACGTATCCGCCGGTGCCGACGACGAGATCGGGTCGGAATTCCTCAATGATCTTTCTCGCTTTGTGGGGAGAGGTCGCCGCGAGGTAGGCGGCCTTGAGGTTTGCCGGGGAGAAGGAGCGGCGCAGGCCCTGCACTTCCACGAAATAGAGGGGATATCCCGCCTTCGGGACGAGCTTGTTCTCGATCCCCTTCTTCGTGCCGACGTATGCAATGACGGCGTCCGGATCGTTCTTCTGAATGGTATTCGCGATGGCGAGGGCGGGATTGACGTGTCCCCCCGTGCCGCCGCCTGTCATAAGTACTCTCATCGTCTGGCTCCCTCCGTCAGTCAAGTCCCGCGCGTTTGCGGAGCGCGTCCCGTTCCAGATCCTCCCGGCTGCGGTAGAAGTGCTGGGAGATGCGGAGAAGCATGCCCACCTCGAACATCTGCACGAGCAGCGAGGAGCCGCCGTAGGAGAAGAACGGGAGGGAGATGCCGGTGTTGATGTACGTGGTATCGACGACCATGTGGCCGATCATCTGGATCGCGAGGTGCGTGGTGATGCCGTAGGCCGTGAGCATCGTGAACTTGTCGCGCGCTCTTGCCGCGATCCGGAAGCCGCGCCACAGGAACGCAAGGAACAATGCGATCAGCGCGACGGCGCCGAGGAATCCGAACTCCTCGCACCAGATCGCGAAGATGAAGTCGGTGTGCGCCGCGGCGAGGTAGGCGTATTTCTGACGGCTCTGCGCGACGCCCACGCCGAAGATCCCGCCCGATCCGACGGCGTAGAGGCTCTGGATGGACTGCCACGAGTCCTTCTTGACGTCCGCGCCGGGATTGAGGATGCCCATAAAGCGCGTCCGCGCGTAGGGAACGAACAGGATGAAGAGCGCGGCGGCTGCGGCGAGCAGGAGAATGATCGTGACCGGCGCCCACCAGCGCGGGCATTTGCGGTCGACCATCGTGAGGATCATGAAGAAGCCGATCGCGCCGATGATCATGGTGCCGGAGAGGTGCTTGCCGATGATGACGAGCCCGCACGCCACGCCGAGGATCAGGGTCGGGACGAGGACATTGTAGGTGAACATGCCGCCCGTCGTGAGCGATTCCTCGCGCTTCTTGCGGAAGACGTCGGCGTAGAGGGCGAGCATCATCACGATCGCGGGCTTCATGATCTCCGAGGGCTGGATGGTGAAGCCGATACCCGGAATCGCGATCCACCGCTGCGCTTCACCGGCGGAAATGCCCATGAAGAACACCGCGACGAGCAGGACGGAGGCGAGGGCGAAGGAGACGATCGGGAAGAAGCGCCGCCAGCCCTTCTTTTCATAGGGGATGAAGAAGCCGATAACCATTGTGCCGAGGCCGAGCAGAGCGGAACGGAGCTGCTTGTTCGCGTAGAACGCCGCGTCGTCCATCCCGCGCCGGACCGCCAGCGGATAGCTCGCGCTGAGGACCGTGATCGATCCGAGGGCAAGCAGCACGAGCGCCAGCACGAGCAGCGGCCGGTCGATCCCGCTGCGCACGCGGACGATCCCCCGCTGCCACGCGGTTTCGGCCTGATCCTGCTTCTCCCATTTCTCGACCTGTGCTTCGGTGCGCTCCTCTTTCCTGATAAGCCGCTTTTCCTCCCGGGCTTCCCGCCGGGCGAGGCGTCTTTCCTCGTATGCCGCGACGAGATCGGAGGGTTCGGAGGGCGCGAGCGAACGGGAGTTCGACGGGCGGTTCCGGGATGCGCCGGAGGAGATGCGGGAGGCGTTCTGTCTCACCGCGCCCGTCTCTTCGGGCGAGCGGACCGCGTGGGTCTGCCTCACCGGCGCCGCGGGATTCGGATTGGCATTCGTGCGGCGCGCCGTTTCCTGTCTGGTCGGGCTCTGCTGCGCGGCGGGTCGGCTGCCGGAGGATCTTACACCGGACGGTCTGCCGGAGGGATTTGCACCGGACGCGCGGGTCACGGCGTCGGGATCCCGGCGGGCATGGGATGGGTTCTTCGTCGGATATTCGTTCACGCGGCCGCGCCTCCTTTGCTTTGGATTTTTATCGGGTTGATCTTTCTCCGCGTCATCTCAGTCCCCAGAGAAGGGAGAGAGCGGATCCGACGGCGGTGAGGATCATGGCCATGACGCCAATCTTGATCTCCGACCAGCCGCATTTCTCGAAGTGATGGTGGATCGGGCTCATCTTGAAGAGCCGTTTTCCGTGGGTGAGCTTGAAGTACCCGACCTGCAGCATGACCGACGCGGTCTCGATGATGTACCAGATGCCGAAGACGATCACGAGGAGGGGATTCTTCATCATGAACGCGCCGCCGACCACGAGCCCGCCGAGGAAGAGGGAGCCCGTGTCGCCCATGAAGACGCGCGCAGGGTAAAAGTTGTAGACGAGGAACCCGGCACACCCGCCGATGAGGAGCGCGCCGAGGGTAACGAGCGTCGGATCCGGCTCGGCGAGGCCCGTGAGGAGTCCCGCGACGGTGAAGAAGACGCCGACGACGAGGGTGACGCCGGAGCAGAGGCCGTCGAGCCCGTCCGTTAAGTTGACGCTGTTCATCACGCCGGTGATGAGGAGCAGGGCGATGACGTAGTAGAAGATTCCGAAATCAACACTCTTGTCGATGAAGGGGAAATAGACTTCCGTGTCCGCGCCGAGCACGAGCGCCATTCCGAGGAGGTAGAGGCCCGCCGCGAGGAGCTGGAGAAGGAACTTCTGCGCCGCGGTCAGCCCTTCGTTCTGCTTCTTGCGCAGCTTCGCGAGGTCGTCCACGCATCCGATGAGGCCGCCCGCCAGACCCAGGGCGAGGGTGAAGACCAGCGGAAGAGCCGCCCGGATGCCGTCGCGGACGCCGATCCAGACGCACGCCGCAATGCCCGAGAGAAGGATCGCCGCGATGAACGCGATGCCGCCCATCGTCGGGGTCCCCTCTTTGCTCTTGTGCCAGCGCGGGCCGATGTCAAGGATCTTCTGGCCCATCTTCTTGCTCTTCAGGACGGGGATCAGCTTTTTCGAGACGAGGACCGTCACGAGAAAGGTCACGAGAAATACGGCGGCGAACAGAATGCTGGTAGTCATGTTGAACGTCCTTTGTGTTTCTTATCCGTTTTATCCGCGCTTTTTGCGGGCTTTTCTCTTTTTCATGCACTCGATGACGCGTTCGGCGGCGATGGCGCGGCTCGCCTTCACGAGGAGGATGTCGCCGGGACCCAGCGCGCTGAGGATCATGTCGGCCATGCCCTGTGCGTCGCGCGTGTCGAGGGAGACGAAGACGTTCTCCGCCCGGATCCCCTTCTTGATCGCCGCCTCGGCCACGATGTCCGCCATCATGCCGAAGCAGAACAGCTTCTGGATCTGCATCTGTGCGGCGTACTGGCCGATCTGATCGTGCATCAGGCGGGAATATTCGCCGAGCTCCAGCATGTCGCCGAGGAGCGCGGCGGGGCGGGCGTTCTTCTTCGCCGCCATGGAGACGAGCACGTCGATCGCGGCCCGCATGGATTCCGGGGAGGCGTTGTAGCAGTCGTCGATGACCGTGATCCCGCCGACGTCGTAGATCTTCTGACGGCGGTCCGCGCCGACGAAGAGCTTGAGTCCGCGCCGGATCTGCTCGTCGGTCATGCCGAGGAAGGTCCCGACCGCGTAGGCCGCGAGGGAGTTGTAGACGTTGTGTTTCCCGAGCGCGGGGATCTCCACGTTCGTCACGGCCTTGTTCGCGTAGATCAGGTCATAGACGAGGCCGTCGACCTTCTGCCGGATGTTCACCGCGCGGAAGTCGCCCGTGTGGTTGTAGACGCTCATGAGCTTCGGCTTTTTCGCAAGGCGCTCCGCCTCCGCGACGAGCAGAGGTTCGTCCGCGTTGAGAAGGAGGATGCCGTCCTCGGGCTGACCGAGCCGGATCTCCATCTTCGCGCGGCAGATGTTTTCCCGCGTGCCGAGGGACGCGAGGTGCGAGGTGCCGATGTTGGTGACGACGGCGATGTCGGGTCTCGCGATCTTCGACATGGTTTCGATCTCGCCGAGCGCGCTCATGCCCATCTCGAGGACGACCACCTCGTCCTCCGGCGCGATCCCGAAGATCGTCAGCGGCATGCCGATCACGCTGTTGTAGTTCCCCTGCGTCTTGTGCGTGCGGAAAACAGCCGACGACACGGCGTAGATGAATTCCTTCGTCGTGGTCTTGCCGACCGATCCGGTCACCGCGACGAACTTTGCGCGGGTGAAGTTCCGGTGATACGAGGCAAGTCTGCCGAGCGCCGCAACGGTGTCCTCGACGAGGATCGCTGCGAACGGTGCGCCGCTCTCCTTCGCCTCGTCCGGGACGAACTGACAGAGGAAGCAGGTGGAGCCGGCCGCGAGAGCCTGCGGGATGAAGGTGTTTCCGTCCGCCTTCTGGCCTTTGATGGCCGCGAAGAGGGTACCGGTCCCGGCCTCCCGGGAATCGATGGCGACTGCCCGGACGACCTCGTCCTCCGCCGCGCCGCCGTACAGTTCGAGCGCGCCGCCCGTCGCCCCGGCGATCTCCGCCGCCGTCCATGTTTTCAGTTTCAGTTCCACACTCATCTCGTTCACTCCTGCTCTTTCCGCGTCCCGCCCGTTCTCTCGGGCGAACCGTATTCTATGTTTTCCGCTCCGCGCTCCCGGTAATACTCCCGGACGACGGCGGCTTCGTCGAAGGGATGCCTGCCGTCCGCGCGGATCTCGTATTTTTCATGTCCTTTTCCGGCGAGAAGTACGATCCCGCCTCGTCCCGTGACCGTGAGCGCGTGCCGGATGGCCGACCGGCGGTCCGGGATCAGCGCGTAGGGCTTTCCGGGATCCATGCCTTCAAGGATATCCCGGAAGATCGCGTCCGGATCCTCGCCGCGCGGATTGTCCTCCGTGACGACGACGTACGCCGCACAGCGCTGCGCGGCCTGCGCCATTCCGGGCCGTTTCGCGCGGTCCCGCTCTCCCCCGCATCCGAAGACCACCGTGAGCGGTCCCGACCGCGCGAGGATCTCTGTCACCTGCGCGAGCGCATCCGGCGTGTGCGCGTAGTCGATGAAGACGCGCGGCGCATCCGGATCGGGAACTGAAACCCGTTCGAGCCTTCCCGGCACGCCCCGGAATCCGGCGAGCGCGCCCCGGATCTCGTCGGGATCCGCGCCGAAGAAGGTCGACACCGCCGCGGCTTCCATGGTGTTCATCACGGAATACCGCCCCGGCAGCGGACTGCGCACCCGGAAGGCAGCGCGCGGGGACTGCCAGCGATACGCGATCCCGTCTGCTCCACGCTCCTCGATCTCCGTCGCCGCGATAACAGCCCGCGGATCGGCTTTGGCCGTGCAGCCGAGGATCTCGGCGTCCGGGAACAGATCGGGCAGCCGTGCCATCCACGGATCGTCGAGGTTGACGACTGCGCGCCGCACGCCCCGCATCAGGGACGCCTTTGCCCGGAAATATTCCTCCATCGTCCCGTGGCAGTCGAGGTGCTCCGGGGTGAGGTTGGTATAGACCGCCGCGTCCGGGACGATCGCCGAGGTCTTCTCAAGCGCCAGGGACTGGGACGACGCCTCATAGACGAGCGTGTCGCAGCGCGCGTCCTTCATCCGCTTGACGGCGCCGAAGAAGTACTCCGGATCGGGCGTCGTCATCGCGCCGGGGATGTCGCACACGGACGATCCGCCGTTGTCCCCGAGTCCGATTTCCTGACCGTCGGCTTCCGCGCGGACCGTGGTGATGAGCCCGACCCGCCGCCCGCACGCCCGGAGGATCGCCGCCGTGAGAAACGCGACGGAGGTCTTCCCTGCCGTGCCGGTGACGGCGATCTTCTGCATCGCGTCCGCCGCGCGTTCCGTGAGGTTGTGCCAGAGGCGCGATTCCGCCCGCCGGGTATCTTCGGTGAGAAGCACCCGCCCGGGATCGACGCCCTCCGGCATCCGCTCCGCGAGCACGAGGGCAGCCCCCCGTTCGAGAGCGTCCGCCGCGAAGTCGTGACCGTCGAACCGCCTGCCCGCGAGGCAGATGAAGAGCGAACCCGGCATCACGCGGCGCGAATCGGAGTAGATCTCCCGGATCTCTGCGACCGGAGCCTGACCCCGGACGGGGATCCCGTCAAACAGTCTGTCTTTCTGCATCGGATTTCCTCCCTTTCGTCGTTCTCTGGACGTCTGTTTGGAAATCCTTTTTGTTTGCTCAGTCGGTGCCGTCGAGGTGGCGGAGTTCGATCGTGACCACCGTGCCGCGCGTCACCATGGTTCCCGCCGCCGGATACTGCCGGATGACGGTCGCCGTCGTGCCGTTCGTGGAGCCGGAGAAGGTCACGTTCAGACCTGCCGACACCGCGGCGTTGTTCGCATTGTAGGCGTTCATGCCGAGGAGATCCGGCACCGTGACGGTCTCCTGCGGGATCTCGTCGCCGGTGTAGAGGATCAACACGCCCGTGTCGCTCGAGATCCGGGAGCCGGCCTCCGGGACCTGCGCCGTGATAGTGTCGCCGTTCCCGACGATCTCATACTGGAAGCCGCGCCACGAGAGGTCGGCGATGGTGTTCTCGAGCGTCGCTCCCACGTAGTTCGAGAGCATGACGTCGAGCGCCGCCAGTTCCTCGGTCGTGTACTGCGGCTCGACGCCGAGGTACGGGAGGACGTAGGACAGGAGGTTTGAGATATACGGAGCCGCAACGACGCCGCCGTAAGGGCCGGCATCGAGGGGCTTGTCGACGATGATGATGGCCGAGATCTGCGGATCGTCCGCCGGCGCGTAAGCCACGGTGGATCCGACGCGGTACGGCGTGTTGCCGTTTTCGTCGAATTCGTCCTTCTTCTCGGACGTACCGGTCTTCGCAGCGACGCGGTAGCCCTTGACGTAGGCGTTCTTCGCCGCGCCGTCGGTCGCCACGCCTTCTTCGAGGATCGCGGTGATCCGGTCGCAGGTGTTCGTCGAGACGATCTGGCGCACCGCTTCGGGCTCGTAGGACTGGATGACGTTGCCGTCGTCGTCCACGATCTCCTTGAGCAGGTGCGGGGTCATGAGATACCCGCCGTTGGCCACCGCCGTGATCGCACGCAGCTGCTGGATCGGGGTGGTACGGAAGGTCTGGCCGAAGGCGTACACGGCGAGGGAGACGTTTGTGAAGTCGCGGAAGGCGTGGTAGATGTTCCACGTCTCGCCGGGCAGGTCGATCCCGGTCTTTTCGGTATAGCCGAATGCCTGGAAGTACTCGTAGAAGGTCTCGCGTCCGATGCGCTCCGCCACCTGCATCAGGGTCGGGTTGCAGGACTGCTGGAGACCGTAGTAGAACGGGACGGTGCCGTGACCGGACGTGAGCGCGCAGGAGATGGGATGCGGCCATCCCTCGACCGTGTAGGAGCCCGTGCAGGTGAAGTAGTCGTTCTCATGCACGACGTTTTCGTCGAACGCCATGGAGGTCGTCACGACCTTGAACGTCGAACCGGGCTCGTAGGTCTCGGAAATGCACTTGTTGTTCCACATCGCGAGCAGGAGCTGGTTGTACGCCGCGAGGTATTCGTCCGAGTTCTTTTCAAGGCCCGTCGATTCGAGCTGCGCCGCGGAATAGGGATCGAGCGTGCTCGGGCTGTTGAGGTCGAAGGAGGGGTAGACGGCCATCGCGAGGATGCCGCAGGTGTTCACGTCGAAAACCATGCCGCACACGCGGTCCGCCGCGCCGGATTCGATGTAGGTCTTCTCGAGCTGGTTTTCCAGTTCGTACTGGATGTACATGTCGATCGTCGTCACGACGTTGTAGCCGTTGGTCGCCTCGATGAACCGCTCGTATTCAAACGGCATGTCGTTGTTCTGGGCGTCCTGCGCGAGGATGTAGCGCCCGGAGGTCCCTTCGAGGACGTTGTTGTAATACTTTTCGAGGCCGTAGACGCCCACGCCGTCCGCATTGGTGAAGCCGATCACGTGACAGGCGAGGTCGTCGCGCGGGTAATACCGTTTGGAGGACGCCTCGAAATACACCTCGTCGCGGAGATTGTACTTCGCCACGAACGACTCGATCTTGTCGGCGATGTCCTCCTCGACACTGCGCGCGATCAGCTCGTAATAGCGGTTGAGGCGATGCGCGCGCTCGTAGATCTCGCTCCGGCTGGTACCGGGGAGATAGCCCGAGAGGACCGTCGCGATCAGCTCGTCAAGCTGGGTGCCGTTGTAGAAGATCTGGTAATCCGTGTCCTCCCAGGTGTAGCGCACGTCGTTCTCCGGGTCGTCGTCCGCATTCTTTTTCAGGTCGGAATCCATGGTCGTCTGGATGTCGTGCGGGGAGAGGATGACGTTGTAGACCGTCTTGTTGGTGGCGAGGATGTTCCCGTTGCGGTCCATGATGGTGCCGCGCTCCGGGGTGATCGCCGTGTCCCGGGTGAGCTGGTTGAGCACGCGGGATTCATAGTATTCGTGATCCGCGATCTGCAGCTTCGCGAGACGCGCCACGATCACGAGCGCCGCCGCCAGAAACACAAAGAAGGTCAGGCGCACGCGCTTCGAGGAGATGCGGTCGATGCGGTTGATTTCTCGGTTCATATCGAAGTCCTCTCGGGGGAGCCGGCGGCCGGTATCGCAGGGATTCTATGCCGCGCCGCTCCCGGGTATTCCGGAAAAGGAACGGGCTGCCGTAGAGCCGGTGCAGCCCGTGTATTGCGTTGTTCAGCGGAACCGTTCAAAGAAGTCGCGCAGGGAGGAGTAAACCGAGGAGAAGAGGACGCCGCCGGGGCTTGTCCCGCTCTCTTCGCTCTCGAGAAGCTCGATGCGCTCGCCGTCGGAGATCGAGACGAACCGCCGCTGCAGGGATTCCTCTTCGGTCATCCCGAGATCGCCCACCGCGATGTCGCGGATCGTGCGGATATCGTTCTTCTCGTCGAGCTTGAGCCGCAGGCCGTCCGCGGTCTCCCGGAGCTCTTCGAGCTGCGCCTCCATGCCGGAGATGCGGTTCTGCGTCTGATAGACCTTCGCAAAGCTCTCCACGAGGGAGAAGATCACGACGATCGCGACAAGGCAGAGCGCAAGGAACGCCACCGGGAAGTTCCCGCGGGTGACGACGATCTCGTTCGCGCCGGACGCCGCCTCTTCGCGCTGCTTGTCGCGCTTTCTGCGTTCCCGTCCGCGCCGTTTCGCAGCTTTCTTCGCCTCACGCGCAGCCTTCGGACCGGAGGGCGGGGCGGGCGGATTATACGGGATGTGTCCGCGCCCGGCGATCTGTTCGTTGACGTCGGAGCGGCGGGATGCCTGCGGTCTCGGGCGGGACGGGGCTGCCCCTTCGGACTCCGGATTCCGGTGCGGAGCCGCGGAGCGGTACGATTTCTCGCGGGAAGGATTGCCGTTCAGTTCGCGGAAGGCCTCTTCGGAGACGTTTTCTCCGGGATCGCGGCCCATTTCCGCGCGGTGCATCAGTTCGGAAGTGGAGGTCGCCCGCATGCCGGACACAGCTGCTCCTCTTCCGCGGAACTGCTGTTTCAGTTTGTCGGCGAGTGCGTATTCATCCGTCATGGCGTCCTCCTTTCCGCAGATTTGTGCCGGTTTATACTTTTTCCGCCGTCCGCAGCTTCGCGCTGTGGGAGCGGGGGTTTTCTTCAAGCTCTTCCCTGCCCGGCAGGATCGGCTTCTTCGAGAGGAGCCGGATCTTCGGTTTGCCTCCGCAGACGCAGACCGGGAATTCCGGGGGGCAGGTGCATCCCGTCGCGAGGGTCCGGAACGTGTCCTTGACGATGCGGTCCTCGAGCGAATGGAAGGTGATGAGGGCAAGCCGTCCGCCCGGGTTCATCCGCTCGACCGCCGCTTCGATCGAGGGGGCGATGGCGTCGAGCTCGCCGTTGACCTCGATGCGGATCGCCTGAAAGCTCCGCCGCGCGGGGTTCTGGGTTTCTGCATGTCTGGCGGCTGCCGGAATCGCCTCGGAGATGATCTCGGCGAGCGCCGTCGTGGTCTCGATGGGACGCTCGGCGCGCTTCTGGCAGATCCTTGCGGCGATCCGGGCGGCGAAGCGTTCCTCGCCCCAGTCCCGCAGGATCCGGACGAGCTCGCCTTCGTCGTACCCGTTCACCACGTCGTACGCGGTTTTCTGTGCGGTCCGATCCATGCGCATGTCGAGCGGCGCTTCCTTCATGTAGGAGAATCCGCGCTCCCCGTCGTCGAGCTGATGGGAGGAGACGCCGAGGTCCCACAGTGCGCCGTCGATGCGCGCGATCCCCAAGGAATCGAGGGCCGCCGCGAGGTTTCGGAAGTTCGTTTTCACCACCGTCACGCGATCCGCGAACGGGGCAAGCCGCTCCTTACAGGCGGCAATCGCCTCGTCATCCTGATCAAAGGACACGAGGCGTGAAGACGCGGGGAGACGCTTTGCGATCTCGAAGGAATGGCCACCGCCGCCCGCCGTGCAGTCGACGTAGACGCCGCCCCGCTCCGGGCAGAGCGCGTCCATGACCTCCTTCGCCATGACCGATACATGTGAAAATTCCATTCGCCGCACCTCTCCGGGATGGGGTTTTGCGGAAGGCTCAGAGCCCGAGCTTCTTCATCGTCTCGAAGAGGCCCGCGGGCTTCTCGGCCACCCGGTCGCGTTCGTAAGTTTCCTGACCCCAGATCTCGCAGTAATCGCCGACGCCGACCGTGATGACGTTCTTCGCGATCCCCGCGTATTCGAGCATGTCCTGCGGGATCTGCACGCGGTTCTGCGTGTCGGGCGTGACGCTCGCCGAGTTGGAGAAGAGGTAGCGCTTCAGCTCGTGGACCTCGGAGTCGGGGAGGGCGGTGATCTTCTCGTAGAATTTCAGCCACTCCGGCTCGTCGTAGAGCTGGATGCAGTATTCGGTGATCGAGGGGAACAGCGTCAGCTTGCCGTGCAGCTCTTCCGCAAAGCGCGACGGTATGATGATCCGGTTTTTCGCATCTAAAGCATGCGTCACACGACCGAGCAGCATCTGTTTATCCTCCCTCTGACACCCTAAGGCACCCTTATTCACCACGTTACCGTTATTATAACCGATTTGCAAAGGAAAATCAAGGGGGAAACGCAGGGTTTATCAAGTTTTTTTCGATTATTTTCCGGTAACGGCGACTCCGTCGGCTCCCCCGTCCTCCCCGCGGGATTATTCACCCGGAAAACAAAAAAAGCCGCCGCGTTCTGCGACAGCTTTTGAGGGGTTCCGCTCCGGATTTCGATTCAGTTTTTCAGGCGCTCTTCAAGCATCCGTCCGGCGACGAGGGGGTCCGCTCGTCCGCCGCTCTCCCGCATCACCGTGCCGAGGATCTGGCGGATCGCCGCGACCTTTCCGCGCCGGTAATCGGCCACGGCCTTTTCCAAGGCGGCGATGGCGGCGTCGACATAGGGGGCGAGCGCGTCCTCGTCGGAGATCTTGAGCATCGATTCGCGTTCGGCGATGACGGTGGGATCCTCCCCGCTCTCCGCCGCGAGGTGCACAAGCCGCTTCGCCTGCCCGCTGACGATCTTCCCCTCTCCCATGAGAGCACAGATCGCGGCGAGGGCTTCCGGCGAGAGGTATTCCCGCTCCTCATCCCTCCCGAGCCGCTCGAGGATCTCTCCGACGAAGAGGCTCTCGCAGACGGCGGGATACGGCGTGGCGGCGGCGCAGCGGGTGTAGTAATCCGTGAGCCAGACCGACGCGGTGAGCAGGACGGCGTTTTCCGGCTTGACGCCATAGTCCCGAATCAGCGCCGCGGCGGCATCGTCCGGCATCGGCGGCATCGAGGCGGTCACGGCGGCCATCCACTCGTCGGTCAGCACGATCGGCGGCAGGTTCGGCTCCGTATAGTAGCGGTAGTCGACCGCGCCTTCCTTGTCCCGCATCTTCTCGGTCTTCCCCGTGTCCTCATTGAAGCGGCGGGTCTCCGGCCGGATCTCCTCGCCCGCTTCGAGCAAGGCAGTCTGACGCAGGATCTCCTCCTCGAGCGCGCGGCCCACGTAGTTCACGGAGTTGACGTTCTTGATCTCGCACTTGACGCCGAGATCGGGATCTCCGCGCCGGCGAACCGAGATGTTCACGTCGCAGCGGAGCGATCCCTCGTTCATGCGGCAGTCCGAGACGCCCATGTAGCTGAGGATGCGGCGCAGGGCGTTCAGATAGGCCTTCGCCTCCTCCGGGGTGCGCATCGCGGGCTCGCTGACGATCTCGATGAGCGGCACGCCTGCGCGGTTGTAGTCGACGAGGGTCTCGCCGCCCCGGTGGATGAGCTTCGCGGCGTCCTCCTCCATGTGGATGCGGATGAGCGGAACGGACCGCTTTCCCGCGGGTGTCTCGATCGGGACCGCGCCGCCCTCGCAGATCGGGCGCTCGAGCTGGGTGATCTGGTATCCCTTCGGCAGGTCGGGATAATAATAATTCTTTCTATCGAACCACGAGCGGCGGTTGATCCGGCATCCGAGCGCAAGGCCCGCCCTGACCGCCAGCGCGACCGCCTCATCCGAGAGGACCGGGAGCGCACCCGGCATCCCGAGGCAGACCGGGCAGACGCAGGAGTTGGGCGTATCGCCGAAATGCGCGCGGCAGGAACAGAAGATCTTCCGCCCCGTTTTGAGCTCCACGTGCACCTCGAGTCCGATCACCGCCTCGTATTGTTCCGTGATTTCAGAACGCTTTTCCATATCCGACGGCATCGCGGCCGACCTCCCTTCCGAGAAATGCGGAAAGCTCCGCTTCGAGCGCATAAGCCGCCCGGAACAGCGTCTTCTCCGAACACTTCTTCCCCATGAGCGAGAGCCCGACGGGAAGATGACCGTCGCCGCCTCCGGGGAACTGGAGCGCGGGCAGGCCCGTGAGATTCGCGATGGTCGTGAAGCTGTCGCTCCGATATAGGGCCGTCGGATTGTCCGCATAGCTCCCGAGCGGGAACGCGACGCCCGAAGCCGTGGGCAGGAGCACCGCGTCGAAGGCGTCGAGGGAGGCGTCCGTTTCCCGGCAGACCGTCGCCTGCGCCGCCTTGATCTTGCGGTAGTA
>Ga0129306_1002820_pt1 | contig 14379 bp, 12 predicted proteins | sample P827metagenome_FD_94438 | JGI IMG/M metagenome (GOLD analysis project Ga0129306, IMG submission 94438) | Capybara group fecal microbial communities from Wisconsin, USA - P827 metagenome | ecosystem: Host-associated > Mammals > Digestive system > Large intestine > Fecal | place: USA: Wisconsin...
ATAGGGCGAATAGGTGAAGGACGGCAGGGCTTGCAGCGCGTTTTCCGGGGAGGAATAGCCCACCCGCATCCCGAAGACGGCAAAGGACGTGCCGACGAACAAAAGAGTGAAAAGGACCGTGAGGCAGAGCATGACCGCGATCTTGGCCGCCGCCGTCTCGCCCCGTCCGCGCTTCGATACCCGGAGCACCGGCAGAAATCCCGCCTGCTTCTCCTGCGGGAAGATCACGGATCCCGCGAGGATCAACAGCAGGAACACAAACACGTCGCCGAGCCGGTAGTCGAAATACCCGCTCCATCCGCGGACGTATTCGATCCCGATCTTCACAGTCCCCCGCATGGCCTCATACCGGCGGATCACCTCGGTCTGGTACTTCCACGAGAAGGAGGACTCCGAAACGCCCATGCGCCGGAACTCGTCGAGGTTCGATTTCGCGGCGTCCGTCACCTTTTCCAGCCGCGCCGGATAGCCCTCAGACTGATCAATCGCCCCGTGCACGAGGGAGAAAAGCAGGGCGTCCGAAATCCGGTCGTCGTCGGAATAGCGGTTCGGCAGGGTCTCGGGCTCGAAATCCGGGTCCCCCGTGCGCATCGCCTCGAAGAACAGCTCGTTCTGTTCCGCCCGGAACGCCTCGATTTCCCGGTACCGCGCTTCGTATTCCCCGGGGTTTTCAAAATACCCGTCGAAGAACCGCGCAACGAGATCCGTGGGATACGCCGCCTCCGCCGTTCTGCCCGCGGCTTTCCACGCGAGGAAGGAGTTCAGGACAATGAACACGGTGAGGAATACCCACACGACTCGCGCGCCGAGGATCTTTTTCACCTCCGCGCCGAAGAGCTTTCCCGCGCGTGCGCCTCCGGCAAGGGCTTCTTCCTTTGCCGCTCTTTTCAGTTCTTCTTCATTGTAGGCAAGCTCGATCCACCGCGCGTCCACTCCGTTCATGGCCCGGGCGAGATCGGCTCCCGTCAGTTTCCGTTTCATTGTTCGAATCCCTCCTTCCGCAGTTCTTCTGCCAGCTCCCGCCGCATTTGTTTCAGCATTCTCGATACCTTCGATGTGCCGAGTCCCGTGACACGGCTGATTTCCCGTCCGCTCTCCCCGGAGAAGTACCGCCGCACGAAGACCGCCGCCTCGAGCTTCGATTTTCCCGCAAGATACCGGTTGATTGTGTCCGAGAGGGCGGAGGATTCGACAAAGTCCTCCTCAAAGGAAGCGGCCGACGCCTCCGCGATTTCGTCGAGCTCCACAAGCACCGCGCTCCGCTTGCCAGCGCCTGACTTTTCGATCCGGTTCAGGGCGAGATTCCGTGTGATCTTTGCAGCGTAGGCTTTGAGGGACACGGGCTCCTCCGGCGGGATGGCGTTCCAGAGCCTTAGCCGCGTGTCGTTGAGGCACTCCTCCGCCGCCCCGGGATCCCCGGTCAGATCCAGCGCGATCTTGTAGCACAGCGCGCCGAGGGACCGGTCAAATTCCGCGATCGCCCGCTCGTCCCGCGCGAAAAACAGGGCAATGATGTCCCGATCGTCCATCCGTGAAGCGCCTCCTTTCCGTGAAAATCGGTTGTTTCCGCCCTTCCGTTGTTCATCTGCCAAATCCGAAATAAAACTCCATGTTATCCGGTGTCATTGCAGAAGTACTCTTCTGACTTACGCTTTCACTCTATATGATCGGATTTCGGTCGAAAAATTTCAGTTTTCAAAAAATCAGTCATTGAAGGCTTCATTTTCTCTCGTTCAGATAGTTGCCGATCCGATTCTGTATCATCCTTCCCGTCTCCTCCGCGCTCTGGGCTCCCGCGAAGAACGCGGACAGCTCTTCCCCAAGGATGGCGTCCACCTGCCCGGGTACCGCCGGATCGACCCGGGCGTTCCCGATAAACGCAAGGTATTCTTCCACACAGGCTTCATCCACGGAAACGGGGATCCCTCCCATACCTCTGCCGTCCAGCCAGTTTGATTCCGCGTCATAGGACCATTCGCCCATGAGCCCTTCGGCGACGTTCCTCGAAACGGATTTCAATAGGGGAATCCCGCTGTTCGTGAGTCCGGCGGCTCGCAATGCTTCCCCGGACAGCATGAACTTCACAAACGCCCATGCCTCCTCCGGGACAGCCGTCCGCGAGGAAACCGAGATCGTGTCCCGGCAGCTTACGACAAATCCGTCCTCTCCCCCGGAAGCGGACGACGGATATCCGAGCAGGGAGACCGCCTCGTTTCCGAAGAGCAGCTTCGCTTCGAGATAATCCGTCAGCGAGCCGATCTGCGCCCATGTCACAAGAACACGGTCATCCTCATAGGGCCGCTCGGACGCTGGGATCCTGCCCGCACGGTTTTCTTCCGGAAAGCTGTCGATGATGCTCAGGCACTCCGCGAATGTCGGGGAATCGAACATACAGCCCGTCAGATCGGGGGAAAGGAAATCCCACACGCCGTGCTTCAAGAGCAGATCGCTCACGGCTCCTTTTGTTTCGATCATCAGAACGCGGCGCTCCCGGGACCGGAGAAGTTCGGTCAGGGACAGTCCGGCGTTCTTTTCTTTCATGGCGATCCCTTCGAGGCGGAACACCGGTGTCAGCGCGTACACTATGCCACTCACCTCAAAGGGCGGGAGCGCGTTTTCGTAAATTGTGCTCCGGTTTACATCCGCGTCCGTCCGCATCAGAGAATCCAGATCATACAGCAGGCCCCGACGTGCGTATGTCTCATATCCTTCCGGAAAGACAAGCACATCTCCTTCCTTGCCGGACAGAATGAGCCGATCCAGTTCGGTAAGATCGTAATTCTCGGAGCTGACGGAGGTCACCTCGCGGCATCGTACGAAAACCCGGTCCTGCGCGGCGTTGTACAGCATGGCGGAGACGGGAACGATCCGGGAGCCGGTTTCCGCGTAGAGCGCGTCTACGACGATCCGCTCCGACGCCTCCTCGGAAGGCGAGAGGCACACCAGTTCCGTCTCTCCCGTTGTCAGATTCCGGAGCAGGGTCCAGCAGGTTCCGTCGTTCGCGAACGCCATTGAACGGATCCCCTCGTAATAGATCCCGGAGTGGGACCAGTCGAGCAGAACGCCGTCCCCGATCTCCTCCGCGCCTGCGGCATCGACCGCTATGAGGGCGTCTCCTCGCCGGTACACCGCTTCGGGAAAGACGGACGTGAGGTCTGCCGGGATCTCAGCCGGCTCTCCGTTCTGGGTGGTAAACAATTTGGTGGTTCCGGTCTTTGTCATGGCGTACAGGCACGGGACGCCGTCCTTCACCGTCACGGAATATACGGTCCCGTCGAACGGGTGAGCCGTGACGGCGTTCTTGCCGGGGTCCCAGGTGACGATCTGCCCGTCCGCGTAAAACCCTATACTCTCGCCGTCGAACCACGGCGTGATGACCGTGAACTCTGCGGGACAATACGCGCTCACGTCCGTCTGCGCGAGGATCCAGCCGTCCGGGGACAACAGGGACAGCGTGATGATCTCCGTCCCCCGCAGAGGATCGGCGGACGGGGTCAGCAGGGCGAAGCCGTTTTCTCCCGCGCAAAGTCCCACCGCCGTTCCGCTCAGATCTGATGAGATCGTTTCGGTTTCGTGCGAACGGACGTCCGTTGCCGCGAGGACGATCTTTCCATCCTCCGTTCCTGCCGTGTAAACCGTATCGCCCGAACAGGAGAGCAGACTGCCGGGACGGAAGGAGTCCGGAAACGCGATTTCTTCTTTCGACCAGCTGTGATCGAGCAGGATCGTTTCCGCTTTTCGTTCCTTTTTCCCGCAGGACGGCACAAGGAGACAGCAGAAGACAAGAATCAGAGCAAGGATTCGCTTCATGTGACACGCCACCTCCTGTCGGCAAAGATCATGCAGAAGACCAGAACAAACACACAGCCCACAGCCGCCGGAAGCATTCCGCCCGTCACCGCTTCCATCCCGCCGGACGCAAGGAGATTCAGATCGATCTTCTCAGGCAGGGAGAACACGACAGACAGTCCGGCAGTCCCCAGCAGAACGAACAGCGCGGGGAGCGTGCTTCGCGTCAGAACCGTCAGCGCGGCGGAGACGAACGCGATCCCCAACACCCATCCGAAGCGGATCCCCTCGGATAGAACCGCCGCCCTGCCGATTGTCAGACCATGTCCCGTACTTCCTGCAGACACGAGCGAGCACAGGGACCGATCCGCGCCGGGGAAGGCAAAAGCGGACCGCAATGTGAAAACGGACGCGCCTTCGGTTATCAGAAAACAGAGGAATACCGCAGACAAAAGCAGGACGGCTTTGGCTCCGAGCGTCGGCCCGCGGCCTTTTTTCGTCGCCCGGATCACCGTGGCCATACTGCCGGAAGACGTGCTCGTCCCGACTTCCACGGAGAAAGCGGCGATCCCCATGAGCGCGGCTGCCGCGGCAAGCAGAACATCGGGGCGGCGCGAGAAGAACTGCTCCCAGCCGGAATCGTACACCATGGCGAGGTTTTCCTCCCCGCGCAGACTCTGGCCGTCGAGGTGGGCGGCCATGCGTTCGATTCTGCGGAAGACATTGCGGGTGATTTCGATCCCGCCGAGGGTGTCCCAGATCTGGCGGTATTCCTCTTCCGTGATCTCCCCCGCCGCCAGCTTCGCGTCCGCCGAACGGAATAACACGAGCTGTTCGTCGAGGCGGGAAGCCTGGGCGGAGACCTTCAGGGATTTCGCGTTGTCCCATTCCCCCTCCGCATAAGGGGCCATCAGCTTCGCGTAAATGCGGTCATCAAATGCAGGCGTCGGTTTTGTTACAACGCAGAGCAGAACGTCCGCCGCAAGGAGAAGCGCGACCCATACGAGCAGGGGGACGCGCCCGGAACAGAGTACTTTCCGTATCTCCCCGCTCAAAAGACTCATCCGGCGGGGGACATACAATGGTTTTGCATCCTGTTTTTCCAAAGCCGGGAAGATCTTTCTTTCCTTCGGTCTCTTTATCCTCCCGGAAACACGAACCGGATGAACGGAGAGATAGAGATAGATCGTGATCACGAGGCCTAGTACCGCGGGCAGGAGAAGTCCCGGGACGAGCAGTGCGGGAAACAGCTCACCCACCAGACCGAACCGTCCGAGACGGGCAAGCCATGACGTCCCATCTGCAAGTCTCAGGCAGCCGAGGTGCGCACCGACGGTGAAAACGGACGGCACGGAGCGGAGGGACAGCGCGGCGTCGATCCCGGCGAGGGCAGCCGCACAGATCAGCGTCCCCCAGAAGTCCCGGAGAACCGCTTCCGCCGTCATGAGCAGTCCCGCAAACAGCGTCAGGATCATGAACCGGAACAGAGAAGAGAGCAGAAGCGCGCCGAATGCCGTCAGGCGGTGGGGGCAGAGCGCGAGTCCGGCGACGGCCTGAACGGGATCGCTCCAACCGATTTGTCCCCCGGAAATCAGGGCTTCCGCACCCGTCGTCAGAAGGATCCCGCCTAGGATCACGATACAAGCCGACAACAGTTTCGCCAGACCGAGGGAGAAGCGTCCGTTCCGGGTCGTGCGCAGGATCGGCGTGAGATCGAGCGCGGTGTCGTCACAGCAAGCAGTCTTCACAAAGAGAAACACCAGCACCGCGAGAAACAGGAGATCATAGCGGTACGCGAAGATCCGGAAATCCGGAAAGGCCGCGTCCTCGAGTTTGTCTCCGATCTCACCTGCAAGCGGGGTATAGACTTCGATCACATCCCGCTGATAATCGGCGAGGACGGAGTCCTCCGGCAGCCCGTCGAGGGCGACTTCCGCCTTAGAAAGCGTTTCGGAAAGAAGAAGCCGGTATTCGTCGGCGGATCTGACCGTATCCGACAGCGCGGCGGAGGTTTCGGCTGCATACTCTCCGAAGATTTCCCCGGAATCCGACGCGGGCTGTGCCAGATCAAACGTGTGGAACGCCGCGAGGTTCAAAAACAACAGCAAAACCACTGCGAACACGCGCCGGGCGTCCGAGAAAAAGCGATAAAGGGTATATCCGGTCAGTTTCAGCGTGGTCATGAGTTGAACACCGTCTCTTCCGAGATCGTCACATATTCTCCGGTGTCGGAATCGACGGCAAACATTCCGGTTTTCATCCCGTGCTTTCCGTTTGACTCGTATCCCATCCGGTACTGCGTGAAAAGCCTGCCGCCGACAACCGTGAATACCTCTCCGAGCCAGATCCCCTCGTTCGTCAGGGCATCAAGTGCAGTGATTCGCTGTCCTTTTGGTTTGCTTTCGGTTTTTTCAAGCGATTCCAGCTCGATCCGGTAGATCCGGTTCCCGTGTTTGACGGTGATCGGATGCAGTTCCGTTTTTCCGGTCGCATTGTTCCGGATGTCCCATGAAAAGCCCTCCGCCGGATCGTACAGAGAATACCACAAACTATCCCCGTCGCAGGCGAACCAGGTCACGTCCGTAAAGAGCGTCTTCTCCAATCCCGACGCGAGATTCTTGACACGCAGTTCTCCGGCGTCTCCGTTCTTCGGGGTGTCTGTCAGATAAAACACGGAATCCCCGGTCAGGGCGTAAATCTGAACACTCGCGCCGACTTCTGTCCGGACGTCTGCGAGATTGGCGTTTGCGGAAACCAAATGGTGCAGACTGTCCCGCCACCAAAGCCGCTCTCCGGCTCCGGTCATATAAACCAGATCGTTGTTGTTTTCACGCTCGCCGAGGTAAACCGTCTCCCCTGTTCTGACACAGGTCCGGTAAATCTTCCGCCACGATTTGGCGTGTCCCGAGTCGTCCGGTTCGTCATAGCGCAGGGTGAAATAATAGAGATAATTCCCGAGCCGCCCGAGCATCGCTCCGCCGGTGTCGTATTCGGCAATCACCGAAGGCTTCGCCTTCGTCAGGGAATACCGGATCAGGCTCCGTCCAGCGAAGGTACTGCCCGGTCCGAGGAACCAGAGATCGTCCCCGTATCGGACAATCGCGCTCGAGGGCGAGGCGAGGACGTTCAGACAGGTCGGGGAGGTATGCGAGCACAGCGGATCCCGGCAGAGAGTGCGGACAGAATCGCCCTCGATTTCTCGCCATTCGGTGTCCCATTTGATATACAGGGACGAGCCGTCCGCGTCGTACAGACTCAGGCGATGCGCCATGGCTTCCCCGGGAAGCGGAGCGGGCGCGCTGTCCAGAATCTCCCCGGACGACGGCAGAGGCAGGCTTGTGCTCACGGGTGTGCCTGTGTTTCCAGGTACGGAGGAGGCTGGGGAACGGTTACAGCTTGTCAGAAACAGGAGTATGCAGAAACACAGCGTGAATTGCTTCTTTGCCCGGCACAGACGCATGATGACCTCCAAATAACGATAATTTCCCTATATCAATATAAACCGGCAGAAAGGCGGAATTGTTACATAAAAAATGAAAATAAGTGTGTTTCCGCCTTTACCCCCTTGTCCTCCATCCTCACCCTCGCCCCCTCTTCCACGCGGTCGAGTTCGGTGGTGATGATATCGTACCGGTAGTTGAGCGTGCCGAGGTCACGAAGACGAGATCGTCGCTCATCGCAAACGGGCTCCAGCCTGTATCTATTGCTTAATTGTATTATAGCATATTATTTGGAGACCGTCAATCTCTTTGTATCAGTAGGGGAGCATTTTGGGAGAAACAAACCTGACAAGCAAGGCACACACCATTGCTGTTCATACGTCGGGTGTTGTCCCTCATGAAAGAAAGGCAATGACAGAATCACAGCCCCTGCTCATCCCCGATCCTCCCCTTTCTTTCGGGCTCCCGTTTGATTTCCTGTCCTTCCGCTCCGTTCTCACCGAGCATCCGGTCTGTCTCCTTAACGCTGCTCCGGAACCGTTGGAAGCTGACCTTCCCGCTGCTCACGGACTCGCGGATGCGCTCCCATGCTTGCCGCTCCGAATCTCTGCGGAGGGCGAGACGCGCGGAGGTCAGCTCGCCCCGGTCAAGATCGGCGGCCTGCTCGCTCAGAGCGTCGAACCGCTCCTGCTCCATGCGAATGGAATCGGAAAGGCTGTTTTCCTGCCTGTCGAGGTTTTCCCTGTTTGCTTCGGCGGCGTGGATTTCGTCTTTCACCTGCTTCATCCCGGCGGCGTCTTCCTTGCCGAATGCCTGAATCAACGTTTTTTCCTCGGTGTGCAGTTCTTCGATTTCCTCGGACAGTTCCGCGATCCTTGCTTTGAGGTCTCGGCGCGGCCCGACGCTGAGAATGCCCAAACCGTCCAGCTCCTTCTGCACCGCTTTTCGTTCAGACTGCCTTTCCTTGATCCGGCCATGAATGGCAAGGTAATCATCATACATCGCCGAGGCTTTCGCAACATACTCTCCGACTTCCTTCTTTCTGTCCCGGACATGCAGGAGGCCGTAGCTGAACACGATGATATTCCTGCGAACGGTCTCCATCGCGGCGGCAAGGGCGGGAACGGTGGCTTCGACTGCCGCTTTCAGCTTCTGCACCGCGGCTTTCAGACTGCGAAGCAGGGCGTTGTCCTGCCTGATCTGTCGGTTCAGCTCACAGCGGTCGGATATTCCGCCTTTCGCTTCGATTAACCGGGCGGCAACGCCTTCATGAATCGTCGGCTGTTCGTCAAGCCCCCTGTCTTTGTGACTGCGGTGATCCACGCGCTCCTCCGATCCTGCTCGTTCCAGCGCTCGGTTGACCGCCGTTGCCCACGCTTCCCGCCAGAGGACAAGCTGTTCCTCGCTGTTCCACCGTTCGGAGATCGGATTCTGCCTGCCGTATTTCGTGCTTTTCGGGTTCTTCGAGGCTCGTTCATAACCATGCTTTTCCGCTTCGGACGAGGCCATATACTCCTTTTTCTTTCCGACCTTGTAGGGATATTGCTTTTCCCAGCCCTCCTTCTGCGCCGTCTTGAACTCCGCGGCTGTGAATCCCCGCTCCTCGCCGTTCCGGACACAGAGGTATTCCTTTTCGGTCTTGTGCTGCCATGTGCCGTCCGGGTTCAGGGGCCGCACGGTCAGCAGGATATGGGCGTGAGGATTATGTCCGGGTGGGTCAGGATCGTGAATCGCCGCGTCCGCGCACATTCCTTCTGCAACGAAGGCATTCTGAATAAAATCGGACAGCAGGTCCTTCCATTGATCAGGCGACAGCTCGATGGGCAGAGCCGGGACAAACTCACGGGCAAGGCGGCTGTCCTTTGTCTTTTCCGCTTCCTCCACGGCATTCCAGAGAACGCTTCGGTCATGCCAGGCGGTGGGAGCGGATTCCGGAAGGAAGACCTTATCCCAGATAAGCCCGCCTTTCCGGGTGTAGTCGTGCCGGATGCCGTCATACTCGTTCAAGATTGCGGAACAGCTCATGTATGCCGATGCCGCCACAGCCGAGCGTCCGATCCCTCGGCTCACGATTTTCGCTTCCAGATGGTAGATCGCCATCGTTCATCCGTCCTCCTTCCTCCAGCCCGCAGGCCGCCGCTTTTGCTTCTTTTCACGAAAAGATGATGTGCCGCGTATGAGCGGCACATAGAGCAGTCCGGCAAATCGTCCGCAGACGATGCGGTTGGACTGCACCGGCAGTGACGCCCCGTGGCATTGCCGGCCCCCTCTGGAGAAAGCCCCGGCGGGGCTTTCGTGAAGAGCGCACGGCCCGACCATCGGGAGGGTACCACAGCCCCTTCGGGGTGGTGAGTAAGTGCGCCCTTCGGGATGAAAAAAGCGGGACGCCCCGGTTTCCCGGAACGCCCCTTCGTGTTCAGTGCAAAATCTGCCGTAACGTATCCTCCAGCTTGTCCAGCTCCATCTCAGCCGCAGCAGGCCAGACCTTTTCGAGGATCGCTCCCTCCTGAATGAGCCGCCTCGTCCGCGCTTTCCGCTCCTTCGCCCGGTCCCTTGCCTCAGCTTCCTCCAGCCGGTGCCGGGCCTGAATCAGTTTCTTTTCGTTTTCTGTCATTTTTTGTGGTCCTTTCTGTCAGTTTTTTCGTAACTGGTGGTAAAACGGAAAAAAGCACAGCCACTGCCGTCCTTCCGGAATGCTCCCCGAAAAAGTGACAGCGGCTGTGCTCCGTATTGGTGTCAGCCGGTATGAAATTGATTGTATATCCGCCCTGTTTTGGCAGGATCAAAGGCTGTCGATAAACTCCATAGCCGTGTTGAGGTCTTCGTCGCTCATGGCTTTCTGTTCTGGATGCGGTGCGGGCGAAGTCCCCTGAGCTTGAAGCAGGGAGGCCAGTCCGGCAAGAGTGAGTCTGCCCGTTGACTGCATCCCTTCCCGGATCGTGTCCAGCACCTTTCCGCGGAAAGCGTCTTCCTTCTCTCTGGTTTCGAGATACGGATCGGCGGCAAGTCTTTCCTGCCGGGCGAAATAGTCATTCACAGCCGCCACGACGGCGCGGGAGTAGGATCTGTATTTCTTCCGGTCGAGGCTTTGCAGGTATTCCCATGCCCGGCGGTCGTCCGGCCTGTCCAGATTCAGCCGGATGTTCGTGTTGATGATCCTGCGCTCACTCATGCGTTCCCCTTCCTGCCGAGTGCTCCGGCCGCCAGCAGTTCATATCCCTTTGCCGTGGCGCAGATGTCGCCGTTGATGGTGACACGGGCGGGGTCAAAGGAGGCGAAGTTTTTGATGAGACAGCTTCCGCCTCCGACCACATAAAGCTTCATCAGGTCGGGGTTGTACTCGTGCTCGCGGAGACGGCGCATGATCCCGGATACATATTCCGAGGCGGAATCCCGGATCGCCTCCAGATACTGCTGTCCGATCTCCGCCTCTCCGAAACGAAGCACAGCCTCGATCAGGGAATCGTCCACGGTGACGCCGAAGCGCTGCATCAGCCTCTCCCGGACGGCGATCATGCACTGCTGCGTTCCGAATTTCTCGGTGTAGCACTTGGTGGAGACGGGCTTGCCGTTGTTGATATACATGATGTTCATGGTGCCGTTTCCGATGTCGCAGAGCATATTGACGCCCCGAAACTCCCGAAGCCTGTCCGCAACGGCGGAGAATCCCTGCGGGAAGACCGCCGCTCCGGAGAAGGTCACAAGGTACTCTTTTCCGCGGAACGAGAAGAACACCTCACGGTTCCGGAGCAGATACGCCTTGAAGCTCTCCTTCTGTTCGCCGACCCAGGTGAGGGGCAGTCCCACGGCGAGAAAGACTTCCGCCTCCGTCAGTCCCCGGATGTTCAGCTCCCTTGCGACGGCGGCCAGAGTCAGAAGGTAGTAATCCATATCGTTCATCTTGTCGGCGGTAAATTCCTTGTGCTCGTCTCCGATGATATAGTACCGGTCCTCATAGATCAGGAGATCAGTTTTGAAGGCGGGTTCCTTGTCACAGGCTGTCACGCCGGTCCGGAAACAGGTGTGCGCCGTTTTGATATTGCCGTAACCGTGGTCGATGCCGATGATTACGGAGTTTTCGGTGATGGTATTGAGATTCATGAAAATCCTTTCTGCCGCTGTGCGGCTACATATGAAGATGAAAAAAAGCGGCTTGCGGAATTTCTCCTGCAAGCCGCCCGTTGGATTCGGTCGGTGCTTATTCTGTCTTTTCTTCGGTTTCCGTTTTCGGTTCGTTATCGGAGGTGTTTGTGTACTTCAGAGCCTGTCCCGCCAGATAGTACTCATGCTGTCTTATGCGCGCAGCCTCGTTCCGGCATTCTTCCGAGCAAAATTTGACATCGTTCCTCGTTGTGGAAAAGGTTTTGCCGCAGGTACCGCAAATGCACTCCCGTCTTCTTTCTTCGGCTCTCTGACGTGTATAGTACTTTGCCCGACAACTTGAACTGCAGTACATAGCGCATGAAGTTTTTGCTTCAAAACTCTTCCCACAGAACTTACACGTACATATAAACGGATCACCGATCGAACGAACACCATTCTTAATTTCATGATAGCGGCGTCGGCTCGTGATGCGGTGCCGTTTATTGATTTCCTGCCTCTTGATCTCCTCCGGCGTGGGTTCGGGGGCGGGAGCTTCGAAGTGTCCGATAAAATTCAGGTAGATGTCCACATCCATCACCCGGTCGCCGTCCACCCTCTCCGGTGCATGAATCACGATCTTGTCGATAAATTCGTTGATCATGGGCGTGGTCAGCTCGGAAAAATCGGTGTACTTCTTTGCCAGCACGAGGAACTGCTCGGTGCGGTTTGAATCTTCCTCGAAGGATGCGAGCCGGGCTTCCGCTTCCGTCACGGACTCGTCAAGCTCTTTCTGTTCCGTCTCGTAATCCGCAAGCAGGCTTCCGAAGCGCTCTTCGGTGATCCGCCCGAGAGCGTAGGATTCGTAGAGCTTCTTGATGATCCCGTCCAGCTCGTCCCGGCGTCTCCGATCTTTGTTCAGTTTGCGGCGCGCTTCTTTAGCCGCGTCCTGCTGCTTGATCTGCGACGCCGCGCGGACCTTTTCCTGAAATTCCTCCGGGGAGGAAATAGCGTAGGTACTGACGGAACGGATCGTCTCGAGGATCAAGGTACGCAGGGCTTTCGTCGTGATATAATGTCCCGTGCAGGATTTATACCGTTTCTGTCTCGCCAGCGTGTAGGTGGAACAGTCGTAGTAATTCTCCGGGAAATTTCCTTTTTCCATATTTCCGCGGGATCGATGGTTGTACATCTTTTCCCCGCATTCGGCGCAGTAGACAAGTCCGGTCAGCGGATTTGCCTCATCGATGGTATCCGCCCGCTTTGGCGTAGTCCGGAGCTTCTGTGCCAGCTCCCATGTCTCCCGGTCTACGATGGGTTCATGGGTGTCACGGAATATCAGCCAGTCCTCCTTTGGGGCGATAATAACGTGCTTGTCCTTGTAGGATTCCTTGTAAGAACGGAAATTGACCGTATCGCCCATATACTCCGGTTTTTCCAGAATACTCCCCACAACAAAACCGCTCCAGTTATACGGGCTTGGAAACTCGGTTTTGCTTTTCCAGATACCGATCCCGCGCTTCGCAAAGTAGACGGCGGGCGTTTCCACCTTATCCTCATAGAGGATCCGGGCAATGTCATACGGCCCGTGTCCTTCGAGAGTCAGACGGAAGATCCTTTTGACAACCTCGGCGGCTTCTTCATCGATGAGCCACTTGTTTTTATCGTCCGGATCCCGCTTGTACCCATAGATCGGCTTGGTCGTTGTGGGAATCCCCGATTCGCCCTTGACGCGGATGGCGGCTTTCTGCTTCCGGCTCAGATCGCGCAGATACCATTCGTTCATGATGTTCAGAAACGGAACGAACTCATTGCTGGTCTGGTCGCGGCTGTCCACGTTGTTGGCGATGGCGATGAAATGCACCCCGTGCTGACGAAACATGACCTCGGTGTAAAAGCCGGTCTGGAGATAGTCGCGTCCGATCCGGGACATATCCTTCGTAATGACGCGGGCAACCTTCCCGGCCTCGATATCCGCGATCAGGCGTTTCCAGTCGGGGCGGTCGAAATTTCCTCCGCTCCATCCATCGTCGGTGTAATGGGCAACGTTGGTGTAGCCGTGATCGGCGGCGTAGGTCTCGAGGTATTTCTTTTGATTGATGATGGAATTGCTGTCCCCGGTCAGGTCGTCGTCGCGGGACAGTCTTTCGTACAGGGCTGTGATCTTTCCTTCAGTCTGGTTCAGTGCCATATCAGGCGCTCCTTTCAGACTGTCGGCTCATTTGCGGCGATTTCATTATACCACATTTTTCGCCGCCCGTGGGCTCAGAATTGCGAATAATCCGTAAAATCTTGTCTTCCATCGTCTCCGTTGCGTTCTCGGACTGAAACACCCGAACCCTGAAGCTGGTCTTGCCGATGCGGCGGCAGAAGGCCTGCGCCTGATCGTTTGTTCTTAAAATATTTACGTTCATATTCTCCCCGATCTCTTGAATTGTTATGAAAAATTCGTATAATAGATGTCGGTGCTGACGGTTCCGATAGAATGAAACCTCAGCGCGACAATTCGATTAACGCCTTCGGGGCAGACAAAAGCCTCCGGAGTGCAGCATTTCCGGCGGTTCAGGGCTACATGGTGCCGATCTTGATCATAGGCAAATCCTCCTGTTTTTGTGATGAAGGCAACAAGGTCCAAAAGGACCTGAATCACCCCTTCACAGACTGGAGAAATCCCGGCCTGTTTGCGGAACTGTTTTTGAAAATTTCTGAAAAAATTTTTTGAAGGGAGGCGCGGACGATGGATCAGTGGGAGTTCGGGATACCCGACGTATATGAACGGGAAGACGCGAAGGAAGAGAAATACGAACAGCTTCTCGCTTATGAGCGCGGGGAAGCCCGTGATCTTGAAGAAGAACAGCCCCCTGACACGATGCCGGAGCCTCCCGCAAAGAAAAAGCTCAAGCGGGAGATGGAGCGGGAAGCCCTTGCGCGGCTGGAATCCGCAGCCCGGACGGAAAAAGACTTTGAGGCCTTTTCTTGACACCTTCAACTGTCCACGATACAAAGTCGCCCTTGAATCAACTACAGGGTAATGATCCGACCAGAACGTAGTTTTGCATAAAGATACACG
>Ga0129306_1002822_pt1 | contig 14374 bp, 17 predicted proteins | sample P827metagenome_FD_94438 | JGI IMG/M metagenome (GOLD analysis project Ga0129306, IMG submission 94438) | Capybara group fecal microbial communities from Wisconsin, USA - P827 metagenome | ecosystem: Host-associated > Mammals > Digestive system > Large intestine > Fecal | place: USA: Wisconsin...
CCAATGTAGGCTTTTCTTTTCCTTTGAGACCCGCTTGAAGAAGTATCACTAAAACTCACTTTTCAGTAAATCCCTATGTGAGACTCCCTTTTGGGGAGGTCTTTTTTGATAGCGACGAGACTAGTGATAAGCAGCATAGAATATCAAGAAATTCAGACTTTCTTTTGCTAATATAATTGTATCGGAGGAAAGAATAAGCATGAACGACCTTGAGGTAGTAATAGATTACATTGAAGAAAACATTACAGAAGATATTGGGCTTAAGGATATTGCCGCTTATGCCGGCTACAGTCCGTTTTATTTCAGCCGGAGCTTTGTTAAGACTGTCGGGTTGCCGGTGAGTGAGTATATAAGAATCAGAAAGCTTCAACATTCTGTATTGGATTTGCTTGACGGAATGAAGATTATTGATATCGCGATAAAATATTCTTTTGATTCTCATGAAGGCTATACAAGATCGTTTAAGGGCTTGTTTGGATCATCTCCGAATATTGTAAAGAGAAACATGAAGGAATATCTTTTGCCGGAAGTTTCAAAAAATCTGTGCAAAAGAAATCTTAATGTAAACGAGGAGGTTGAAAAAATGGATCTTAATTCGGGAATGCACATGTTACTGTTTGAGGTGTTGAAAAATTGTCTTGAAGAGGCAAAAGAAGGCTTTTGCGGCGAAATCGTTGTTTCATTTTTGGAAGGAAACGGTGTAAGAATATCTGATGACGGCAGAGGAATTCCTGTAGAAAAAGGCGAAGATATTCTGCCAAAGATTTTTGAGGGAAAACTTATTTCAAAGAAAGAATACTTGTTAGCGGACAATTTGATCTTGGATGAAATCAAGACAGTGAACGCACTTTCCGAAAGGATGAAAGTGACCGTATATCGAAACGGGAAATGTTACTTGCAGGACTATATCAAGGGTATTGCCCAGCATCCTCTTATTGAAACGCCGGATGCTCATAAGAGCGGTGTTGTAATAGAATTCACACCTGACAGTGATATTTTTATGAATTGTCGGTGGAACAAAGAGGAAATCTCAAGATGGATAAGTGAGAATGGTGTAGACGCTTTGAAAACCTGCAAAATCATCATTAATGATTAGTTTGTTTAGATGAATGAACTAATATAAGGGGTTCCCTATGGGGTTCCCTCGTAGGGGGACGGTGTCAGAACCTCCTTTCTTACCGGATTTGTGAGATTCTGAAAAAATTCAAGTCCCATCTTCCGCAGACATAAAAAGGGTTAAGCCGAAAGGCTTAGCCCTTTTTCAACGTTTGTAGTCACCCGATACATCCGCAAAAGAACGTATACCCTTTATATAATCATCATAGGCGTTCTCGGGATCTTTGCCGTGAAATACTTTACAAAGGCCACACATATCACAGTCAGCAATGCATGGGTATTTTTCTTTTATGAACGCTCTGCGCTCCTCTTCAGAGGACTCTTCAATCTTCGGTGCATCAATCATAGCAACACCTCACATAATATTCCTGCCCTGACGGTACTGTTCCATGTACTCGGCATTGATTTCTTTAAGCTCACGCTTCCCATCGATATAATCCTGATAGATGTCCCAGGGCGAACCGCCGCCCAGCCAGCAGGATGAGCAGTTCTCGCATCCGCCTCCGCAGTCCATGGATTCTCTGATAATCCGCTCTCGCTCTTCTTTTGTTGTGTCTTTGATGAGAAGAGATTTAATCTCCATAAACTCCTGCCTCCTACAGCGTCTTAAGAAAGAACCTGTTCATCGCTGAATGCCCAACTTCCTTCGGTCGAGCAATTTCTTTATAACCACATTTTCCATAGATGTGAATAGCTGCCTGAAGATTGTCATGCGTTTCAAGGTACGACTGCTTATAACCCGCATCACGCATTCTATCTTCAATAAATCCAATCAACTCATAGCCCAGTCCAAAGCCCTTGGCAGAATCGGTCAGATATAATTTCTGAAGTTCGGCAGTGTCCTTCATCGGTTCAAATCTCGCAAAACCGATTCCACCGATCACTCTTCCATCTTTGTCTTCTACTACAAAATATCTGCGCTCATCATTCCCATAAAAGTCGCTAAGCCGATCAAGACCGGCATCAAAATACACTGTCCCGGGAATATCAAGCCCAAACTTTTTTAGATTATCTCTGACAAGTGCGGCTACCGCTTCATTATCTGCCTCTGTCATTTCTCTGTATTTAAACATTTGTATATCCTTTTATTCGTATAAGCTGAACTTACAGTTTCTTAAGCACCTGCACGATATGATCCGAGAAACCCATCAAGTCCGGCCGCTCTGCTGTTGCAATAAGATATTGAATCCACTCGGCATAAGATTTCTCGGACATTGAATTCACTTGTTGGCTTATTATCTGTGATATTCCATCCTGAGCAAACCTGCATACTTTTTGAGCCTCATTTTCTTTGCATACTGCATCTATCAGTTCGTCCACTTTGGGAATTGTATCAAGGAGTCTGGAAGAGCCTGTATTATCAGTCACCTGAGCCGTTTCTCTGTCATAACCTATTTCGGTTATTTCGCTTGCCGGATCTTCTGACATGAAAATCTCATGAACTAACGGTGCGTCCTGAAGGCAAAAAGCAATAAATACAGGTGCGCCCGGCTTAGCTATTCTAAGTGCTTCTTTGCACGCGCGTTTTCGGTCTTCAAAATCCTTTATACTGTAAATTGGTCCCATTACCAAAACAAGAGCGTATTCATTATCATTCAGGAAGCGTAAATCTTTCGCATTCCCTTCAAAAACCCTGATATGCTCATTCCCCGCAAATTCTTCTTTCATATGCTTCACATATTCGGGTGTAAGTTCTACAGCATCAACCTTATACCCTTCATCAGCCAAAGCCTTTGTATACACTCCGCCTCCGGCACCCACATCGGCTATCTTAGCTCCGGGGGTAAGGTATTTGTGCAAATAATGCATTGTTACTATGAATTCGGTTTCATGAGCCTTGGTATAGCTCAGTCTCTTCCATTCAGGGAACCCGGCATATTGCTCTATTACTTTTTTCTCCTGCTCATTTAATTCGTTACCCATCGTTTTCCTCCATGTCCATTCTCGATTACTGCCTTATAAACTTCTTATCCGCCTCATACTCATCGCTGACAAACCTCTCCACCGTCATGTGAAGGTCATACTTGTCGCGAAGCTTAGCTAACTGCTCCATCATCGGCGAAGCATGGTGCGCTCCTTGGTCTTAGGTCAGATTATACCATAAGCGAACGCACTGCGTTCAGAATTGAATTAGACACATTATCACAACCTAATCAATTTTACTCTTCCCCTTCTTTTGCCACCTCATCACCCTCGGCAAGGTTCTCAACGGTTTCAATTTCTTCCTCTTCTGCCTCGTTAAGCTTGCTCGTGAAGTGATTGTACTGAGAGATGGCCCGCATGATTGCGTTAAGGTCCGCGGGAGAGAACATTCCTGCTGCCTTAGAGAGTCCGCCGATGCTCTCGACGTTGACGCGCAGGCTGCCGCCGCTCGGGAGGCTGATGTTCAGCACTTTCTTAGGGTCGGACATGTCGCCGAGGCATATTGAGTTCGTGTTATAGTCGCACTCGAAGACTACGCCGTTGTACTCAATCAGACCGTCTTTGGCCAGGTGCTTGTAGGGACATTTCTGCTGCTCGCCGTTTAAAATCGCGGCAAAAGAAGCTCCCCTTGTAAAGCCCTCAGCCTTCTGTGCTTTTGTTTTTGCAGGGTCTATGCTCTGCATGTTTGAAATACCTGATATTACCATACTCATCCTTTCCGCAGTCGATCTGTCGGTCACGACTGCGCCGCTCCCCGGAAAGGGCCGAGCGGCTTTGTGATTTTATTTAGGCCTGCGCGGTAAAAGAAGGCAGGCTGTCATATACCTCCGTAAGCGGACTCCAGTTTAAAAGGTCGAAGTTGTCGTCTGCGTTCTCCGAACCCTCAGCATCTTTAAATATGTCGCCGCACTCGCCGCTGTTCTTTCTTTGGGCATCCTCGATGGTATCGGGGAGCTTATTATATGCATCGGAGTCGTGGAATTCTGCTACAACGCGACTGATTGCGGCATAGATGTATTCACGATACGGGTCGTTTTGAGATATTCCGCCCAGAGCCGATGATATGATGTTTGCGGCTTCTTCTTTGCTCCTCGCGTGTTTAAGCCGTTCTTCCACAGCCTCCGCCATCCGCTGCACTCTCAAGGCCTGAGCGTACAGAACGGGGTTGGTTCTTTGAAGGTAGTTAAGTTCTTTCTCAGAAAGTTTCTTGCCCGATTGGAGCTTGGCCATGATGCGAGCGTCCATTTCCGCGCGCTCTTCGTCAGACATTTTCGACACCTCGTTACCGCTCTCCAGAATATATTCGACAAGTTCCTTGGTGCCGGTGATTTTCTTAGATTCCTCTTGATTAGGATTTAAGCTTATATTCATATACCCTCACATAACCGCAATAATAAAAGCGCATCTTTCAATGATTTTCAATCCATTGAAAAACACGCTTCCGTCGCTAAGATATATATCGGTTACATTGCAGCGTTTTTTAACCGCTAATTACTATTTTTTCTCTTCTTTTGCATAATTCCCATCACTCCGGCAACGATAAGGGCTATGGAGCCGATAAGGATGAGGTAGTAGCCTGCGCCCTTCTGAATGAGGGAGGATGCGAGCTCGCCGAGGTAGCTGTCACTTGTGACGTCCTTAAGGGACGAATTCTCGATAAAGAACAGGATCAGGGATATCACGCCGGTGATTATAACGACAATGTTGAATCCGAGAGCTGCGCACACTATTGCCACTGCTGCTACTATAAGGTAGATGATTCCGTCGCCGCCGTCCATCAGGCTCTGGCTTATGGAGGTGCCAAAGACGCTTACGCTGACAAAAGGAAGGAATGTCGCGAGTGCTACTACTGCGCCGGCGATTATTCCGATCATGTTCATCTTGGATTTCTTACCTGCCGCTACAGGTGTGGTTGCCGCGCTTACGGGTGTTGCCGCTGCGTTCTCCGCGGGTGACGTGCCGCCGACCGGTGTACCGCAATTGGTGCAGAACTGAGCGCCTTCGGGTATTTCTTTACCACAGTTATGACAAAACATTTTGAATCCTCCTGATACACAAATTTTTACTCCGATATTTAGTGTAACATTTTACCTTAACCGTTGGCAACAGGCAGACGCGGGTGGCATGCGAAAACCCCCGGTGCGGGGACACCGAGGGTCTTCTTAAGAATTATGTAATTAAGTTGGTTGGGGTAGCTTGTTTATTCGTTGAAAAACTCTACCGAAGCGAGTTTCTCTGCGCCTAAATCCCACATTACGTCTACGGTCTTGTTGCCGAACTTGAAGACGTAACGGGTCTGTCTTGCGTCATTTTCACCGGGGTCGGTGTAGTCGTAGTAGACTTCGTGCCACTCGCTGTCGTAGTTCTTGTAGCCGTAGAGGCGCTCAATCTCGGCGCATACCTTGGGAAGGTCGGTCTCAACCTTTGCCTTGGCTTCGGCATCGGTGAAGCTCTGAAGGCCTGCCCAGTGCTCTCTGCCGCGGATTGCGACACCTATTAACGATAAGTCGTTCATGTTATAGACTACGATATAATCGGTGCTGTTGGATGATCCGCCGACCTGATTCCAGATTACATTGTACATGTCGTGGTCCGTGCCATCCTCAGGGTGAGCGGCTGAGGGCTTAAATGCCTGAACTACAGGCTCCCAGCCTTCTGCGGTTCCCTTGCCGAAAAGCTTCTCGAGGGGTTCGCGGCTCATCTCTATGAGTTTTTCCTCGGTAACGTTCTCAACATCCACGTAGGGTGAAGGGGTATTGACGCCTTCTTCTTCCCACATTTCCTCGACTTCCTGTTTCATTACATAGTCTTTCTTTGTCTGATAGTCTATAAAAAGAAGCAGCTGCTCATCAGTCATCTTGTCGGGAAGGTGGAGCTTGTGGTCTTCCTCGACATAGCATACACTCTCGCCGTCCCACTCTGCGAGTGTGGCAACGCGCTTAACTTCGCCTTCGGGGAACACGCCTTCTGCGTTGTATTTTCTTTCTAACTCAGCCATACGAAGAGTCTCTTCGTTGGTAAGATTTCTGCTGTAAGCCTCGTCGATGGTCACGCCGGTGTCGTTCTCAAGGTCGAGGGAATATTCCTTGATTTCAAAGTCGGGCATAGCTTCCATGCGGGACTGAACGCTTCTGTAGTACGCGTAAGAGCCCGCCCCGGTAGTTCCGAAGATTAAGATAACAATCAGTGCGGTGATAACGCCCGAATATCTGAATCTTAAGTCACCGGCGCGCTTTCCTTTCTTACAGTTTTCATATATTTCTTTTTGCAAATCACTGCTGATCTCAATGTTTGATAATAAATCTTTGCTAAATTCGTTCTTAATCACAGACTAAACCTCCATCATAAGCCTTGCCGAGCTCGGAAAGGATCTCTCTGGCTCTTTGCAGGCGTTTCTTCACGGCAACCTCTGAGATGTTAAGAATGGCTGCGGTTTCTTTGACCGAATAGCCTTCTATGTAGTAGAGGATTACCACTGTTTTAAGTTTAACGTTTAAGTTCCAGATAAGATTTAGCTTTTCTTTGTCTTCGAATCTGAGTCCTCTTGTGATTCCGATGCTTTCCTCCACCTCTTCAAGAGGGACTGCGGCATGTTTCTTATGAAATCTAAGGAACTCCTTGCATTTATTCTGTGATACCTTGATAAGCCAAGCTTTCTTATGTTCTTCGGAATGAAACCTCGGGCGTTTGGTCATATATGTAAGAAAAGTCTCCTGCAAAACGTCCTTCGTGTCCTGCTCGTTTTTAAGGATTACGAAGCATATCTTGTAGAGCATGTTACTGTAGTTTTCTATGGCACGCTCCAGGCTTTCATTCCTTGCTTCCTGATTCATTTGTTGTCCTCCTAAATGTGATAACAACAGGTCTTCGCGAATGGCCTTACACACTATATATGATTGGGGCCAAAGAAAGGTGACATTAAATTAAAAAATATTTTTTATCGTTTTCTATCATACTACAATCGGCCAAAGAAAATTTTTAAAAAAGCATTGATTTTTTATTTTTCCGGTGTTATATTAAGAACACACATTCGAGAACATTTGTTCGTCGATATCGATAAGGAGGTACCGTCATGAACGAACAGTATAAGATTATAGCCGTCGATTTTGACGGCACTCTCTGCTACAGCTCCTGGCCGGAACTCGGCGCTCCGAACACTCCTCTCATTGAGTACTTACGTAAATGGAGAGCCGAAGGCAATAAATTAATCCTTTGGACGTGTCGCGCCGGCGATGCCCTCGATAAGGCCGTCGCCTGGTGCACCGACCAGAAACTCACCTTTGACGCCGTGAACGATAACCTCCCCGAGGTTATCGCTCTATACGGCAACAACTCACGTAAGATTACCTGCGATTACTATATTGACGACAGGGCGGTTCTCCCCGAGGCCGTTTCCTTTTGATAATAGATATGGATGATATACATGCCGATTCGGGCGCGGAATTCGCCCGACATTCCTACATTGCCATAGATATGAAGAGTTTCTATGCGTCGGTGGAATGCGTTGCCAGGGGCTTAGACCCCTTAAAGGCTAATCTTTTGGTGGCTGATTCGAGCAGGTCGGATCAGACCATCTGCCTTGCGGTATCCCCGGCTCTTAAGGCTATCGGCGTCCCGAGCCGCCCCCGTTTATTTGAGGCTAAGCAAGCGATACGCAAGTATGAGAAGCTTCACAATACCAAGGTTTTATATATTACCGCCGTTCCCCGCATGGCCGATTACGAAAAGGTTTCTGCGCGGATTTACGGAATATATCTTAAATACGCATCCCCCGAGGATGTCCATGTGTACAGCATCGACGAGTGTTTTATCGACTGTACTCCTTATCTTCACTTCTACGAGGATGAGGCTCGTAAGACCGGCAAGCTTCCGGCTCATGTTATGGCACTTACCATGATAAGGGATGTTCTTAAGAATACGGGCATTACCGCTACAGTTGGCATAGGCACTAATCTTTACCTTGCCAAGGTCGCCATGGATATAGTGGCTAAGCGTGTTCCCGCCGACAGAGATGGTGTTCGCATAGCCTCCCTTACGGAGGATTCATATAAGCGCCTTTTGTGGGATCACAGACCCCTTACCGACTTCTGGCAGATAGGCCACGGCAAGGCTTTGAGGCTTGAGGGTAATCACATGTATACCATGGGCGACATCGCCGAGCGTACCCAGTGGGACGAGGAATGGTTCTATAAGACCTTCGGCATCGATGCTGAGATTCTGATAGACCACGCCTGGGGCATTGAGCCCGTCACTATGTACGACATTAAGCATTATAAAAGTGACAATAATTCCCTCTCCAACGGTCAGGTACTTCCCCGCCCCTACAAGTTCGAGGAGGCCTGCCTCGTACTTCGTGAGATGATAGATGTCTTATGTTCCGATATGTATCGTAAGAATCTTGTCTCCGAGAAGTTCACCTGGTGGGTCAGCTACGATTACAAGAGCCTTGAATACTGCCCCGGTTATGATGGTCGACTGGCCATAGACTGGTACGGAAGGCTTCACCCCGCCCACTCTAACGGTACCGTAAGATTACCTGCCGCCACTAACATTTCCGGGCCGGTAAGCGAGCTCATTATGGCTGATGTCAAGCGCAAGTGCGACCGCCGTATACTGTTCAGAAGGCTCGGCGTGTGCGCCTGTGAGGTCTCATCCGACAACGGAATGTATCAGCTTGATTTATTTACCGATTACGATGCGCTTAATAAAGAGAAACAGCTTCATGCCGCCCTTTTGGACGTTCGTACCAAGTACGGCTCCAACTCCCTTATAAAGGGCATGAATCTCTTAGAAGGCGCCACCACAGTGCAGCGTAACAATCAGATCGGAGGTCACAGAGCATAGACTCTCCGGTCTGTTTACTCACCGGAGGAATGATTATGAATAATGTACCGGGTTCCGCTTCGCTTCCTTCCTCTTTCAAATACAGCAAGGTCTACGAGAAAGGCAAGCCCAAGCATGACAAGGACGACCCCTTTTCCTTTAAACACCCGTCCATGGACTGTTCCAAGCGGGCCAAGATATTTAATCCTTTCGATGCCCTTAAGGGCTTTGACGAAGAGCTTTCAAAGTCGGAACAGACAGTTACCGATTTTTACAATAACAATACCGATACCCTTGACGATTATCCCTAGGAGGCCGCCATGTGCACCAGATACGCCCTCGAGAAAGACCTTCCCGAGCTTAAGGAAATAGTTGAAGAAGTCTACCGCTCCGTACTGGCCTCGCGCTTTATAGAGTCCCACGGACGCCCTATAGTTACAGACGGCGAGGTACGCCCTACCGACATCGTCCCCGTCCTTGCTCCTAATAAGGAGGGAGTTAAGACCGTATACCCTATGCAGTGGGGCTATTTGACCGGTGAGAATAAGCGTACTCTCTTTAATGCCCGCGTGGAGACTGCCGGCGAGAAGCCTACTTTCCGCGATTCCTGGCAGTATCAGCGATGCATCATACCCGCCTCTTATTACTTTGAGTGGCAGCACTTTAAGAGCCCCGACGGTAAGGACAAGACCAGTGACAAGTTCTCCATCCAGCCTACCGGCTACACCGTCACCTGGCTCTGTGGCCTGTATCGCATCGAGAACGGCTATCCCGTCTTCGTAGTCCTCACCCGCGAGCCCACAGTCGAGATGAGCACCATTCACGACCGCATGCCCCTCATGCTCCCCGAGGACAAGATTGACGAATGGCTCAATCCCTCCACCAAGCCCGAGGAGTTACTCCCCTATGCGTTGTCGGACATGATAGTAGAAAAGGCTGAAGAATAATACTATTCTTCAGCCCTGTATCAGTAATACCTTAATCAATTTTATTGCATGGGGCAACCGGACTTTTCAGGCACTTCCATACCCGATATGTATCTTGCCCGATATTCCATATTGATGTCGCGAATCTCCTTCTTGCCGTCAATGTAATCCTGATACATCTCAGCGACTCTGGCCGCACAGCCGTCGCATGCACCTGCCACATTTCCTATGGATTCCGCCACTATCTGCTCTCGCTCCTCGCGAGTGGTATCTTTGATTAACAATGATTTCACGTTACTGTCTCTCCCCGTATCAACTCATGTACTTCTCGGCAAATTCATCCTGCGGTATGGGCTTAGAGTAATAGTAGCCTTGCAGGAAATCGCAGCCGATGTTCTTCATGGTGCCGGCCATTTCAAGGTTTTCTACACCTTCTGCGGTGATTTTGAAGCCCATATGCTTAAATGCCTGTAGCATGTTCGGAAGAATCTCCTCCGGTTCTTTACAATAGTCCCACACAATACTCATGTCAAGTTTTATGTTGATAAACGGGCACTTCTTAAGTCGTGAAAGATTGGAATAACCGGTACCGCAGTCATCGAGCACGAATTTGAAACCGCTCTCGGTCATGGTATCCATCTGTTTTTGCAGGAAAGCATCGTCAATCATACAGCCTTCGGTGATTTCCAGATGAACCTTGTCTCGATCAATTGCATACTTGTCTATTATTGCAGAATACCTCTCCGCAAGGTCTGTTCGTACAAACTGCGCGGGCGAAAGGTTAACGTTTATCCACTCGATATTCTTCGTTTTCCCGTCCGATTCACTCATAAACTCGCAAGCCTTTTCAAACACAAGCTCGCCGAGTTCGTTGATACGTCCGCTGTTCTCGGCTATAGGAATGAAGATTCCGGGCGGGATAATCTTACCGTCAAGATCCTTTATTCTGGAAAGTGCTTCCGCGCCTACTACCTTACCTGTTGACGTATCCACTATAGGCTGCAGATACAGCTCGAGGCTTCGGGTTTCGAGTGCGTTTTCAATGCACTTCTTAACGTATTTTTCTTTTTCAGTACGGCTTAAGGACTCCTCAAAAAAGGTAGTTACGTTGCCGGTCTTTCCCACTTCATCAAGCGCCTTTAACATAGTGCTTGCAATGGTCTCTGCGCTATACTCCGCCTTGGCAAGGTCAAACAAAGCTATGCCCACAGAAAGGTACAATTCCGCCTCTGCTGAGCGTAGCGGTCTCCTGAATCGCTCCGTAATTTCCTGCACCTTAGCGTTAATATCGGCTCCGGAAGGCGCGAGAACTATAAAGCGCCCGTTCCTGTAATAGAATACTTTAGTCTTCGGGAACAATTGCTTTAGGTACCTGCCTATAATAACGAGACCTGCCTGAGTCTGCATGTATCCGTACACTTCACGCATTTCATGGTAGTTATATACTACTACGCCAATCGGAATTTCTTTAAGATTTGAAATATTCTCGGCAAGATGCTCATTGAATGCAAGGCTGTTGAAGGTTGCTCCCTTAAGGTCGAGATAATACTCGGGGTTTTCAAATGCCAGGAACACTACCAAAATCGCCATGAATATAAATGTGTCCATGACCAGGAAATTAGGCAGTGCAAGCCTTAGTATCAATGCGGCGAGTATTATCAGATTGTAGAAAAGCATGCTGTATTTTTCACGCCTTCTGCCGAGTTTGCGTCTGTACAAAAACAGCGAAATAAATGACAGCAATACGTAATAGAATCCGCAGACATATACCATATTGTACAGCTGCCCGGAATGATATCCGTACCCGTCTGCGTAAAAGATAACATGAGTAAACTGCCATGAGCCGAAGAACACCGATATAAGCGTAAGAATAACGCCGGCATGCATGGGCAGTCTGATTAAGACTCTTATGGCAGCATCCTTCTCAAGCGTATCCTTCATAACTGCGGTTGCGAAAAGATACATCATATATGCTCTTGAAAAGAATGCAACAAAATAAAGCGCGTTAACAATTTTAACCGTTGTTATGGTGTAGGCGGCATAGTTATTATCCACCGAGCAGGCTACAAAATCGGTAAGAATGGTCAGCGTCTCAATTATAACTATATTCAAAAATATACAGCTTCTTCTTAAACCCAGTCTCGGACGCGAGAAGAAAAAAGCCAGGATAATTCCCAATATCATTGCCAATGGGATTTCGAAGCTAATGTTCCACATGGTACGTTCTCCTTTCAGGCATAACGGCAAGCGCCGATGTCTGATGCAGATTATGCGCACTTATATTTCTTAAAGTATAACAGTGTGAAATTAATGAAACATTTTACACAATTAGAGCGCGCTGAAGACTCTGCTCGTGAACATACTAAAAGAGCGTCGCTACATCTGTAGTGACGCCCCGAATCAATCTCTGTATTACATGCTTGCTCTGAATATTGCCAGCATATCCTCTTCTCTTAAGAACTTGGCAGAGCCCTTGCCGCCGTTAACGCCGACAGCGCACTTGTGGGCCATAGTTACGAGGTCTTCCTCGGTGGCCTTAACGCCGAGTTCGCGAAGGTTGGTAGGCATTTTGATGCTTCTGTAGAAGTCTTCCATAGCCTCTATACCTCGAAGAGCGATTTCTTCGTCGGTGCCTTTGTTCTCAACTTCCATAACGTTTAAAGCGAACTTCTTAAAGCGAGGTAAGCAGTCCTTGTATACGTATCTTGCCCAGCTTCCCCAGATAGCTGCAAGACCTGCACCGTGAGCTACGTCATAGAGTCCGCCGAGCTCGTGCTCAAGCTTGTGAGTCATCCAGTCGCCACCGTCGTTACCGCAACCGGTAAGGCCGTTGTGAGCAAGGCTTCCTGCCCACATAACCTCTGCACGTGCATCATAGTTCTTGGGATCGTCTCTAAGTATCACAGCGTTCTTTTTAACTGTTTTAAGGAGTCCCTCCGCAAGAGCATCTGTAAGCTCCATGTTGCCGCCGTTAGTGAAGTATCTCTCCATGGTATGCATCATGATATCGGTGCATCCGCAAGCGGTCTGGTAGTCGGGAAGTGTCATGGTAAGCTCGGGATTCATGATGGCGAATCTCGGGCGACCGAAATCACTGCTGTAACCACGCTTAACAAGTCCCTCTTCCTTGGTAATAACGGAAGAATCGCTCATTTCGCTACCTGTTGCCGCAATGGTAAGAATTACGCCGAGAGGCAGGCATCCGTCTGCGGTTCTCTTATAGTCATAGAAGTCCCACACATCGCCGTCATTGGCCACGCCGTAACCGATAGCCTTAGCGGAATCGATTGCGCTGCCGCCGCCGACTGCGAGCAGGAAATCTACTTTTTCTTTTTTCACAAGTTCAATACCTTCGTATACGAGACCGAGGTGAGGGTTAGGTACTGCGCCGCCGAGGGTAACGTAGCTGATGCCCGCAGCATCAAGAGTGTCGGTCACGCGATTTAATAAGCCCGAACGCACTACGCTGCCGCCGCCGTAATGAATCAGCACCTTGGTGCCGCCGAACTCCTTGATAAGGTCTGCCACCTTGCTCTCGGTGTTACGGCCGAACACAACTTTGGTAGGGGTGTAATATTTAAAATCAAACATAATATTGTCCTCCTTTTCTCATTGTAATCATTATACCCGCACTCGCGGCAAAAGAACATAAAAAAAGAGCGCCATTACATCGTAATAGCGCCCTGATTGCCGTATGGATAATTATGCTTCGCTCTCCTGAGCCTTAAGGTTTCTTTCCATCTCTTCCTGAACTTCGGGAATTGCGGAAAGCATAGGCTTAACGTCCTTATGACGGAGATTTCTGTCCACATAGTTCTTTGTAAGCTTAATAACGATAGGTGTAAGCGAAAGAACACCGATAAGGTTGGGAATCATCATAAGACCGTTGAAGGTATCGGAGATGTCCCATGCAAGTGAAGATGTCATAATCGCACCTGTGATAATCATAAGTACGAAAATCACTCTGTACACCTTGGCACCCTTGGTACCGAATAAGTACTCAACAGCCTTGGAGCCGTAATGAGACCAGCCCATAACGGTAGTAAATGCAAAGAGCAATACTGCGATAGCCACGAACCACTCGCCGGGCTTACCGAATACATTACCAAAAGCGGTTGCAACAAGTGTCGCGTCCTTAACACCCTCAACAGGTGCACCTGTAGCAAGATCAATCATGCCTGAGCTTAATACTACGATAGCGGTCATGGTACATACAATCATGGTATCTGCGAATACTTCGAAGATTCCCCACATACCCTGCTTAACGGGCTCGATAACGTTAGAGTTCGAGTGAACCATAACGGAGGAACCAAGACCTGCTTCGTTAGAGAAGATACCGCGCTTGCAACCGTTCTTGATGGCAAGCTTTAACGCTTCACCCGCAATACCGCCCGCGATAGCCTTGGCACCGAAAGCAAACTTAAAGATTGAAGCAAACATTGCGCCGATAGTGGAAATGTGCGCAAACATTATAATAAGTGAACCGATTACATATACGATAGCCATGAACGGAACTACTCTCTCAGCAAAAGAAGCAATTCTCTGAAGGCCGCCGATAATGATAAATCCGCCGATAATTAAAAGTA
>Ga0129306_1002823_pt1 | contig 14374 bp, 15 predicted proteins | sample P827metagenome_FD_94438 | JGI IMG/M metagenome (GOLD analysis project Ga0129306, IMG submission 94438) | Capybara group fecal microbial communities from Wisconsin, USA - P827 metagenome | ecosystem: Host-associated > Mammals > Digestive system > Large intestine > Fecal | place: USA: Wisconsin...
CGGAGGTGCGGATCCGGGCTGCCAGCTCCTCCGATGCGTCCGTGTTCGGCGAATAGTAGACCTGCATCCCCCGGCAGGATACCTGCGGAAACTGATTCATGTGCACCGAGAGAAACACGGCCGCGCCGGATTCTTCCGCGAAGCGCAGACGGTTCTTTAGGTCGTAGGTCTTCTGCTTCCCGCGGTAGTCCTCGAGATCGTGGTAATAATCGTAGAGCAGAACGTCCTCGGTCCGGGTCACGGCTGCCGGGACGCCGAAGAGGGAACAGAGATCGGCGATCCGCTGACTGACGGCGAGGTTGAGATCCTTTTCGAGCACGTCCCCCGCCGAGGCGCCGCCGTCCTCCCCGCCGTGTCCGGGATCGATCACGAGGAGGGGATTCGGCGCATCGTCTCCGACGGATTCCGCGGCAGCCGGGACAGCGGGCATGCTCACGCGTTCCAGCGCGGCGCGGCCGAGGAAGAAGCACCCCGACGCCAGGATGACGGCGATCAGGGAATACTGTGTGAGCAGACGGATGGTTGAGGATGAACGCATGGGGGACCTCCGTTTTTGTCAGAGTGTATGCAGACGGGGAAGAGGGCAGAACGGGACAGCGCGCCGTTTTCGCACGAATTTGCGGATCCCGGTTGACGCCCGAGCGAGAATCCGGTATAATATACGTGTTTCAAGCAGGAAAAATGCCCCGGACGGGGAGAGGGAGGCGCGGATGGAGCGGGTGCTGGTGATCGGCGGATGCGGCGCGGGGAAGACCACGTTCGCGAAGAAACTGGCCGGGATCACCGGTCTGCCCCTCGTCCACCTCGACGTGCTCGGATGGCGGGGAAACTGGGAAAAGGTCCCGCACGAGGAATTCGACGAAAAGCTCGCCGAGGTCGTCGCGCGCGAGCGATGGATCACCGACGGCAATTACGGCCGCACGATCCCCGTGAGGCTCCGGCGGGCGGATACCGTCTTCTGGTTCGACCTGCCCGGCATCGTCTGCGCCGGCGGGGTCCTTGGCAGGATGATCCGCAACCGCGGAAAGAGCCGGGACGACATGGGCGGAGACTGCCGCGAAACGCTGGACAGGGAGCGGCTCGGCTTTCTGTGGTACGCTCTGACGATGAACCGTAAAAGCAGGAAAAAGATCCGCGGGATGCTCGCAGAATATCCCGATGTGCGCCTGATCGTCTTTCATACGCGGCGGCAGGCGGAGAGGTATCTCGAAACGCTCGCGGAAGAGCTGGGGAAGGAGGAACAGGATGGAGTGGAGTGAACTCGAAGCAAAATGCGCGGCCTGTCACGGATGCGCGCTCTGGCAGACCCGGACGAATCTCGTGTTCGGAACGGGCAGCCGGACGGCGTCCCTGATGTTCGTCGGGGAAGCGCCGGGCGAGCAGGAGGATCTCTCCGGGATCCCGTTCGTCGGCGCGGCGGGACAGCTGCTCGACAAGTACCTCGAAGCGGTCGGCATCGCGCGGGAAGAGGTCTATATCGCGAACATTCTCAAGTGCCGTCCGCCCCGCAACCGCGATCCGCTGCCGGAGGAGCAGGACGCCTGTATCGGACATCTGCGGGAGCAGGTCAAGCTGATCCGCCCGAAGATGATCGTCTGCCTCGGCCGCATCTCCGCCATGCGCCTGATCCACCCGGACTACCGGATCACGAAGGAGCACGGGCAGATGGTGAAGAAAGGTGCGTTCCTGCTCACGGCTGTCTATCATCCCTCGGCGCTTCTGCGCGACGCTTCCAAAAAAGAGGACATGTACCGCGACATGAAGGCGATCCGCGACACCCTGCGCGCCCTCGAAGCCGCGGAACCACAAGCGTGAATGCCTCAATCGGAGATATGGACATGATACGGATCAGACCTTATCAGAATGCGGACGAAAAAATAATTCTCCCGTGGTGTTCGGACGAGGACACGTATGAACGCTGGACCGCGGGCGTGCTGGGCCCTTATCCGCTCACATCGGCGCAATTCCGGAAGACGGAGGACCTGATGCGTTTCACGGCGATCGACGAGCGGGAGGTCTGCGGATTCTTCACCATGCGGAATCCGAAGGAGACTCTCGATGAATTGCGCATCGGTTTCGTGATTGTCGATCCGCGCAAGCGGGGATGCGGGATTGGAGCGGAGATGCTCCGCCAGGCTCTGCGATACGCGTTTACAATTTATCGGGCGGAACGGGTGACGCTTGCCGTATTCGAGGAGAACACAGCGGCGAGACGATGCTATCTCGCGGCGGGATTCTCCGAAACCGGCGTCCGGGAGACATACATGCTCCGCGGCAAAGAATGGACCGCCGTCGAGATGGAAGTCCGACGGGACTGGGACTGTACGCCACCCCCGGACAACACGCCGAAATACTTGCATACATGACACAAAAAAGGGCTTTCGCCGCTGCCGGTCGGACCGGGGAACGGGAAAGCCCTTGTTTTATTCCTGTATTCTTTCGGGAGATCACTGCGTCTGCACGGAGTAGTTCGGCGCTTCCTTCGTGATCGAGATGTCGTGCGGATGGGATTCTCTCAGTCCGTTGCCTGACATCTTGACGAAGCGTCCGGTGATCTTGAGGTCTTCGATCGTCGCCGCGCCGCAGTAGCCCATGCCGGAACGGAGACCGCCCATCAGCTGGAACACGGTGTCGGCGAGTCTTCCCTTGAATGGGACACGGCCTTCGACGCCTTCCGGGACGAGCTTGCGCGCGTTTTCCTGGAAGTAGCGGTCCTTCGAGCCCTTTTCCATCGCGGCGAGCGAACCCATGCCGCGGTAGACCTTGAATTTTCTGCCCTGATAGATCTCGCTCTCGCCCGGAGCCTCTTCACAGCCCGCGAGCAGGGAGCCGACCATGATGACGTCCGCGCCGGCAGCGATGGCCTTCGGGAGGTCGCCGGAATACTTGATACCGCCGTCCGCGATGACCGGGATTCCGGATTCCGCCGCTTCGGAATAGGCGTTCATGACCGCGGTGATCTGCGGAACGCCGATACCGGCGACCACGCGGGTGGTGCAGATGGAGCCCGGGCCGATGCCGACCTTGATGGCGTCCGCGCCGGCGGCGATGAGGTCATGAGCGGCTTCCGCGGTGGCGATATTGCCTGCGATGAGCTGAGCGTCCGGATAGGCGGACTTGACCTTGTCGATGCAGTTCAGGATATTCTGGGAGTGACCGTGCGCCGAGTCGAGGACCAGCGCGTCCGCACCGGCTGCAAGAAGCGCACCTGCGCGGTCGGTGACGTCCTTCGTCACGCCGATGGCGGCGGCACAGAGGAGGCGGCCCTGCTCATCCTTCGCGGAGTTCGGATACTGATCGGCTTTCTCGATGTCCTTGATGGTGATGAGGCCGCGGAGCTTGAAGTCGCCGTCGACGATGGGGAGCTTCTCGACCTTGTGGCGGCGGAGGATGTCGCGGGCCTCGATGAGCGTGGTGCCGACGGGAACCGTGATGAGGTTTTCCTTCGTCATGACGTCGTCGATCTTCACGTTGAAGTCGGTCATGAAGCGCAGGTCGCGGTTGGTGATGATGCCGACGAGGTGGCCTTCGTGGTCGCAGATCGGCACGCCGGAGATCTTGTACTTGCCCATGAGCTCGTCCGCTTCATAGACATAGTTCTCGGGATGGAGGAAGAAAGGATTCGTGATGACGCCGTTTTCACTTCTCTTGACGCGCTCCACCTGGTCGCACTGGGCCTCGATGGGCATGTTCTTGTGAATGACGCCGATGCCGCCTTCGCGTGCCATGGCGATCGCCATTTCGCACTCGGTGACGGTATCCATGGCCGCGCTCATCAGCGGGATGTTGAGCGTGATTTTGTTTGTCAGGCGGGTCTTGAGGGAAACGGTGCTCGGGAGTACCTCGCTCTTCTGAGGGATGAGAAGGACGTCGTCAAAAGTCAGGCCTTCGTAAGCGATTTTGTTCGAGATCACGTCGTTCGACATCGGAAATACCTACCCTTTCTTCATCAGTTAATAGTATATGGGATCAGAGCTGCGGAGACGCCGGACCATCGCGTGAACGATGATAATTTTTGTTATTATACTGTATATGCACCGCAAAGTCAATCGGGAAAGAGCACAAAGTTTCGCCGCCGCAATTGGAGGATTTTGCATCTCCCGGCACAGGAGTGGCAAAGGCTGCCGGATCCCGTCCCGTCATCAGACTAAACAACCGATTGAAAAGAAAACAACAAATCGATCATTGACTCGGCTCCTGCGGCGCGCTATAATGAAATCACACCGGTGAATGCTAACAAACAGGAGAAAAACCATGATCAAACTGGGAGAGAGGATCAAAGAACTCCGGCTGCGCGACGGACAGACGCAGGAGGCGCTGGCGTCCGAACTCGGCGTGACGCCGCAGGCCATTTCGCGCTGGGAAAACGGGATCTGTTATCCGGACTTGGAGCTTGTTCCGTCGATCGCCCATTTCTTCGGCACCTCCATCGACGAGCTCTTCGGGTACGACAACGAGCGCGATAAGAAGGTCGACGCCCTCGCCGCCCGGATCGACGAGATGAACCGGCAGAACAACGGGGAAGACGTCAGCATGGATGCGTGCATCGCACTGGCCAGAGAGGCTCTGATCGAATTCCCCGGCAACGAAAAGCTCACGCTCGCGCTGGCGTCGGCCTTATACAACGCGGGCTACGTGCGATACGGCGAGTATCACGTCACCGATCCGGACGGGTACAGCCGCTATGACACCGCGCGGCACCGGACCTATGCGGAGTGGCAGGAGGCTGTCAGGCTCTATGAAAAACTCCTCACGACGCTGACCGACGGCGGGATGCGGCAGCGGGCCATGATCGAGCTCGCGCAGCTGTACACGAACCTCGGGGAGCAGGAGAAGGCCATGCGGCTGGCGGAGTCCGCGCCGGATTTCGCGGCCTCGAAGATCTTTCTGCGCATCAAGGCATTCGACGGGAAAGATGCCGTCGCGGCCTACGGGGACGCGCTGATCGAGACCGTCCGGACCTCGGCGGAGCTCGTCGAATCGATCGTGCTGACGGACGAAAACCTTTCGCCGCGCACGTCCGCGGAAATGGTCGCGAACGCGATTTCCATGATCGGCCTCGTCTGCACGGACGGATTCTTCGGGCGGCTTTCCGGATTTGCCGCCTGCTTGTCGATGCTCCTCTCCTACTATCGGTGGCTGGCAGAGGAGGCGGATGCGGCGTTCGAGGCGCTCGATCAGGCGCTCGCATGGGCAGAGGCGGCCGACGCTCTCTGCGACGGCTTCTACACCGCCCCGCTGCTGCGTCACGTGAAAATCGAGGCGCCGGCCTCCGAACACTGCTTCGCGGAAGAACTCCCGGAGGTCTGGCCGTGGTGGAGCGTGCCGCAATACAGAAAGGTGAAAAGCGGGATGCAGGCCGATCCGCGCTGGGACGCATGGGTGGCAAAAACGAAGAGAACAGCGGAATGAGCTAATCAAAGAAGGGCTTCCCCCGAAACGGAGAGGAAAGCCCTTTCTTTCGTTTATTCGCCCCGGCCGCACTGCCAGCCGATCCACCCGGAGGCGAAGGGATCTCTGCGGCGGCGCAGTTCTGCGAGGAGCTTTTCGCCGAGGTCCGCCATGATTTCCCGGTACGCGGAATCCTTGGCCCGGTTGACCTTCTCGCCCGGATCGAGGGTGAGGTCGTAAAACTCGTCGATGTCCGTCGGGTTCCAGATGTATTTGTACTTTTCCGTGCGGATGCCGCGCTGGGTGAAGAGCCCGAACTGCTGGCCGTTCGACGTGAAGACCGCATAGTCCGGGGTATCCGTGCCGTCCGTGTAATCGGTCGCCGCGTGTCCGTGCCGCTCGCTTTCCGCCGGCATCCCGACGAGCGCTTCCACCGTCGGCGCGATGTCGAGAGAGCTCGACGCGAACTTCGTCACCCGCCCCGGCGCGATGCCCGGGCCCTTGACGATGAACGGGACGTGCACCACACTGTCGTAGAGGATGTAGTGCTTGTCCATCATCCCGTGGTCGCCGGAGGTGTCGCCGTGGTCCGAGAGGAAGAGGATGAGCGTGTCGTCCGCCTGTCCCGTCTCGTCGAGCGCGTCGAGGATCTGCCCGATCGCCGCGTCCGTCTGGGAGATCATCCCGTAATAGTACGCCACGGTCGGCGCGAATTCCTCCCACGTCCGGCCCTCGAGGTGCCAGTTTTCGATCTGCTTTTTCTGGATGTACGGCTTGCCCTCAAGCGTGTCGCCGAATCCCGGCCACGGTTCCATGTCCTCGGGCCGGTACATCGTGTCATAGGGCGCGGAGGGACGGCAGGGCAGGTGCGGATCGGTGATGTCTACCCACACATGCCACGGACGTCCCGCGTTCTCCCGGATAAAATCGGCCGAGGTTTTGCAGATCCGGTAGGTCTTCGTGTCCTCGAACGCGATCGGATTGGAGCAGCCGAACCACGAGTTCGGATAGTCGATCGGGCCGTATTTTTCACCGATCTCCTTGGACCACGCCGCGCTGTCGAAGATCGTCTCGTAGCCGAAGGCACCTTCATCGCCGTTCGGAGAGGCGTCCCATTTGCCGGCAAAGGCGCAGCGGACGCCGCGGTCACGCAGTTCGGAGACCCAGGTCGGGACCGCCGGATCCGCGCCGCGGGTATTGATAAAGTTGTAATTGAAGAGTGCGCCGATGGCGTCGGGCTGGACCCCGGTGAGCATGGCCTGCCGGGAGGGCGCGCAGACGGGCAGGGGCGTGTAGGCGTTCTCGAAGAAGAGGCCTTCGGACGCGAGCCGGTCGATGTTCGGCGTCTTCACGGGACGGATCCCCGCCGCGCCTACACAGTCGTACCGGAGCTGATCGACGACGAGTAAGAGTACGTTCATAGTTTATCCTCTGTCATTTACAGGTAAGCATGTTATATCGTCCCCTCATCCGCCCCGTTGGGGCACCTTCCCCACGGTGGGGGAAGGCTTTGCAGCGTGAAGCTGGACGATAAACAAGTCTGCTTTCCATTTAACTCGCTTGTTGTGTTTCAAAAGAACTTATTCGGATTTGCTGAAGCAGAGCGAATGTGAGCAAGAATGTCCTCGCATACAAAATGGAAGTTCTGGTTTACAAGGGCATTGGGGTATCTCAAAACCGCATAGCCCTGCTGAGTCAAGAATGAGTCGCGGATATAGTCGGAGTTTTGATTCTCCGGTGTATCGTGCTGCTTTCCGTCAAGTTCAATGACGATTCTATATTTTGGAATGCAGAAGTCCACGATATAATTGCCAATTACCATTTGTTTGCGAATTGTTATGGGAAGATTGACAAGAAAATCATACCACAGATGCCGCTCTTCCCGTGTCATGTTTGTGCGTAATGTTTGGGATATGGGCGTCAGTTTCTGCACATGCTCACCTCATTCTGATATTGGTGAATGCTGACGAAACGAGACCGCTGCACAATGTGAGCCTTCCCCCTCCGTGGGGAAGGTGGCATCGCGCAGCGATGACGGATGAGGGGATACAAACGTTTGCTGATTGCAATACCCTATGTGAAACCTTATGAATTTGCCAGAATATACCGCGCGGCGGCCATGCCGGTCTCGGAGCCGACCTTGCCGTCTTCCATGCCCTCGAATTCGATGGAGACATATCCGTCGTATCCGGTGTCGCGGATCATGCCGAGAATGGTCCAGATGTCGAGGTCGCCCTGCGCGAGGATCGAGCCGCGGAGCATGGACACGCCGGAGTTGGAGGAGAACCAGCACCCGGAATCGCAGCGGAACAGCCCGCCGTTGCCGGTCAGACGGTCAGCGCGGCGGATATAGAAGTCTTTGAGGTGCACCATCTTCGCGATCGGCGCGCATTTCTTCACGGCGACCGTCGGATTCTCGTCCACGCAGGTGAAGTTGCCGGTGTCGAGCAGGAGGCCGAAGTTTTCGCGGTCGACGGCGTCGATGAGGCGGATCACGCGGTCGGAGCCGTTGACGAAGAAGCCGTGATTCTCCACGAGCGTCGTGATGCCATACTGCGCTGCATAATCAGCGAGCTTCTGGCAGGTCTCGACGGCGATCGGGAATTCGCGCTCAAAGGCGACGGGCGTGTTCGATTCGAGCGGGCGGCGGAAGGATGACACGTCGTGCCGCATCTGCTTCAGGCCGAGCTTCGCCGCGACGTCGATGTGCCGCTTCAGGCGTTCGACTTCGGCAGCCCGCGCGTCCGGATCCGGCTTCAGCAAGTCGCCGAGGACGGCGTAGTTCGAGAGCGGGAGATCGATTTCCTTCGACACGCGGAGGATCTCGGCGATGAGGGGCTCGTTGAATTCGCCGCTCCGGTCGTCGTGCAGGGTGAAGCCGAAGGGAACGAGCTCGATGTGCTCCGCGCCGATGCCCTTGGCGAAGCGCATGACCTCGCACACGGACATGAGCCCATCGCAGATGTAGTTGTTCATGCTGTAGCTGGTGAGACCGATTTTCATGATGATAAAATCCTTTCTGGATTGATTTTCAGACGGAGGGAATTATCGGAAGATCCAGCGCGCGCCGATTCCGGGCGGGTTGGAATCCTCCTGACCGTCCCGTGTGAGGGCGGCGAAAAACTGTCTGCGGGAGAGCGCTGCCGGGTCCTTCACATACAGACGGATATATTCGTACGTGCCGCGGTCGGAGAAGAGGCGGTCGAGCCAGCGGTATTCGCCGGAATTGGAGACCTCGACGAGGACGCTGTCTTCGCTGACCTCGAGCACCCGCGCGATGAGAAACTGGTTGGAGAGGAGAGCGGCTGCGGCGGCAAGAACAAAGAGGACGACGATCAAAATGACAAGGATCACGGTTTTCTTCGTCTTTCTGCGAGTCATGCATACTCCTTTCTTTTTGGGCTATGCTTATTCCTTCGTGTTGATGATCTTGTAGATGTCGTTCTTCGCGACGCCCCGCGCTTTGGCCGCCGCCTTGATCGCCTCCATGCGGGACAGTCCTGATTCCTCGAGCAGGGCGACGTGTTCGGCAACGTCCGCGGGATAATCGCCGCGCGCTTCTTCCGCCGGTCGTCCGCCGAGGATCAGGACGTATTCGCCCCGGGGCTCGCGTTCTTCATAGAGCCGGGCGGCCCCTTCCACCGTCGTGCGTATGATCTCCTCATTCAGCTTCGTCAGCTCCCGGCACAGGGCGAGCGGTCGGGCGGCAAAATCCGGCACAAGATCTGAAAGCGTCTGGCGGAGCCGATGCGGCGCTTCGTAGAGGATGACGGTGCGCTCCTCGGTATTCAGGGCTTCGAGCCGCTTTGCGCGGTCCTTCTTTGCCGTCGGGAGGAAGCCCTCGAAGACGAAGCGGCCCGTCGGAAGCCCGGAGAGCGCGAGCGCCGTGACCGCAGCGCAGGAACCCGGAATCGCCGTGACGGGGATTCCCGCTTCCGCACAGAGCCGGACGAGATCCTCGCCGGGATCGCTGATCGCGGGCATGCCGGCGTCCGTCACGAGGGCGCAGGATTCGCCCCGCGCGAGCCTCTCGACGATGGCCGGACCGCGCTCCCGCTTGTTGTGTTCATAATAGCTCACCATCGGCTTCGAGATGCGGAAGCGCGCGAGGAGCTGGCCGGAATTCCGGGTGTCCTCCGCCGCGACGAAATCCACCTCGGACAGGACCTTCTCTGCGCGGGGCGAGAGATCCGCGAGGTTTCCGATCGGGGTTGCAACGAGGTAGAGCGTGCCGCCCGTGACGGCGTTTTTTTCGGGTCGATCTTCCATGACGCGCCTTTCGTGATTCAGGATGCAAACAGATGGGCGAGCGTGAAATTGTCGTAGACGGCCTGCATGTCGGGGGTGTAGGCGCCGCCCGCGTGTTCCGGATAGACGAAGAGCGGGCGCGCGATCGTGAGGCCTTCGCCCGCGCCTTTCTTCGCCTCAACGAGGACGAGGGAGGGCGGGGAGGCGGGCGTCGGATGCACGAGGATCATGCGCTTCGGTTCGAGCCCCGCTTCCCGGAGGGCGACCGTCAGTTCCGCGAGCCGGTCCGGGCGGTAGACCACCGAAAAGGTCCCGCCCCAGCGAAGGAGCCGGGAGGCGGCGAGGGCAAAGTCGCGGATCGTGCCGTTTTCCTCGCGGCGCGCCGTGTTCATCTCGTCGGAATCGTTCGTCAGCCCGGACTCCGCCCGCAGATACGGGGGATTCGAGAAGACCGCGTGGACCTCTCCCCCGGTATCCCGCACGGTGAGCGCACGGATATCGCCCTCCCACGCGTCGAGGCGGTCAGAGAAGCCGTTGAGCGCGGCGTTTCGGAGGATGAGATCGGCGTATTCCGGCTGGATCTCGGCGCAGAGGATGCGCGCGAATTTCTCCCGGGCGAGGCAGAGCAGGGAGATGACCCCGGTGCCGCCTCCGAGCTCGGCCGCCGTGCCGGAAGGACATGCCCGCACGAGGGCGGCGAGCAGATAGCTGTCCGTCCCGAAGGTCAGGCCGCGGCGCCGGGAGAGGAGCGTCAGGCGCTCGTTGATGGGGGTGAGCCGCTCTTCGGCGGAGTACAGAGTTTCGTCGTTCATGGGCCAGAGGGGGCGATGCCACGAAAAAAGGGGAGTGAGAAAACTCACACTCCCCCATTCGCGCCTCGCGCAGAATTATTCTTCGTCCGGCTTCGGAGCTTCGACAGGGCAGACGCCCGCGCAAGCGCCGCATTCGATGCACTCGTCCGGGTTGATCACGTACTTGCCGTCCTTTTCGGAAATCGCTTCCACGGGACATTCGCCAGCGCAGGTACCGCAGCCGATGCACTCGTCTTCGTTGATTTTGTAAGCCATGATGACACCTCCGTGTTTTGGGATGATTCATTGTATCACACATTCCACGGAAATGTAAAGTGGGGAGCGGGAAATATCAGAAAATTTACAAATAGTTAGCCTCTGCTTATTGCCTTCGGAGGGCCTTCATCCCTGCTTTTCCGCGCGCCGGGAGGCCTTCGTCGAGAGGATCGTCACGTCGTCCCGGTGGAAGACCTTGGTGTCGTCGCCGATCCGGACCTTGATGAGGCCGGTGAGGGGATGGATCTCCGTCACATTCCCCACGCCCTCCGGCGTACGCACCACAGCGTCGACCGGCGGGGTCTGCGCGATCTCGGCCTCGTAGGTCTCGTGCTCGAAGCGGAGGCAGCACATCAGACGCCCGCACGCCCCGGAGATCTTCGCGGAGTTGAGCGAGAGATTCTGCTCCTTCGCCATCTTGATCGAGACCTGCGCGAAGTCGGAGAGGAAGCACGAGCAGCAGAACGGACGCCCGCAGACGCCGAGCCCCCCGAGCATTTTCGCCTCGTCGCGGATGCCGATCTGTCTCAGCTCGATCCGCGTGTGGAAGACGGATGCGAGGTCCTTCACGAGCTCCCGGAAGTCCACGCGGACCTCGGCGGAGAAGTAGAAGAGCAGCTTCGAGTTATCAAAGGTGTATTCCGCCCGGATGAGCTTCATCGGCAGCCGGTGATCCTCGATCTTCGTGCGGCAGATCTCAAAGGCTTCGTCCTCGAGGCGGCGATTGGCCTCCCAGCGGTCCGTGTCCTTGTCGGTCGCGACGCGGATGAGGGGGCGCAGCGGCGGGACGATCTTCGACGACGGGACGAATTCGTTTCCCGACGCCGCAAAACCGTATTCGACGCCGCGCGCCGTCTCGACGATGACGGGATCGCCCGCCTGGACAGTGTTCTGTCCCGGCGCGAAAAAGTAAACCTTGCCGCCGTCGCGGAAACGCACGCCCACGATCTCGACGGTCTCAGCCTGTTCGTCCCGCTCTTCGGGGACGAGGATTTCATTGTCCATAAATATCTATCTCCTGCGCATGTGCGCGTGGTTTTCGTTCGGTCCGGCCGCCTGTCAGGTGTTCGCGGCGAGGGCGGTCATGACGAGGGAGGGGGTGACGTTGGCGGCGATGTCCTCCTCGGTGCGGGTCAGCTTCGCGATGAGGTCCGCGCACCGCCGGAGGGGGATCTTCTTTGCATACGGGGGGATGCCGTCCTTCGCGCTGTAAAAGAGGAGGGTCCCGCCGCGCTTTTCGGCAACGATGTCCCGTAAAGCCCAGCGCGCGAGGGCGAGGATCTGGCGCAGCCGCATCCTGTCCTTCGTCTGGAGCGGAAGGGTCGTGAGGAAGGCCGCCGTCTCGGATCGCCTGCCCGCGAGCAGGAGCCGGACGAGTTCCGCGGCGTTCCGGTAATTCTCGAGCGCGTCGTCGCCGTCCCGGTACAGCGTCTCTGCCATGCCGAGGGCGCCGCCCGCGAGATGCGCCGCCGTGACGAGGCGTTCGCGATCCGCCGCGGGGTGCTGCTTTTCCAGCCATTCCTCAATGAACGCAGGCTGGAACCGCTCCATGCGGATCGTCGGCGCGCGGCTGCGGATGGTTTCGAGAAGGAGGGAGGCGTCCTCGCAGAGGAGGAAGAAGAGCACATACGGCGGCGGCTCCTCGAGCGAGAGCAGGAGCGCGTTCTGGGCCTGCGGCGTCATGAGGTGCGCATCTTCGATGAAGTAAAACTTGCGCTCGCCGTCGTTCGGGGTGACATAGAGCGTCTCCTTGACCGTCCGGATCTGCTCGATGCCGAGGGTGGCGCGCTCGGTGCGGGAAACCGTCAGCACGTCGACGGAGGATCCACCGAGGATCTTGCGGCAGGAGAGGCAGGTCCCGCAGGGCATGGGATACGCCGGATCGTCGCGGTGTTCGCAGAGACCGGCGGCAGCGATGAGACGCGCGGCGGTGTGCCGTCCGGAGCCGACGGGTCCTTCGAGGATGTAGGCGTGCGCCGTCTTTCCGTCCCCCGCGCCGGATGAAAACACGCGGCGCAGAGGCTCATTGCCGAGCAGCGTCGGAAAAACGTTCCGCTCCCCCATGTCGACCTCCGCTTTTTGCTAAAAACTGATTCAGTCTATTATATCATAATCGGGACCGCTTTGTCAAATCCTATGGACAAGAAATTCAGGCATACAGGGAGAAAAACCGAAAATGACAGGAAAGAACAAGCTCGGGCGGTCCCGGATCGCGTCGGCCGCGCTGACCGTCCTCTTTGCGGCGACCTTCGGCGGATTTGCCGCCGTCCGCGCGGAGAACGTCAGAGCGGTACAAGTGGCGACGACCGCGCGATGGCAGGCGGAGACGGAGGCGGCTGCCGCGCTGCTCGGGGAGTGTGCGGACGGAGCGGACGACTTGCTCACGTATCACCGGGCGATGACGGCGTCGGAATGCGCGGCGAGGGCGGGTGACGTTCCGGCGGCACAGGCGTTTGCGGATCTGGCGGAGAGCATTCGGCTGGGCGGCGTTTCCACCGTGCGGGAGACGGTTGAGGCGTATTTCTCGGGAGATCTTCCCGATCCGGAACCGGCGGTCGAATCGGAACCCGATCCGATCCCGGAATCCGTCCTGCCCGCAGACGCGGCGAAGAAGGCGGAGGCATGCGCACGGGGACTGGTCGGAGAGCGGGCTGTATTCACGCGGGGGACGGTGCGTCCGGGAGACCGGCTGCTGTTTTCGGCGTCGAACGCCTATGTGATCGTCGATCCGCGGACAGGGGAGCCGGTCGAATTCAGTTTGTCTCTCGCGCCGGGAGATAATACCCTCGACGCCCGGTCCTGCGCGGATGCCGCCATGCGTTTTCTCATGGACGTCTGCCCGTCCGCGCTGCCGGATGAGGCGGACGAAGCGGAGCCGACGGTCGATTTCGGCGATCCGGGATTCGCGCGGGTTCAGCTGCCCGGCGTGTCGGTGCGCGTGCGGCGGGACACGGGCCGGATCGTCGGACTTTCCGTCGACGATTGGATGAACATGTACGACGGCAAACTGTAAAGGAAAGACGGAAACCGAAGAAAGCCCCGGAACGGCTGTGAACCGCTCCGAGGCTTGTTTTGCTTATATGGTTTCGTTTATTTCCAGCCCTTCATCTTCCCGCTGTACTCGAGCAGTTTGATGAAGTGTCCGCCGACGACGGTGCGGTGCTGGAATCCGCGCTGCTGCGCCGTCACGGTGAAATACCAGTCGGTCGCCGGAACGCGGGAGAGCGTGCAGTTGTATGCCTTCCAGAGCGGCGCGACGTATTCCTCGAAATCGTCCCGGCGCGCGGCGAGGGTCGCGGTCCAGACGAGCCAGTCGGATTTTGTGTAGGTCTCGCGGTTATCGAGCGGCATCCCGTAGGCGTTGATGTGGTGCTTGTAGGACGCGAATTCCGTCGCGAGGACGCCGGGATCCATGACGCCGGTCCCCATGAGCTTGTCCCAGACGATGTTGTACTTCATCGACCAAGTCCCCGGACGGTCGAACGCGAGCCGGTAGGAGCCGTCGCCGTTAGCCGCGCGGACTGCCCAGCCCTCGGCCATTTTGCGCGCCTTTTCGATCATTGCCTCGTAATCGGCGTCGCGGCCCAGCATCTTGTAGATCACGCCGAGCCCCGCGATGCCCATGACGGCCTTGAGGGACAGGTTGCAGTTGTGCGCGAGATGGCCCG
>Ga0129306_1002826_pt1 | contig 14362 bp, 13 predicted proteins | sample P827metagenome_FD_94438 | JGI IMG/M metagenome (GOLD analysis project Ga0129306, IMG submission 94438) | Capybara group fecal microbial communities from Wisconsin, USA - P827 metagenome | ecosystem: Host-associated > Mammals > Digestive system > Large intestine > Fecal | place: USA: Wisconsin...
TAATAATAAGATAAAATATGATTTGTATAAATATTGGAGGTATTATGAAAGGAACTATAATAAAAGGTATAGGTGGATTTTATTATATTAAATTAGATGATAGTGAAGAAATTATAGAATGTAAGGCAAGGGGTAAGTTCAGACATACTGAACTTACCCCTATGATTGGTGATTATGTAGAAATAACTATAGATAAAAATAATAAGGGTGCTATAGAGAAGATATATGATAGAAAAAGTGAATTGTTTAGACCGGCCGTTGCAAATGTAACTCAGGCTTTGGTGGTATTTTCTTTTAAAGATCCTGATATAAATATAGATCTTTTAAATAAGTTTTTACTTTTATGTGAATATAATAATTTGAAAGCTATAGTATGTTTTAATAAAATGGATTTGGTAAATAAAGAAGAATATAAGGATATTATTTTCATGATAGAACAAGCTGGGTATGATATAATATTTTTAAATGCTAAAGAAGAGAAGAATATGGATATAATTAAAAAATTAATAAAAGATAATGTAACTGTATTTTGCGGCCCCTCTGGGGTAGGTAAATCTACCATGTTAAATAAAATTATAGGTAAAGAAACTATGATAACAGGTAATATAAGTGAAAAATTAAAAAGAGGAAAACATACTACTCGTCATAGTGAACTTATATATGTAGATGAAGGATTATTGGTAGATACTCCTGGATTTTCTTCTTTAGATATAAATTTTATGGAAAAGGAAGATTTATTGCATTGTATTCCAGAATTTCGTGATTTTATAGGAGAATGTAAATTTACAGGATGCCTTCATCATAGAGAGCCTAATTGTTCAGTTAAAAAAGCAGTAGAAGAAGGTCATATACACAAAAATAGATATGACTTCTATATAAAAACTTTAGAAGAAATTATGAATAGGAGGAAGAAAAAATGGTAAAAATAGCGCCATCAATACTTTCAGCAGATTTTTCCAAACTAGGAGAGGACATAAAAAATCTAGATAAATATGGGGCAGATGCTATACATATAGATGTAATGGATGGTAGATTCGTTCCTAACATTTCTTTTGGAATTCCAGTAATTAAAAGCATAAGAAATTTAACGAATAAACCTTTTGATGTGCATCTTATGATAGAGGAGCCTTCTAAATATATTGAAGATTTTGCAAAGGCGGGGGCAGACATAGTATCAGTTCATTATGAAGCAGATAAACATATAGATAGAACAATAAATTATATAAAAAGTTTTGGAATAAAGGCAGCGGTGGCTTTAAATCCAGGTACACCTGTAAGTTGTATTAAGGATTTAATTCCTTCTTTAGATATGGTGCTTATTATGTCTGTAAATCCAGGTTTTGGAGGACAAAAATATATTAAATATGCTTCAGAAAAAATAAAGGAAGTTAAGGCTTTAAGTGAAAAATATAATAAGGAATTAATAATAGAAGTGGACGGAGGAGTTACTAAAGATAATATAAAAGAAGTAGCAGATTGTGGTGCTAATCTTTTAGTAGCAGGTTCAGCAGTATTTAAAAATGGGGAAATAGAAAAAAATATAAAGGTGTTAAGAGAGGCATTATAAAATGAAAGCCATAATAATAGCAGGGGGAAAGGCACCTTCTAAAGAACTTTTGAAGGAAGAAATGAAAGATTATTCTTATATAATATGTGCAGATAGTGGTGCTAATTGTCTTTATGAATATGGTATAACACCTGATTTTATATTGGGAGATATGGATTCCATAGATAAAAAAACTTTTTCTTATTTTAAAGAAAAGGGAGTATATATGGACAAATATCCAAAGGATAAAGATTTTACAGATGGGTTAGTAGCTTTAAATAAGGCTATAGAGCTTAAAGCAGATACTATAGCTTTATTAGGATGTATAGGCAATAGAATAGATCATATATTAGGGAATTTAGGATTTTTAGAAATCTGTTTAAAAAATAATATAAAAGCCTATATAAAGGATGAAAATAATGAAATATTTTTAACAGATAAAAATATTTCATTAAAACCTAGAAAATCGAATTATTTTTCATTGCAAGCTTATGGTTCTAATGTGGAAGGAGTTACACTTTTTAATGCTAAATTTCCATTAGAAAACTATACATTAAAAATGGGAGATACCTTAACAACTTCAAATGAATTTACGGATAAAGAATTACATATACACATTAAGAGCGGAACGTTAATTGTTATTATAAGCAAAGATAGTGATGATTAGAGTTTAGTATGAATTTGCAACAAATTTTACTTCAAATTAAAATTATTTGATAATGCCTATATAATAAACTTTATCAATGAAATGGATTTTATATTGTTAGAACAAAAGTATATATTTCTAAAAATTCTATACAAAAATAAAATTAGGGTGTCTTAAAATAGACTTGATTTTAATATAGTAAAGATAAAAAAATACACGTAATAAACCATATGAATAAGCTTTAGAACTTCTTAGTAAAATGAATTGGTTTATGAGTGTATTTTTTATCTTTGAGGCGTTAAAATTAAATCTAAGATATGAATTTTTTAATATTCACATTTTTGTATAGGTTTGCATATTATAGTATATAAGCTATAGGAGGGCATATATATGGGAAGAAAAAGTAACAAAAAATTAGGAATTATAGTTGGCTCTATTGGACTTGGAATAGTTGTTACTATTATAGTACCTATATGGGGATGGCTTTTAGCAGTGGGATTTGGACTTATATATATAGGTTGGTGGATAATGAATAAGTGCAGATAGTGTTAATATAAAATAGCAATTTATAATGATATATATTTTATTATACAGCTGTTAAATTTTATAACAGTTTTTATTTATTGATAAAACATATTAAAGAATTAATTTATGTAGAGGTGTATTATATGAAAATAGTTGCAATAAAGCTTCCCAAATTTTTATCAAATATAATAAAAAAAATAAAAAGAGTTAAAAAATAAAAAACATAAAATAAAAAATGCAATTGTTTAAACAACTGCATTTTTTGTGTTATATAGCACGCTGTACCTTTCCTGAACGTAGGCATCTAGTACAAACATGAACTCTTTTTGGAGTTCCATTAACTATTGCTTTAACTCTCTTTATGTTAGGAGCAAAGGATCTTTTAGATTGACGATGTGAATGGCTGTATTGAACACCGTAAACAACGCCTTTACCACATATTTCGCATTTTCTTGACACTTAAAAACACCTCCCTAAAATTGTGAAGTTTATACTTCTCAATTCAAACATTAATAATTTTACCATAGAATATATGCTATATGCAAGTAAATAGTTTGGAATATAGCAAAAAAAGCATTAATAATAATATATTTCCTTGAATAAATCTCTTATTTAATATAAAATAAACTATATGATATGATATAAGGAGGTTTCTTTCATGATAGGAAAGTTAACTAATGAATATGGACATATAGATTATGCTGAAGATGTAGTTGCTAATATTGTAGGTGTATCTACAATGGAATGTTATGGCGTGGTTGGGATGGCATCTAAAAATGCAACAGATGGTCTTTGGGAACTGATTAAAGGAGAAAGCTTCAATAAAGGGGTTAAAATTCGTGCCGTTGAAGGTAAATTAAACATAGAATTATATATAATAGTAGAATACGGAACTAAAATATCTGTAATAGCTAATAATATTATACAAAAGATAAGATATAACATAGAAAACTATACAGGACTTAAGGTTTCCAGTATTACTGTAAATGTTCAGGGTGTTAGAGTTTAGGAGGTAAGTCATAAATGGAACATATGAAAATAAAAGGTGCAGATTTTTATAATATGGTGATAAATGGGAGTAACAAATTAGAAGAAAAAAAAGAATTTGTAAATTCTCTAAATGTTTTCCCAGTACCAGATGGTGATACAGGAACAAATATGTCTATGACCTTTAGATCTGCGGTAAAAGAAATAGAAGGATTAAAAAAGGAATCCATAGGAGAAATAGCTAAAAAAGTAGCTAAAGGAGCTCTTATGGGAGCTAGAGGTAACTCAGGAGTTATACTATCCCAAATATTTAGAGGAATATCTAAAGGCCTAGAGGATAAGGATGAAGTGAATGCAAGGGAATTTGCAAATGCACTATTAGAGGGATCAAAGTCTGCCTATAAAGCTGTAATGAGACCTACAGAGGGGACTATACTAACAATTATAAGAGCTGCAGGAGAGAGTGCGGTAAAAAGTGAAGCAGAGGATGTAACTTCTTTACTAAAGGATGTTTGTGAACATAGTGAAGTAGTATTAAATAAAACACCAGATATGCTTCCTGTACTAAAAAAGGCAAAGGTAGTAGATGCAGGCGGCCAAGGTTTATTGATAATATTACAGGGAATGTTAGAGGTATTAGATAAGGATCTAGAAGTAGAAATAGGCGGAGAAAACAAAGTCTCTAATACTAGCACTAAAGTTCAACAATATGAAGAGAATATAGAATTTGGATATTGTACAGAATTTTTTGTTATGGCAGAAAATGTAGACGTGGATAAATTCAAAGGCCAATTAGAACCTTTAGGAGATTCTATGATAGTAGTGGCCGCAGATGGCTTAGTAAAAGTTCACATTCATACAAATGATCCAGGAGATATACTTTCTAAAGCTATAAAGCTTGGCCCACTTTCTAAAATAAAAATAGATAACATGAGAGAGCAGCATCAACATATAATAGATATGAGTAGCGAAGAAAATAAAGTGGAAAAAGAAGACAGTGAATTAAAAAAATATGGATTTATATCTGTAGCATTAGGAGAAGGCATAACAGAAATATTTAAAGATTTGGGTGTAGATGAAGTTATAGAAGGCGGTCAAACTATGAATCCAAGTACAGAGGATATAGTTAAGGCTATAAATAAAATAAATGCGGAAAATATATTTATACTACCAAATAATAAAAATATAATTATGGCAGCTACACAAGCAGCAGAGTTGTCAGAAAAAAATATAATAGTTATACCTACAAAAACTATACCACAAGGCATAACAAGTATAACAATGTTTAATCCAGAGGCAGAATCAAAAGAAAATGAAAATAACATGAAGGAAGCTATAAAAGCAGTAGCTACAGGTTCTATAACTTATGCAGTTAGGGATACAGAAATGGACGGAAAAATAATTAAAGAAAATGATATACTAGGCTTAATAGAAGGAAAAATATCTGAAGTAGGAAAGGATATTTTTGAAGTTTCAAAAGCTGTCTTAGAAGAAATGATAAATGAAGATAGTGAACTTATAAGTATATTCTATGGAAAAGATTGTGATGAAGAAAAGGTAGAAGAATTTATAGAAGAATTAGAAGGAAAATATGAAGATTTAGATATTCAATGTTATAATGGAAAACAACCATTATATTACTTTATAATGTCTGTAGAATAAAAAAAGCCTAAGGGCTTTTTTTATTGTATTTAAAGTTTATTTATACAATTTAAATTTCTATTACTTCTTTATAAAAAAATAATATTGGGAAGGGATTCTTAGTTTAGGTTAAAGTTTTTTTAGAAGGAATATTTATCTTAAATTTAGAAGAATTTGTTCTTTACTATAGAATCCTTTATATAGGAGGAAGTTTATGAATGTATATAGTCCTATAACTACATTAAAAGGAGTTGGCCCTAAAACTAAAGAACAATTAGAAAAATGTATGATATTTAATATAATGGATTTACTTTTGTATTTCCCAAGAGATTATGAATTTATAGATAACTATAGTAAAGATAAGTTATCAAATAAAAAAGTAATAATTAAAGTACAGGTAGAAAATATAAAAAGAGATGTAAGAACAAGAACAGGTAAAATTTTAACTACAATTATATTTAATGATGGAGAGAAAGCTATAGTTGGTAGTTGGTTTAATCAACCCTATATTAAAAATTACTTTAAAATAGGTGAAGAATATATACTTCAGGGAAGTTTAAGAGAATATAGGGGAACTTTAACTATAAATAATGCTCAAATATTAAAGAATAAATATGCAGAAAAAGTAGAGGAAAGAAAAATAATTCCTAAATATCCTTTAAAGGGAGATTTAAAAAATAATTTGTTAATAAAACTTGTAAATAGTGCCTTGGGAAATATTGCTATAGGTGAGAATTTACCTAGATGGCTTATAGAAAAATATAAGTTTATATCCTTAGACAAGTCTATAAGAACTATACATAAGCCAGAAAATCAGAAAGAATTAGAAGAGTCTATAAGAAGATTAAAATTTCAAGAGTTATTAGCATATTGTTTAAAAATAGCTTCTTTAAAGGAATACTTGAAAACAGCTACAGAGGGGATAGCTTTTAAAGTTTTAGAAGAAACAAGTGATATTATAAGATCATTACCTTTTAAACTAACTAATGCTCAAAATAGAGTTTTAGAGGAAATATTTAAAGATCAAAAAAAAGAAAAACCAATGAATAGACTTTTACAGGGAGATGTAGGTAGTGGTAAAACTATTATAGCTTTAATTTGTCTTTTTAATGTGATAAAAAATGGATATCAAGGAGTAATGTTAGCTCCTACAGAAATATTAGCAATTCAACATTATGAAGAAGCTTTAAAATTATTTAAAGATTTTAATTTAAACATAGCGCTTTTGGTAGGAAGTGTAAAAGCATCTTTAAAAAAAGAGATAAAAGAAAAGCTTAAAAAAGGAGAAATAGATTTAATAATAGGTACTCATGCTTTAATTGAGGATGATGTGGAATTTTATAATTTAGGTATGGTTATAACAGATGAGCAACACCGTTTTGGGGTTATGCAAAGAAGTAAAATGTTAAATAAGGGAAGAAGTATAGATACTTTAGTTATGAGTGCAACCCCTATACCAAGAACTCTTACTTTGAGCTTATACGGAGATTTAGACTTATCTATTATAGATGAACTTCCACCTGGAAGAAAAAAGATAGATACCTATTATGTAAATGATAGCTATAGAAAAAGAGTGTATAACTTTGCACTAAAAGAAATAAATGATGGGAGACAGGTATATATAGTTTGTCCTCTAGTAGAAGAAAAGGAAGAATTGAATTTAAATTCTGTAGAAAAATTATATAATGATTTGAAAGAGGATTATTTTAAAGAAGTGGAAATTGCTATTTTACATGGTAAAATGAAAGGAAAAGAAAAAGATGCTATTATGAAGGAGTTTAAAGAAGGGAAAATAAAAGCTCTAATATCCACTACTGTTATAGAAGTAGGGGTAAATGTACCTAATGCTACTTTAATGATTATAGAAAATGCGGAGAGATTTGGATTAGCTCAACTTCATCAATTAAGGGGAAGAGTAGGTAGAGGGAAATATAAATCCTATTGTATATTAATTGCTAAAGTGAAAAATGATATTATAAGAAAAAGAATGGAAATAATGAAAAGTAGTAATGATGGTTTTTTTGTGGCAGAGGAAGATTTAAAGCTAAGAGGCGGAGGAGAGATATTTGGATTTAGACAGCATGGTTCTAGTAATTTACTTCTAGCTGATGTAATAGAGGATATACATTTACTCAAAATAGCTAATGTTGAAAGCAAAAAAATAATAGATAGTAATAGTGAAGAGGATAATAAAATAAAAGAAGAAGTAAAGACCAAAATAAAAAATAATTCGAAGTTTATATGTTTTAATTAAGATAACAAATTTCTACAAATTACTATAAATAATTTTGTATGGTAATAATTTATATGTTAAAATAATAAGGATTAAGTTATTTTTACACTCAAATCTGACTTATTTATAAGAAAAGGATTTCTAAATGTGAGATTTAGAAGAACTTATTAATAGGTGGCGCTACCATTGTATGTGAATAATTCTAATATAATAGAATAACAGTATTAGTGAAACTAGTCCTAGAATAAATTATTAAATAACAAATAATAAGGAGGATTTTCATGAGAATTATCTCTGGATCTGCTAGAGGCAGAAAAATACTATCACCCCAAAGTAGTGTTACAAGACCAACTTTGAATAGAATAAAAGAATCTATATTTAATATAATACAAAATCAGGTATATGGATCTAGAGTTTTGGATGTTTTTGCAGGAACAGGCAGTTTAGGATTGGAGGCAGCTAGTAGGGGAGCAAAGTTCTCTTATTTAGTAGATAAAAGTCCTGAAACCTATCCTTTATTAAGAGAAAATATTAAGAATTTAAAGTTTGAAGATTTGTGCAAGAGTTTTAATATGGATGCTTATAGCGCCCTAGAGGAATTTGCTAGGAAATCTATAGTTTTTGATTTGATATTTATAGATCCTCCCTATGCAAAAGAAATGATTCCTCCAGCTATGGAGAACATAGATAAAAAAGAACTATTAGATAAAGATGGATTAATAGTTACAAAAATAGATTCTTCAGAAGAAATATATGAGGGAACTGAAAGAATAAAATTATTTGATCATAGAAAATATGGAAACACTACCGTTTGTTTTTATAAATTTAAGGAGGATTAAAATGAAAACTGCAGTGTACCCAGGAAGTTTTGACCCTATAACTAAGGGACATTTAAATATAATTAAAAGGGCTTCTAAGGTTTGTGATAAGCTAATAGTAGCGGTACTTGTAAATCCAGAAAAGAAGGGACTTTTTTCAGTAGATGAGAGAGTAGAAATGATAAAAAGAGTTACTAAGAACCATAGAAATGTAGAAGTGCAGTGTTTTAGTGGCCTATTAATAGATTTTATGAAAGAAAAGAAATCTAAGGTTATAATTAAAGGACTTAGAACCATGTCAGATTTTGAATATGAATTTAAGATGGCTCTTATGAATAACAAATTAGATCCTAATATAGAAACAGTATTTATGATGACAAATGCAAAATACTCTTATTTAAGTTCATCCTCAGTAAAGCAGGTAGCTATGTTTGGAGGATGCATAAAGGATTTGGTACCAGATGAAATAATACCAGATATTAAAAAAAAGATAAATCATAAAAAGGAATGTATTTAGGAGGGTTACTTAATGGATGTTATTAAGCTTTTAGCATATCTAGAAGAACTAATAGAATCAGGTTCAAGTATTCCTTTAACAGGAAAAGTTACTATAAATAAGAAAGAATCCCTAGAGGTACTAGATAAGATAATAAATTGTCTTCCGGATGAATTTAAAAAGGCTCAATGGATATGTGAGGAAAAAGAAAGAATACTTACTGAAGCTATGGAAGAAGCGGAACATATTAAAAAGGAAAATATAATAATACTTAAAAAACAAATAGAGAATCATAGTATAACAAGAGAAGCAAATATTAAGGCAGAAACCATAATAAAAAATGCTGAAAAAGAATCTAAATATATAAGAGTAGGGGCTAGGGATTACGCAGATGAATTATTGACGGATTTAGATAGAGAAATAGAAGAAAAATCTCAACAAATGATAAGTATATTAAGAAAAAATTTAGAAGCCTTTACGGCTTCTTTAGAAGAAAGTGTAGAGCTAAAAACAGATACTATAAGAGAAAATATAAAGGAATTAAGAAATATAAAATAATTAATTTTTATTTAAAAATTTTATATAATATATTATTAATGGTACAATTAGAAGCAATAAAATAAATACAAATAATAAATTGTTACTTAAAATTAAATGAGTATTTTTATCTGTAAAAGTATCTAAATACATTGAAAATATAGGTATTTTATATAAAATAACACAGGTTGTAGAGGCTATAAGTCCTTGTATAAATTTTATTTTTATATATCTTTTAATATTTATACCCTGCTTATAAGTAAAAGAGTAAACTTGAGATATTATAGAAAATCCACTAAAAGCTAATAAGAAGCTTATTAATATTAATTTTTTAGATATATCAATAGAACTTGTGGAAATTAAATAACATCCATTGGTCATTTCTACTAAGCCTAATAGGAATCCTTCTATTAGGTTTTTATCTATATTAAAAAAAATACATAAATTATTTAATAAAAATTTAAAAAGAAAATTGTTTCTTAGTATATTAAGCAATAAAGAGAACAGTATTACAAATCCTGCTACACCTATACAAGTTTTTATAGCGCCGTCAATACTATTTTTTAAAGATTCACCTATGTTTTTATTTGATATTTTCAAATTTTTTTTAAAATCTCTATACATTTTAGTATTTCTACTAGGTAAAATAAGCCCTACTATAATACAGGAAATATAATTGGATAAGAGTAATACATATCCTGCATAAGGATTACCCAGCATAGAAGTGCCTACAGATCCAATTATAAATAAGGGACCAGCATTAGAGGCTATATTTATAAGTCTTTCCAAAGTAGAAAAATTAATATCGCCATTTTCGTAAAGATCACAGGAGTACTTCGCTCCTAAGGGATAACCACAAAGGGCACTTACTATTAAGGGGAAACTACATTCCTTTTTTAGTTTCAGAGGAGCACATAGAATTTTTCCGAATAGTTTAGAATATATATGTACTCCACCATAATTTATTATTATGTTTGTTAGTATTAAAAAAGGAAATAAAGAAGGAAAAACCTTATAAAAGAATAACTTAGCACCAGATAAAGTAGCTTCTATACAAAACCTAGGTGCTATAATAATATATATAATTAAAATTGAACATAAAAAGGTTATTATTATATTTTCATTTTTAAAAAGCTTAAACAATAAAATAAATATTAAAAATAACATTATATAAAAAAATAAAGTCACTATAAGACTCCTAGAATTGATTTATTATAATTATATTTTTAAAATCAAATATTATTACATTAATAGATAGTATTTTTTATTATAGTAGGACTTCTAAAATAATCTTCATTAAATCTTATATTATTATTTAAAATAGAATAAGCATTGGTAGCCTTTATATCTAAGTTTAAGAGAGTATTAGTGTTTTTCGGTACTTTTGTATATATCTTAGTAGAGGAATGTTTTTTAATTTCTTTTAATATTTTTAGACCCTTTTCATTAGAGGCTAAAACCCTTATATAGTTTGGAGTGCTTTTAAGTAAGGTGTTTAAATTATAGTTTTCAAAACCGATAAAATATTGACATAAGATTCTTCCTATGCGACTATAAGCATATCTTTTACTTTTTATTTCTCCTACTAAGCTGTCATAAGTAAAATTTTTTTCTAAGGCTTTATAGATTCTATTATCTAATCCTTCTGAAACATCAATAAGACTATGCAAATTTTTATATCCACATATATATTTATATCTTATATAATTAATCATAGAATCTTCCATAGAGAAATTATAGCTTTTAGTAATTAATTTTTTAAATTCTAAAAAGCATTCTAAAGGTAAAAAATCTTTTAAAATATTAATATTTTTATTTTCTTTTAAATATTTTCTTATGGAAGATGCACTAGAATATTCTTTGTGTAAATTTTCATCTTTATAATTTGCACCTTCCCTTGTTATAGTAAAAGGTTTTATGGAACTATTAAGTAATAGTAAAGATTTCAAATATTCTATTCCAAGAATATTATTAGATAAGGATAGTATTTTATTTATATCTTCACTCATAATTTTATTATCCTTATTTAGTTCTACTAAGGCTAAATTTCTGGCTTTAGCAAAAGATACACCTTTATCTAAATAATTTTTTAAAAGAATTTTGTATTCTAAGGGTTCCTCTAAAAGAGTTTTGGCTATATCCTGTAGGGCATTAATATTGCCTATTTCACTTCCAAAGCAAATATTTTTCACTACATTTAAATTATTTAAAATGCTTATAGCTCCAAAAGAAAAAAATTCTGCAGAGGAAAGACTATATAATGTAGGTAATTCTATAACTAAATCCACTCCTTTTGATAGGGCTATATCAGCCTTTGTCCATTTATCTAAAATTGAAGGAAATCCTCTTTGTACAAAATTACCACTCATTATACAAACTAAAGCATCACAGTCTGTTAATTCTTTTGTTTTTTTTATGTGATATAGATGCCCATTATGCATAGGGTTATACTCTACAATGATTGCAGATACATTCATTAAAATCAATCCTTTTCAAAGTTAAATTCTATGAATTTTAAGATGTAATTTTTCTAAGGATGTCTTAAAATTCAATTAATATTCCGATGTTTATTAGAGGATATATAAATTGTTTTATGAAAAAAATTTTTCTTTTTATATTTTATAAAAATTATTATAATATGTAAGAGGACAAGTTATAATAACATTTTATAAGTAAAAGTTAATGAAATAATTTTATAATGATTAAATATTAATTAATTATGTTAAAATATATATATACTATATGATACCATAAACACAGCTTGCTATACAGAAATCTATATTATATTTATGGTACATTGGAGGAATATAAGATGAATAGTTCTATAGAATTAATTTATACTGTAAAAAATGTAATGAAGACAGATTTTATAAAAGTACTTAAAAATGAAGCCATATCATCTGCCTTCAATAGAATGGCTAAACTTTATAAAGATGAAGTTCTTATAGTAGATGAAGATGACAATATTATAGGTATATTTACTAAAAATGACCTATATAAATTAGAAAATGAAGGTAAAAGATTTAGTGATAACTTAGAAAATTATATAAAAAGAGATGTAATAACAATTTCTGAAGAGAAATCAATTATTTCTGCAAGAAATATAATGGTTAAAAATAAGATAGAAAGATTACCTATAGTACATAATAGAAAAATAATAGGAATAGTACATTTAGACGATTTAAATAATGAATTATACACAAATGTAGAAGAATTATATGCTCTTCAGGATAGAATTTTAGAGAATATGCATGAGGCAGTATGTATAACAAATAACAAAGGTGTAGTAATATATTGGAATAAAAGTTCGGAAGACCTATATGGTGTGAAGAGACAGGAAATAATAGGAAAATATTTAGGGTCTTTTTTTCCAAATGCTTTAATATTAAAAGTTTTGAAAAAGCCTAGAAAAATAACTAATGTAAACAATGAGCCTTCTCCTGGAAAAACTGTTATATTAAGTGCTGTACCTATATTTAATAGTAAAAACAAATTGATAGCAGTGGCTTCTACAGATAGGGATATAACAGAGGTAATATCTTTATCTAAAGAACTTATGCAGGAAAAAAAGAAGGTGGAATTTTTTGAAAGTGCCTATAAAAAAGAAATAGCTTCAAATTATAGTTTTTCATCTATTATAGGTAAAAGTCAAAAGATAATAGAAAACATTGCTATAGCTAAAAAAGTAGCACCTACCTCTGCTAGCGTTCTTATTACAGGAGAAAGTGGAACGGGAAAAGAGGTTTTTGCAAAAGCTATACATAAAGCTAGTGGGAGAACTGGAAACTTTGTAGCTATAAACTGTAGTGCTATACCTGAAAATCTTTTTGAAAGTGAATTGTTTGGTTATGTGGGAGGAACTTTTACAGGTTCATTAAAAGAAGGGAAAATAGGTAAATTTGAATTTGCTAACAATGGTACTTTATTTTTAGATGAAATAGGGGACATGCCACTTAGTATGCAAGCAAAACTCTTAAGAGTTTTGCAGGATGGTGTGGTTTACAGAATAGGAAGTCAAAAGGGCACAAAGGTTAATTGTAGAATTTTAGCTGCAACAAATAGGGACTTACAATTTATGATAAAGGAAAATACCTTTAGGGAAGACCTATTTTATAGATTTGCAGTAGTGCATATAGAGTTACCTCCATTAAGAGAGAGAAGAGATGATATTAAAGATTTTATAGACTTATTTATAAACCAAATATCAGAAAAGGAAGGCATAAAGATAAATACAATAGATAAAGAGGTTTATGATATTTTATGTTCTTATAAATGGGAAGGGAATATAAGACAATTGAAAAATGTGGTAGAAAGGATGGTAGTTTTATCAACCAATGGAGAAGTAACAATATCTTCTGTTCCTAATCATATAGTGCAGGATGTAGAAGAAATTGAAGGGGAATCTCATCATAGATATGATTTAAATGAAGTAGTTAAAAATACAGAAAAAAAGATAATAAAGGAAGTAATGGAAATAGCTAAAGGGAATAAAAAGAAAGCAGCAGAAATACTTAATATAAAAAGAAGCACTTTATATTATAAATTAAACCAATATGATTTAATTTAAATTAAAAAAATTGATTTATCTGTATAATGTTAAAAAGTTTAAAGTATAATAAGTATAATAAATAAATATGGCTTTTTATATAACATATTGTTATTGACATATTTCTATTATTTATTGTTACAATAGTCAAAATATGATATTATAATAAATGGGAATTTCCTAAGGAGTGATAAAATGTCAAATTTATACAAGTTTTATCTTAAAATGCATATAGGTGCACCGAGTGTGCCCTGTGTTAAAGAGGGGGAATTTGTAGAAAGAGGGCAGGTTATAGCAGAGCCTAATGGATTGGGGGCTAGAATTCATAGTAGCGTATCTGGTAAGGTTTTCAAGATAACAGATAAGGAAGTATTAGTAGAAGCTTCA
>Ga0129306_1002828_pt1 | contig 14345 bp, 13 predicted proteins | sample P827metagenome_FD_94438 | JGI IMG/M metagenome (GOLD analysis project Ga0129306, IMG submission 94438) | Capybara group fecal microbial communities from Wisconsin, USA - P827 metagenome | ecosystem: Host-associated > Mammals > Digestive system > Large intestine > Fecal | place: USA: Wisconsin...
AAACGATTCCCCAGAAGGTAAATTTCGATTCACGTGGACTCTTGTGCTCATGCAGGATCAAGATTCCGCCAAACGTTGCGATGATCACGTTCAACTGGGTGAATACAAAGGCAACCGTAACCCCAAGCATCCGAGCCGCAAAGATGTAGGCAAATGCCGCAATCCCCCATGAGATACCAGCCAGAATATTGGTGTACTGTTCTTTTTGCGTAAAGGCCTTTGCATTGCCTGAAGCCAGATCATAGATGATGGCTCCTAATAAGATTCCCAGTACTTCTGGCAAGAAGATGCCGACTGAGTCTTCATGCGCCAGGATCGGCATCTTAGGGAATGATGAGTAGATCCAGTAACCAATCGTCGTTGCCAGCAGGAACAAAACATCCTTGGTCGTAACGTTTTGACCATTGGAACGATCGGTAAACGAGGTCATCATTGCCCCAATAATCACGATTGCCAACGCGATAAAGCCAATTGTCAGTGCCCGTGCCGAGTGCCATTCACCGAAAATCAGCACCCCGATGATTGAGTTACCAACCAATTGGAAGACAGTTGACAGCGGCACCGTATTGGACACCCCGATTCGCTTAAATGAAACGAACTGACCAACCTGAGCCGTTGACCACAGTGCCCCGCAAAGCAATGAGAACAAAAATGCCTTCATGCTTACTTGCGGATGCATGATCAAAAAGGCAACCAAACCAACCAATGAAGCGCCAGCACCAATCCCAAAAATCTGGTTGGCTTCTGATCCACCAACCTTACCAGTAATCAGTGGCATAAAACCCCAGCCCAACGCTGGAATTAAAGCAATAAGATAAGCCATAATCAAAATCTCTCTCTCTTAAAAATTTCGATAAAAGTAGTTAAAAACTTTACGAAAAATAACTATACCTTAATGCAATCGTTTTCACAAGTATTTACATTCAAAAAGTTAGTAAAACTATTGGTGGTATCGATATCCTAAAAGCGTTTACCATCGGCATTGCAAGCGATTGCTCAAAAAGTTGGTCTAAAATTGAAAAGGTTTGCAATTTTATTTTCCAAACTGATATTTTTAAACATCTGTCTCACTGCGCGGCGTAATGGCATGCGGGGCGTATTCGCGATCAGGGAAAAAGAGCGTAAAAGTCGTTCCCTTGCCTAATTCGCTGGCAACCTTGATTGTTCCTCCATGCAGCTCAACTAAATGATGGACGATCGCCAAACCAAGTCCTGATTCACCATACTGCGTGTTCATTCGCGAGCGGTCGGCTTTATAGAAGCGTTCCCATATCTGCTCCGTCTGCTCTTTAGTCATCCCAATCCCGTTGTCCTTAATCGCAAATTCAGCTCCTTTTGGCAGTCGCCGACCGGAAATCTCAATTTTGCCATTTTTCGTAAACTGAATGGCATTTTGGATGATGTTAAACATAATCTGGACAAACCGGTCATAATCGGCATAGACACGCAGAACCTTGGGCAGATCCACAGCCAGCTCATCATTTTGCACCTTGGCCTTTTTTCGCAGCTGAGCCTGGAGATTGTTGATCACTGCTGTTGCATCAAAGACTTTGCGGTCCATTGAGATCTGATTGGTCCGGATCTTTTCATAGTCCAGCGTGTCGTTGACCAGACGAATCAGGCGCCGCGTGTCATTTTGCATCAATTGAATACTATGCTTTTTATCCTCTTCTGGAATCGCATCGTAGGCCAGGCCTTCCAGTAAGCCATTGATCGTGGTCAAAGGCGTCCGCATTTCATGAGCTGCATCAGCCATAAAGCGCCGCCGCCGTTCTTCTTGTTGACGAATCTCTTCTTGTGATGCCTGCAGTGCATCTGCCATCTGATTGAAGTCGCGGCCCAGGTCATCAAGTTCATCATTAGATTGAGTATCAATATGCACTTTATAGTTGCCGCGTGCGATCTGGTGCGTTGCTCGGCGCATTTTACTGATCCGCTGCGTGGTTGAGCGAGCCAAGAGATAACTGACCACCAGTGCCACCAGCATTGCGATTACAAACGTTGCCAGCAGATTGTTAAGGATCTGGTGCCGGCTTTGCTCAACCGTTGATACAAAAGTCCCAATTGATACTACCGCGACCAGCTTTCCCTGATAAAAATACGGTCTTAAAATATCGGTCATGCTTGGATGCGGACCCGGCTTTGACTTTTCTTTTGTTCTGTTTTTATCGGAAACGTCCAAACGGGGATGGTCGATTTTCTTTTGAATCGTCTTCCCCTGCTTTAGGGCCTGCCATTCCTTTTTGGTCAGTGTCGCCGTATAGCCGTTGCTGGCAAAAATTTTCTGCTGGTCGGCATCATAAATCGCAAAGTGCACGTTTTGCCGCGCTAAAAGATTCGCATTGCTTTTCAGCGATGACGTCTTTAATCCCTTAAACTGGCGCGTTGTCTGATCATATTTAATGGAGTCTTGAATCAGACTATCGGCGTCCTGCTGCAATTCTCGCCAGGTATTGGTATACAAGGTTCGATTAGTAACGTTGATAAATGAGATGGTTACAATGATCAGCAGTGTGCAGATGACGGCAAAAAAGCTCAGCATCTGCCGGTAGATCAGCTTCATTGATCTTCAACCTCGCTGTCATCAAATTTATAGCCAACGCCCCATACCGTTTGAATAACCTGGGGACCGGCCTTTTCAATCTTTTGACGCAGCTTTTTGATGTGTGCGTCAACCGTTCGTTCATCACCATAGTATTCATAGTTCCAGACCAGCTGCAGCAGCTGTTCTCTGGTAAATACCTGTTTCGGTTTGGAAGCCAGCGTCTTTAACAGGTCAAATTCTTTGGGCGTAAGGTTTTCGATCTGCTGGTCATCCAAAAATGCCTCACGCGTCTTGGAATTCAGCTTGAAATGCGGCGTCTGCACGTCAAAGTCACTGGCAATCTGCTGTGTGCTGCTGCTGAGCTGATTAAGCTGGGTGCGGCGGTACAGAGCTTTAATCCGGGCAATCAGCGCGATCGTACTAAATGGCTTGGTAACGTATTCATCAGCACCCATTTCAAGCCCCAACACCTGATCGCTTTCTGAATCACGTGCCGTCAGCATGATGATTGGTACAGTTGGCGAAATTTTACGCATTTCAGCTGCCACCTGCATCCCATCCATCTTGGGCAGATTGAGGTCCAGCAAGACAATATCCCAGCCCGTTGGATCCTTTTTAAACATTTCCACGGCTTTAACGCCATCTTGCGCGTAGCCAGCCTCCCATTTTTCTTTTTTGAAGAACATTGCCATCATTTCGCATAAGGTTTGATTGTCCTCCACCATTAAGATTTTCATTTTCTTCACCCCGTCAGTAATTCTTGATTAATTCTAAAAGTCATTATACGGCATTGATCTACTACAATAGGAATATTTTGTGACCAAAGTGCGAAACTTTAATAAATTCAGCACCGCTATCAAATTAATCAGGACCCTGAAATTCTTGTCGCGTGCATTCAGAAATCAAATATGTTAAGATTTATTCAGTAACGGGGATGTTTATGGATTCGACGGGTATAGTTCGAATTCCGGCTGCGTTTCGAAGGTTGCGGCTTCGTAAAAACGCTCAGTTTCAAATTATAACTGCAAACAATAATTCAAACTCTTACGCATACGCTGCCTAACAAGTAAGCATGCGTAAATCCGGCTGGGCTCGTCCATGGTGCAGTACCGGGTTTTATCTAACAGTGGACTTACGCTTGCTGCTCCGGCTTGAAGCAACAAGAAGAGACCAATCAAGCTAGTTGTGTGAGTGAGCCCTGATCAGCGGCGTTCCAGACAATGAACCTTAAATAGCTGAGATATGAACGTAGACGCCGAAATGGCGATATATTCGGACGCGGGTTCAAATCCCGCCATCTCCATTTTGAGTTGTAACCATGTAGCATATAACGTTATAAGCGTTGCTATATCAGGCTTTTTCAAAATTACATTAATACGAAAAGGTAACAGTTTTCAAAAAAATGTTACCTTTTTTTGTTACCTTTTTTATCAAAATATCAGCATGGTTAGTCGGTATTGGTTGTACGCCTTGTTTTATTTAAAAACGTCACTAATCATTAATTTGATTAGCGGCGCTTTTTTAGTCCCAATAACCGTTATCGTACTGGTATTTATAAATATTATAGCCATGAATCACATCATCAAGCGGTACAATTCCTTCCCCAGTGTCAGGATCAAGCGTAATTGTGATTCCTTCAAACACTCGCAACGGATCAATATTGTCAGCTTTAAACCCCATTAAGCGATTGCATTCATCAACTGTAAAGCCATTGCCAATCCATTTTGAATGAACACTCAAAACTGCTTCACGAATATCGCCAATTTGATTAAGGTAAACTTTTTTCCCTGCTACAGCTTCAATCTTATCAACTGGCACATCAAAAGCACAGGCAATTTCAGCAGCCATGAAGTAATTACGATATTTACTTGGCATTATCCCTACCTCCATAAGATTAACACAGCTTAGACCGGTCTTGAGACGTTCTGAAACCATCAAGCCAAGCCCATTGATCATCTCAAAGCCGCTCATAGCGTACAAAAGGAGCCATTCGTGGTTGAATGACTCCTCTATAAGGTTTTTATTTAACGCTTGACGAATTCATTATCAATGATTATATCATCTGGAAAAATAATTATCATCTTCTTGGTTGTAATTTAACGCATGCTGCAAGGCAATGTCATTAATTTAAAGCCTTGACAAAATTTATAAAATAATACTGAAAAACTGAATTTTGAAAAATAGTCCCATCAAAAACGCTGAAAATCAACGTTTCAGCAACATAATTTCTAACCTCAAGCACATCATAACAACACGTTAAAAAAGAAAAAGATTTTATATTGTTGAGATAAAAAACTCTTAGACATCATAGGAAATTGATTTAAAACAAATGTAACACTCTATAAACAAAAATAAAAAAATACTTCATTATGCATATGCATAATGAAGTATTTAAAATGATTATTTATAAATATCATTTTAAAGATGTTTTTAGATTAGCGAGCTTTCTTAGCGGAAAACCACAGATAAGCTGCGCCTACACCGATACCAACTACCCAAGGCATAGTAGATTCCTCCTTTCTATTGAATGTATAATAAACTTATCATAAAATAAATATATAGTAAATATGTAATTAGGAATGAATAAAATGTTAGAAGTAAGAAATATAACTAAAAAATTTGGTGAAGTTACAGCAGTAGATAATCTCAGTTTTAATGTTAATAAAGGTGAGGTTCTAGGTATTGTTGGACAAAATGGTGCAGGGAAATCTACAACCTTTAAAATGATTATGAATTTCTTGAAACCAGATCAAGGGAGCATCACAGTTAATGGTCATGAACTTAACGAAAAAGTGCTAGATACAATTGGATTTTTACCAGAAGAACGTGGGCTTTATCTTGATATGACAATAAAACAGCAAGTCTTATATTTTGCTGGACTACATGGATATGATTTAAAAAGAGCATCTGCTGATTTACCTTTATGGATGGATGCTCTTTCAGTCAAAGGGAATGAAAAAACTAAGATTAAAAATTTGTCTAAAGGGAATCAACAAAAAGTACAATTAATAACTTCACTTATCCATCGGCCCAAGCTAGTGATTTTAGACGAGCCATTTTCTGGGTTGGATCCTGTAAATATTGAGTTGTTGATAGAAACTGTTAAAAAACTAAAAAAGAACGGAACGGCTGTTATTTTTTCCTCACACAATATGAAAAATGTTGCTGAAGTTTCTGACAAAATTTTGATGATTGTAAATGGAAAACCACGTCTTTATGGACCAATTAATGAAGTTAGAGAGAAATTTGGCAAAACAAAGATATATCTCGAAGGCGTCTTTGATGATTTATCAATAGGCGAATTATCAGGTGCGTTGGAGTCTTCTGATGATTATCCTGGAAAAATTATCACTTTTGATTCCGAAAAGCATGCAAAGTCAGCCATTATGTATGCTCGCAAGTTTCCGTCTTTGCAAGGATATAGACTATTACCACCGACATTAGATGATATTTTTCGGTTGGTAATTAAGAAGGAGGAAAAAGTAAGTCATGGGTAAGATTCTGTCAGTTGCCAAGATGGTATTTAAAAAGAGATCACTATCTCCAACCTATTACTGGATGATACTTGCACCAATCGTAGTAGCAATAATTGGAATTTGCTTTGCTAAATACATGCAACATCAAAGTACAAGTGAACGACCTATTATTGCTGTTGTTGCAGATAATAATATAAAAAAAGCGTTAGAATCAAAGAAATCTACTTCATATCAAGTTAATAAGAAAATTAATACAAATGATTCAAAACGTTTAAAAATGTATTTAGCTGATGGAGTTATAGATGGCATTCTATATGTTAATAAAGATATTTCAAAAATAACCTATAAATATAATGCTAATTCAGAAGCATCACTCCCAATAAATGCATTAAAAAATGATTTAGCCTCTCTACGCTCACAAATGATTGCTGCCAATTATGGTATATCTGCTAGAGAATGGATGAATTTAAATAAGTTGCCAACAATTAAAAGGAAGATATTAAATAAAGAAGCAAGTATTGAACTTAATAATAGTGAAACTGCACAAAATTTTAGTGAGGCAGTAGTAATAGTCGCATTTTTCTTTTTAACAAGTTATATCAGTATAACAGGTGCCGAACTTGGCAATGAAAAAGGAAATCACTTGATTGAAGGAGTTTTAGCTGCAATTTCTCCTAAAAAGCATTTTGCTGGAAAAATGTTGGGAATAGGATTTTTAGTGATTTTACAGCTATTAATTTATTCCGTAATTGCTGCTTTTTCTTATATCATTTTGAAGCATACAAAATATCATAACTGGTTTAATCTCACAAAGTATCTTCAACACATTGATACTACCTACGTACTAATCGTAACTATGTTGACGTTATTTTCTTTGGCAGCTTATATATTTTTGTCAGCTTGTTTTGCATCTTTTGTATCTCGCTCAGAAGATATATCACAAGCAACGACAAGTGTCGCTAGCATTATGATGATCCCATATTTCTTGAGCTTTTTAACACAAAATAGTCCCAATATGGGTATTGCAAAGGCCTTGTCATATTTACCATTCATGAGTCAAGGAATAATGCCAGTTCGATTAGCACAAGGAGCTGCATCTTATCAATCTGGATGGGTATCGGTTTTGATTTCTATGATTGGCGCAGTGATAATGTATTTTATTGCAGAATATGTCTATGAAAAAAATGTTTTCTCATACAATTCTGATGCGCCACTGCGGGTTATCTTTAACAAGGTATTGCATAGATAGCATTATTATAGTGTGCTAAAGCTTCTAGCATTAGGTATGGTCGCTACCTGAAATTAAGGTAGCAGTTTTCATATGATGACTTGATGATTGGCTAAAACCGGTATGAAGCATATTTGCTCATAGTTGCAGAACCAAAAAACGACAACTTTTTGCTGAAATAATGAAATCATTTCACGCAAATTATTGTCGTTAGCTCGGCCTAATTGACTTGAAAAGTCAATTAGGCCGAGCTTTTTGATCAAACTTTTTTACAAAAAGTTTGTCTAAGGGGGTCAAGGGGGAGCGAAGCAGTCCCTCTTGCAAGCAACCGTGTAGACTATGTAATAGTCTACAAAAGGGGGTGCTTGCCTTCAATATAGTGTTCTTAATTGGCAAGCGAGCGGTTAGCGAAGCTTGGCCATTTAGAACACTAGCACAAGAACGCGATTGCGTAATGAGCGTTCAGGCGTCATATTCTCACTTTGATGCTTAAAATCAATAGAGAATTAGAAGTATTATGATCCTTGGTTCTTGCTAGCAACGTGAGCGAAAAGCGATCGTTGAGAGCTTAGAACCATAAGCAGGAATGCGATCGAATAGAGAGCATTCAGGCGTTATAGTTTCGTCGTAATTTTCAGCTTAGATCTGCCAAACGTTTTGTTCTGGTGTGGTCACCAGAAAACCCGTCAATGAGACCGGTGTTGCGTACCGCAAACCTAACCTCATTGACGGGTCTAATTCAGTATAAGCATTACGGCTGCAATGCTAGTGCCTCTATTCTTGTTACTACTACATTAATAGCATATTAGCCTATTATATTTATATCGCTACGTATAGCAATGTTACATCCGGCCCATCTTCTACTGACCCTGTCCATGTAATGACATTGGGATCCAATTCAATTGCATCAGCCCGCTTTTTTCGGACGGCTGTTTCTTTTATTTCAAGCTCGCCAAGATTTTTAACAAGAATCACCACATCGCCAACGTTTTGCCATTTTCGCCGATGGAGATCCTGATCAAAATACGAAAATCGAAAACTATGAGTTGCTCTTGGATTCACGATTTTTAGTTTTTGCCCTGGGTGATCCCTGCCAAACTTTGTTAATTCCTCAACAGCATTTTCATAATTATCTGGCTTTGATAATAAATTGAAGAGGTGATTGAGAGCCTGATCAGCTGTTATGCTTTTAGCTGAAGTATACGGTATTGCAGTTATACTAAGCGCCACCGTATGTTCCAATCTAGCATCAATAACTTTTATTTTTAAGTTATATGGAACTAATTGAGTCGTCCGTTTTCCACTCACTGGATCACGCACTAACTTTCTCACCGGTCGCTCAGCAAGATAATGCCGTATTTTTTTCAATAGCACATCAGCATCATCAAAGGTGTTAACGCGGACAATTGACTTACTGCCTCGCCTAATCGTTACAGAAGTCAATGTTTTATCCTTGATAATAATAGCTGGAGCATGCCAGAGAACCTCACCACTTTCCTGCACTATCTCATCTATCCCGCCACAAAATGCTGCGAATTTATCGCCGCTTTGACGCATTTCGCCTGGTAAATACATTTAATCACCCTTTTTCTCTAATAGCATATTAAGCTATTCATCATCATCTAGCCATTCGTCGTTGTTGTCTGCCGCATCATCTTCCCATGTGCCGGCCAAATCGGTTGGATCTTTTTCGGCTGCTTGTTCGCTGACCGTTTTTTCCGCCTCATGCTCACCTTGGATCAAGACTAGCAGGCTTCTCTTTAGATTTTGGCTTTCTTGGCTTGGGAACTACCACAATGTCATAGTCGTGCAGGACGTCCTTTAAGCTGTCTAGATTTGTCTTTTCCAACAGCATCTTCCGTACTTTTTCACCATAGATTTCCTTGTCATGCTGTTCAGCCGCTGCTAATTGCTTTTTAATTGCGGCAATATCATACCTTGATGTCATCTTCTAAACCTCTTTCCTTGATTCTTGGCTCTAAGCCGTTCAGCGTTCTTCTTCTGTCGTTCAACCGCACCATCAACGATTCCAGACAATCTCTTGGCCTGTTGTTTAGCAATACCGTTAATTTTCTTCAATTGCTCCGGCGTTGCTTTCACCAGGGCCCTTTTTTCTCGTTCTGAAAATTCAAACTGTCCGTCTGACCACACGCCTTGATCAACCATGACCAGGTATCGCGTCATGTCCGCCGTGGCAGCGATTAGCGGATTGCTACTGTTCTCCGGCAACTCGTCCCTCAGCGTTACAGCCACGATTGCTTTAGGCGCAGCAGTCTTTTTCGATTGCTCAGCCACCTTAGCAACCAATCGCGTCTGTCTCTCGAGATCTTGATAGCTTTTTATGCTATCCAATTTTTTTATTTTATCTTGAAAGCGTTTCATTTCAGCTTTTCGACGCTCGAAATCGGCTCTTAGACGCTTCATTAAGGCAATTGATCGGTCAATTGCTTGTTGAATGCTTCTAACAAGCTTAATAATCGCTCGTTTTCTTGCTCCAACTCGCTCAATTCTTTCTCCTGCATCTCCAACGCTTTGCTCCAATTGCTGCTGATGCTTTTGAACTGCATCAATTGCTTGTCGTCTAGCGTCAAGACGAACTGATTCAGCAGCTTCTCTTGCTCGCTCTGCTCGTTCTTGTTGGATTCCTTCTTCGTACTCATCAATGTTCTTCCTTTCGTATTTCGTACCCAACCGCTGACCTCGGCTGATCCGCTTTTTGCCTTCGCTATCTACAAAGGCAAATGATATGCCGTTTTGACCACGCCGTCTTAAGTCAACCTCTCTGGACTTCAAAGCATCTTCCAGACTAATATTATTCTTCTGAATTTCGTCCAAAGCCGCATCAATCCGTGAACGTAAGTCATTTTTCCAAACATAATGGCCTTTAAGCTCAAGCTCCCGTTCACTGATGGTCTTTTTGACCTGTTTTGAACGCTCTTGTGGAATTTCCAGACCAAATTCACGGCAAACCTCATCGTTAATATCACGGAATGAAAGCCATTCATCATTCAGATTTTCAACGTGCCATTGCTTATAGTCATCAAGATTGGTCTTGTTGATAATAATATGGTTGTGCAGCTTGTGCCCCTTACCGTCGACGTGCGTATAAACAGCGATCTGGTATGGAGGATAATAGCCTTCTTTGCTCTCATCATCAACGCCGCCGAAAGCTCTCCTGGCAAATTCATAGCCAATCTCATTGCACTTCTGCCAGTCATTAGGGTTGATAATGTCCAGATCATCTGCTGCGAATGATTGAATGATTCTGACAGCCTGATTTTTTACCGTATCGCCATTAGCATGCTGCCTAACAGCCTTCATTTCATTAGCAGCATAGGTTGGGCTGATGTTTATTCCGCTTCTGACAACAGCACGATCACTACTTTTCAACGCTGAAGGCGGGCAACCATGCTCTATTAGCCATTCTTTCGTGTCTTCCTTCATACGATTTGGGCCTAAAGCATAGCTGATGGCAGCTGCTGCACTCTTGGCCCTATTCATCTTAATCGTTGCCATACCTCAGCTACCTCTCTGTCTAGTGCTTCCAACTCTTCTTTAACAGCAATCCATTCCTCCTCTGCGACTTCGCTTTTGGCCTGATTAAGCCGTCTGGCAATCTGATTGATGTTGTTGCCTATCCGTGATAGATCAATGATTATCTTATGGTATTCGTCGTCCGCTAGCTTAGGCTCTTTCAATTTGGATTGCATGACAAGGTGTTTGCAGTATTTAGGAACCGAGAGGCCCATAATACGCGCTGAAGCTTGGATTTTAGCGTACTCAGCCTCGTTGACCCTAATATTTACCTGATGATTATCAGTTCTAGACATCTTCTTGCCTCCTCTCTCTGGATAGCATAATGTGCTATCCATCTTACTATCGGTGTGGGCAATAGGTATACCAATTTTAATTGTTGCTAATTATTACTGAATTTTAAAAAAACCACTCTTTTTGGTAACGTGGTAACGTTTTAGTTTTATTCTTACAGTATCAACAATTTTATGCGTAACCTTCTTGGTAACGCTAGGTAACTGCAATAGCAAATAGCGTTACTGACGTTACCAAACGTTACCTTTGAGGTAACGCCACTAAAGCTTACTGCCACAATAGATTTCACGTTTTCGTTACCACGTTACCGTTAACTGATCTTTTTTTGTTTTTTAAATCTTAAAAAACATACCAATTATTTTTTAATCGATTGGTTGACATCAGGGAATTTTTTCGATACGTATCCCAAATCATCTTCTTGGTGCAAATTAATAATATCAAGATCCGATTTTAACGTACGCACTTTACAATGCTCCTTATAATATCCAGGAAATAGCTTTTGGAGCCGTTCAATTGCAGCTGCAATAAAAGTACTTTGGTCGACCGTACGATAACCATATTCCTTAGCGTAATTGGACCAAATTGCATATAAATAGGCATCTGGTATACGTTGCATATCTTTTAGCCACGAAGCATCGTTACCATCTACGAAAGCATCGTCGATAAACGTCCATACGCTATTATTAGTATGCTCATACTGATTAAGTGCTTGTACGGAAGCAGATGCTTTTAAGTAGCGATTAAAATGGCCTTTCTTAATCAATGCTGTATAAAGTACATATTGAAGTAGCTTTGGATCAGCCAAATATTGGCCCTTAATCGCTGAATTCTCTGTACCGTTAAAATTTGCGTTGAATGGAATAATCAACAATCGACGATAGACCCCGCCATCGTCGCTAAACCGTGGCATCTTATTACAGCTTTGGATCACCATTGCTCGTATGAACGTCGGATATTCCGTTTGGCCTTTTGGTTCAGCAATTACCGGATCACCGGTAATAACACTGTTGAAGTTTGATTTATCAACAATTACCGTGTTCGCTGGATTATCGTCGCCAATAACGACTGATTTATTGACCAGTGATTCCATGGCGAAGCGTTTTTCGAAATCCGCTACCTTCTTCAGTCCATAATTATGACGGCCAACCAGATTTTGGACCAGTGCCTGGAACGTACCCTTGCCGTTGTTGCCGGCGGCGTTGCCTAGCAAAAAAACGGCCTTGTGCAGCTTGACTGCCTTGTTCGTATTGCATGCTGTATGCAACACTTGCCAAAGCAGCTCAACAATTTCTTTATCCTCACAAGCAATCTCATTCAGCCACTCGCCAAGGGTCCATTTTGTCCCATCAGCATTAATAAACACTGGTTCTTGCGGCTCGACCAATGATACAGGCTTCAGCACTCTGCTAATGCCATACTCTGCCGTCGGCAACGGTGTTTCGATTTTTGTTTTTACATAAACATCAGGCGTGTACGGCAGAATCTGCTTCGTTTCCAAATCGACAATACCATTACCAATGGGTACATAACGCGGACTGCTGACCGCATCTACTGGATCTTTTCTACCTTCAATTTGTTTCAGCTGATAAATTACATCTGTTGCTCGATTTTTGTTAAAAGTTGGTTCGACAGCAAAAATAAACTGACGTAGTTGTCGTTCACCTTCGCGATAAATACCAGCTTCTGGATCATACGTAGATAAATGCAAGCGTTCATCATCACCACCATCAAACCAGCAGAAATGGCAATACTTAGCAATAATGTAAGCTGTTTCAAGCGTGCTCAAGCGGCTTATTTTCTTTTTATTTCCTCCATTGTTGCTACTGTTACTATTTTTTTCTTCCAAATACCGCTTCCGTTCTTTTTTCAACAAAGTAATTAATTGGCTAACCGTGTACGGCTCTTGTGTTTTAGAATTTGTTCTTCTATAATTATCAGTGGTAAACATATTGTCCTTCCTTTCTGGGCGATATTATTAGAGCGTTTTGCCGAGTGTTGCATCACTCGGCTTTTTTATTACGTTTTCAAAAATAACCAAAATACCGTCTAACCGTGCTGTCCTATTTAATTAAACAAAGTACTTATAGTCTTATAGGCATTGTTTAATCAACCAATCATTAATTTTGTTAATCGTTTGACCCTTCATTTCGTTCGTACCTTTTATTGCTTTACGAACTGTGAAGACATTTAAACCTAAAGTCTCTGCCAAAGCTTTGGTAGTAAGATTCAATTCGCCTTTTTTTCTTCGCAATAACAATAATTGGTTATCAGACAATTTCATACATATACCTCCTTACTTTTTTAACAAAAGATGTTAATAAGTAATCTAATTATAACTTTTTTTGTTATGTAATCAATAGTTATAAAATAAAATGTTATTTCTGCTATAATACTTGATGACGGAAGGAGGTGATATTTATTGGAAACAACTTACTAATAACTAGAAAAAAACAGCATAAAACTCTCAAAGAGGTTTCTGCTGTGACTGGAATTTCCGAAATGATGCTTAGTAGATACGAAAGAGCAAAAAATGAGCCAAAGCTGAAGACTTGGCAAAAACTAGCTGATTATTTTGGGGTTTCAGTTCCTTATTTACAAGGTATTTCGGCAGAATCTAATACTAGTGAAAGTGATTGGTTAATAGACCCGTATGTAGCAAATCAGCGTGGACATGGAATTTTTGATGATGAATTAAGAATTAAAAATGATAGTCTTGTCGATATGTTATGTATGGTTTACGGCCAATATCGCGATACTTCGCCAGATTTTATTAGAGAAAAAGCCAACTTGACACAGCGTCAAAAGAAAAAAATCATGATTGACTTCTGTGATTTTCTAGAACATGAAATTGCCCAGAATTTTGAAAAATAGCTATTCATTTACCTTTCAAAACGTACAACCAATACCGTCTAACCGTGCGCATTTGGAGGAGAAAATGGCTTTTTATCAAAAATATCAACTCAAAAACGGCCAAATAAAATGGCTTGTTATGTATCGAGATAGTCTTGGTAAGCAGCATAAGAAAAAGGGCTTCCGTACTAAGAAGGAAGCCCAGTTATACGCTGCAAATATTAAAGTTGAACGTGCAAGAGGTCGCGAAGTCACTCACAAACTGACGTATCAAGAAGTTTATGAGCAATTCTTCATCGTGCCTTATACAGCCAGTCATGAAGAATCAACCGTGGTTAAAGTTAAACAAGATTTTCAAAACTATATTCTACCATCATTTGGTGATAAACTCATCGCTAAAATTACTACGGCCGACTGC
>Ga0129306_1002831_pt1 | contig 14335 bp, 10 predicted proteins | sample P827metagenome_FD_94438 | JGI IMG/M metagenome (GOLD analysis project Ga0129306, IMG submission 94438) | Capybara group fecal microbial communities from Wisconsin, USA - P827 metagenome | ecosystem: Host-associated > Mammals > Digestive system > Large intestine > Fecal | place: USA: Wisconsin...
CCGGAAGCCCGGTGACCGTCACTTCACCGCCTCCCGGAACCGCGATCCGGAGGCCCTGCTCCAGACCAGGACCGGTCACGGTAAAGATGGCGGATTCCCCGTCCTCAAGACCCGTCTTCCGGATCACAAGCGGCGCGCGCTTCCGCCTGAACAGGCCGTAAAGCGTCACGTCCTCGTCTGTGATCAAGGCATCCTCCGGCAGCTGCGCCGTAAGCTCCGGGTCCGTGTACCATCCGTCAAAGTCGTAGTTTTCCTTCGAGGCAGCAGCCCTCGGGATCTCCGCGCCGTAGACCAGTGTCTGCGGATTCTCAAGGCCCTCCGCCTCATAAAGGGAGAACGGCTCCGGGAGGTCATCGCACCTTACCATCCGCGTAACGGTGTGCGTGATGATGGTCCAGCTTCCGGTGATCACGGTATCCGTCTCCACCATGAAGTCGAGGTCGATGCTCCAGCCGCTGAAGGTATATCCCGTCATGGATGGCGCAGGCGCCGGCGAAACGATAGCCCCGTAGTCCACCGTCTGGCTTTCCGGCAGCGGCGGCGCGTTTTCCGGAACCGTCCCTGTATACGCGTAGGATACGGTACAGGTGCTGCGCTTCCAGACGGCGTATAAAGTGCCGGTCGTAACTCCTGGCTCACCTCCGGAACCATTACGATGCTGTAAGACGATGGTTCCACCAGGTTGGTATTGAGCATCTCTTGCGGTTTCACTTCTAGCCCACCCTAGAAAAGTGTATCCCTCTCTTACAGGTAAATTGGTCGTAATAATGAATTCATGCGACAAGTCAGTTGTTGACAAATCTGATTCAGGATAAAACTGCTCTTCAAAAGTTCCTGTTCCACCATTTGGATCATATTTCAACTTGTATCGAAAACTCCAAAGTTCAATCACATAAGTTTTCGTAAACAAATTGTAACTGTAATCATCGCCGTAAAAATACTCATCGGATACATCGTATACTTCTAGCTGATTACTAACATCAACTGCTTCATGCCCATCAACAGGAAAATAAGCTTCTTCTTGAATAACAGCCTTCCCATTTATATACACTTCTACATGTCTTAGTTCTGTTTCAGTAGAAATATACGCTCCTCCGACCTGGTCAACGGTGATCAGGTCCGGGTCCTCTATGATCCCTACGGGGATCCTGTGAACGTTCACGGTGCTCTCTTCTTCCGGAGATGCGCTGATCCGGAAGGTCTTGTCGTCCTGCCGCTCCAGCGTTTCGAGTCCCTCTTCCGTCATGTAGTACCAGTACAGATCGCCGTCTTCGTCCGTCCGGAACTGCATTTCCGTGGAATCCGGGAGCGCCTTCACGCAGTCCATCTTCGTATAGGCGACCGGCTCATCCTCGCAGAACGGATCGTCCTGAGACGCATCGTAGAGATACATATCTACTGTGCCTGGCGGGTCCGGCTCCGGCGCTTCATTCTTAAGCTGAAGCTCGCACCCTGTCACAAAGGTCTCATTAAGGCTTTCCGCCCAGGCATAGTAGAGATACCACAGAGGGCCTCCTACTTCCTGGTATTCGCGCTTCAGCATAGGATAAGTGCTGTCATCCTCCGGCGCCTTCCCCGGGCCCTTCAGCAGGGCTGCAAGGAATCCCTTTTCACTGAATACCGGTCCTTCCTCGGGAAACGCGTCGGAAGGTGTGGCAGCATCATCCCGGCCGGCGTCGGATGTAGACGCCCGTCTGCGTGACACATCGTAAACGGATGTCTGTCTGCGTGACGCATCGGAAGCGGACGCCTGCCTTCCCGCCGCATCTGAGGAGGATGCCCGCAGGAGCCTTGCCGCGTCCGGGGAGGTCGCCCTGGTCTGTCCGTCAGGATCCGTACTCCTGCCGGACGCGTCGAAGCCGGAGGCAGTGCCGAAATAATCCCGGTACGCATCCTCTTCGTCCAGATATCTGCCCGCGCCCTTCACCCATGTGATAAACGACTCGAAGACGGACGTGATGTTTTGGACCAGTCCGGAAGCCCATCCCCCGTTTCCGGCTTTCCCGGAAACCGTTCCGCTGCTTCCGGAAGTCTCTTCCTGCGCCCGGTTTCCTTCAGCATCTTCTGACGCACGCTCCGTTTCCTTCTCCGCCGATGTTCCATCTTCCGCGTGCCAGGCAGTACCTTCTTCCGATCTCCCGGAAGGCTCTCCCGCCGCAGAAGAAGACGCCGGGACCGGTACGGCGGGATGGTCCTCTGTCAGGGTCTCCGCCGTCATATCCGGGATCCTCCGTTCTGCCGGTTCTGTTGCAAAAATCGTCTGCGAGAACACGGTCAGCGCCGTCAGGCCGGCAAGCAGCGTCACCGCTGTCCTGCGGTGCCCTCTTTTCATCCGTATCTTCCTCCTTACTGTGATAAACCCGCTCTGCCCTCATGATTTCGCCTCCGGCCAGCCGGAAGCATCGAATACGGTGCTTCCGTTATTTTCGCTCTGGACGGCGCTCAGCACGACGTCCAGCGTAAAGGTCCTCCCGAGATAACGCACGTCGATCTGCGGTCCGGACGCGCGGATCTCCGTAAAAAGCGGCGGGCTCTCCTGCCCTGCCGGCAGCGCCTCGTTCAGGTAGTACCATCCGTCCCGGAACGTCCAGTGCTGAAGGTCCGGATCGATCAGAAGGCAGCCGTCCGCAGGAAGCGCGTCGCCGCTCACCCCGGTCAGAAGCTTCATCCGCACATAAGCCGGGTGGCCGCCGCGGTTCTCCGCGGAAACAGCCCTTCCGATCCGGCTTCCGGGAAGGATCGCGGCGCTCTCTGCCGGGAGCTCCTTCCCGGCCGGGTCCCTTTCAACAAGACACACGTCGATCTTTCCTGTCGTGACCGTGCTGACCGCGCGCGTTTCCTTTGAAAAATACGCGAATGATCCTGCCGTCATGCAGGCGGAAAGCAGCGCGGCGCAGCCGGCTAAAAGTATTTTCCGTTTCATAGTTTCGCTCCGTTATTCCAGAAGTCCGAAGGCCCCGGGCGCGCTGTCCGCGGTATAGTCAGACTGCACCGCCTCGGCGCGGATCCTGATCTTAAAGCCTGAGAGCTCCGCCATATCGCCGGAATCAAGGCATTCCGGTATGACGATGTTCTGAAAGATCCCGGCGCTCTCTCCTCCGGCAAGGACCTTTTTATAGTAGAAGGTCCAGATCAGCTCGTCGGCGCCCTCATCAAGGACCGGGGAGTCCCCGGACACGGTCCAGTTCGCCGTGTCCAGGCCTCCGAATATGCGGCCGATGTCGTCAAAGCCGTTTTTTTCGCCCCGGTGCGCTTCCCTCGCCCGCTCCCAGGCGCGTGCCCCGGTCAGGGTGACCTTCGCCCGGACATACTGCCCGTACGCTCCGGTGTTCCTGACGGACGGGTCCTTGATAAGCACCGCGCCGGGAACTACGTGCTCGTACGTATTTCCTTCCTTCGTGGTCTCCCCGCCGGCAGCAGGCCGCCCGGTCGCCGGATCGATCTTCGATTCCACGACCTCGATCGAGAAGAGGCTGTCCGGATCCTGGCCGCCGGCGACCTGGAAGTGCTCCGGCGCCCTTTGAAGCGACGTGAAATACGCCAGGGAACCGCCCGCGGAGAGCGCCGCAAGACCGGCCGCAAGCGCCGGGACAAGGAATGCACGTTTTTTCATCTGTTTATCTCCGTCCCGTTATAAATACATTACTCGCCAAAGCAGTTCTGGTAGACCTTCGCCGCCGCGGCGACAGTCCCTGCCGCCGGCGCGTTATCGTCTGTGCCGACCGCGGACTCCTGGGCGATGTAGCCGTAGAACTGAAGGTCGATGGCATCGCCCGCAGTGCTTTCGTCCCCGTCCGTAATGACCAGGCCGGTGCCCTCCGCGTTATTGTCCGCGACCCTGATCACATTGTCCTTAAGGATCGGGACGTCAAGGTCCGCCGACGCCGTCGTCTGCTCATCCACGATCGTCGCGGCGCCTGAAGATCCGTAAACGTAGATCTTTCCCTGGTTCTTTCCGGTGACGCCCGTCACCTCGATCCAGTCATCACCTACGTCGTAGCTAAGTCCCTTCGAATTATTCGCGGCCAGGCCGTCGACGATCTCCACATAAAGATATGCCGGGACCTCCGTTTTCTGTCCCTGTGTGATATGGATGAACGGGTCCTTCGGAAGGTCCACGCCGGGCGTGACCTTGTAGGCATTGCCGTCATCACCCGTGCCTGTCATGCCCCCGGGGATGTATTCGTTGCTGTCAGCCTTCGTGTAGCGCCCGTCAGCGCCCATCACCATGAGATGCTCCTTCAGGTCGAAGTTGTGAAGCTTTGTCTTCTCGTCATCGCCGGTGATCTCCTCCTGGTCCGGGTTCACGATCTCGCCGCCGCCCGAGGCGACGAAGGTATTCGTAACGACCGCCGACTCCTTCTGAAGATAGGCGAGCGATCCTGCCGCCGCGATCCCTGCGGCCAGCGCCGCTGCCGATGCCGTCAACACAACTTTCCTTAACTTCATAATGCTCCTCCTGTGAGAATGTTTATATTTGCAGCAGCCCGCGCGTGGCTGTCGCATACAAAATGAAAAACGCTTAAAGCTTACCTGCTGATCCCCCGTCCTTTTCGGTGAGGACCGTCCGGACCGGCGCCGCGGCGCCTGTTTCTTCCTTCCCTGCCGCGAATGCGCTCCCCGGTTCGGGCTTTAAAAGCTCGCCGATGACCATGAGAAGCATGACGCCGAGGAAAAATGCCGCCGCGAGATATCTGCCGCGCTTTTCCCTGAGCTTCATCGCGAGGAACCCGAGCTTCGGGATCCCGAACTCGGCCCGGCCCAGCACATTTTCAAACCATACAGGCGCGCCGTCCGGCGTGTCGTTGGCATCACCCTTCGTCCGGAAAAAGCCCTTCTCTTGATCCGCTTCAATGACACGGTGCGTGACGACCAGAAGGTCACTGTTCGCGACAAAGGTGATCACGTCCCCGGGGCGGATCTCATCCGCCGGGACACGCTTCACGTACACGAGGTCGCCGGTCCTGTACTTCGGCGACATGGACCCGGAAAGGATGGCGTAAGGCGTATAGCCCGCAAGCCGCACGCCCACCAGGAGCACCGCAAGCAGAAGCACCACCGCAAGCAGGCCGGCTGACACAGCGTTCCCTATGATCCCAGCCGCCTTTTTAAGCTTTCCCGCGCCGGGAAGCACTGATCCTGTCATGAGCCTTTCCTCCTTTTCAGGAAGGCCAGCACCGCCGCGAGCGACAGCACCGAAAAGATCACGCATCCCGGCACCGATCGTTCCCATAAGAGCGAGTACCTTTTTTCACCGGTGTCAGGAAGCTTCGGTCTGCGCCGCCGGTTCTTTTCAGGGATCGGTTCTCCCTCCAGGAAAGGAAGCACCTCGGACGATGCTCCTGTCCCGCTGCCGGATACACCTCCGGAGGAACTGCCCTTCGAAGCATTCCCCGGTGTGGCCTCCGGCGCGGTCTCCTTGGCAATGCCCGGGCCTTGGGTGTTTCCTCCGGGACTGTCCTTTTTCCCGGAGCCTCCGCCCGGCCCGCCGCCGGGACCATGGCCGGGATCATCACGATCCTCCGGTCCAAAGTCAGAATCATCCGGCGTCCTCTCTCCTGCTTCCTCCACCGTCACGATCCAGCAGAACTCCTCCGCGTGGTCCGCGTACGTGTTTTCAAGCTCCCGGGGAACACCGACGGTGACCGTAAGACGTGCCGCCTCGCCGGAGGAATACGTCCCAAGAAGAACGCCCTGTGCCGCATCTCCGTATCCCGCAGCTTCCGGGGCGGACCGGTAAAGGACCTCTTCCCCGTTCTTCACGGTCATCTGAAGCTTTGAAAGAAGATCCGAATCCCCTTCCTTCTCCGGATCCGGCCGCAGCAGAAAGCGGACATTATCTGACCCGCTGCTGTTGGCGACTGAGATCTCCTCCTCCGCGATATCCCCAGGCATAAGGTCCTTAAGCTCAGGAAACAGGTCCGTCATGGATCCGGTGCCATGCTCTGTCACGACAAAGCCCTCCTCATGCCCCTGGTAAACGATACGTGCCCCGCCTGCATAAGAGGTACAGGCAAAGGCTGCGCTCAAGCCGGCGGCCATCAGCGCCGCAGGCAGCTTCCGACTCAGTGTCATAAAATGAAACCTCCCCCTTCCTGGGATCGCTTATTTGTTTTGTGAAGCACAGTACTTTCGGAAAACAAAGGAAAAGCCCGCATGAATGCAGGCTTTTCCAGGTAAGAAATATGGGGTAAAACTGGTTAAATAATAATGTTTGAGGGGTAAAAACGCCGGTTTCAGTTCGAAAACAGGCTCTGTTTTTACCCCATATCCGTACTTCATGAATCATCCGTGATCGTCCATGGATACGCAAAAATTAACTGTAAATTTGTCTGCGCTTTCTCGATATCATGTGATTATGCACAAAAATCTTTGCGCAAATTTTAATTTTATTGGTTGACTAATCCGTTTTTCGGATGTATAGTGCGTTTATCAGTTTCGAGGTCCCATTACCCCATTAGCACTAAGTACTGTGCTTAATGAAAAAGGGGTCATCGGGGCTTTTTCTTATGTCTCCTCCTTTCTATTCTGTCTTTTCCCGTTCATCCCCGCATTTTCCCCAGTCTTTCCGTACATTTACGCCTTTATCATTAAGTAATGAACTAAACGAACCGGCATTGCCCAAAAAAATAAGCATAAATCAGACTTTTTCGGGTGCTTCCTTCAGGGAGGCGCTTTTTTTGTTTCCGGGCCTCCTTCTCCGATGCGCGTGACGCCTTGCTTTTTTCTCCATGCTCAGCTTAAGGTTTGCCTGAAGTTCATTACTTAATCGGAACTGATCCATGCCCTGTCCGATCATTTCCATCTGACGGCGTTTTGCTTCCATGGAAGGATGCACATACCGCCGCAGCGTCATGGTGATGTCGGAATGGCCCAGGATCTCGGAAAGCGACTTCGCGTCCATCCCGTGCTCCACGCAGTACGTAGCGAAGGTATGCCTTAACGCGTGGTAGTTGTACGCCGGAAGCCCGAGCCTCATAAGCACCTGGCTGTACCAGTAATAGTAGTTCCTCGGCTCCCTGTAGAGCCGCGTACCGGTCAGGACATAATCCTCCGGGGCTGCACGGTACTTCGCGAGGATCGCCACAAGCCCCGCCGGTAGCGGGATGTCCCTCTTTGAGGAGACGCTTTTCGGATCTGCGATGATGACCCGCGTCCTTGGAACATCGTCCCCCAGCCTGCTCCTGTGCTTTCGTTCCGTCTCCTCATGCGTCACGTTCTGGATCCTCGAAAGCGTACGGCGCACATGAAGCACCCCGGCTTCAAAATCTACATCCTCCCACTTCAAGCCGCATACCTCCCCGATGCGAAGTCCCGCGTAAAGACTTAAAAACACACCTGTGCACGCGGGATCATAGCAAAGCGAGAGATACGTCTCCAGCCTTGCGCGATCCGGCGCGCTCAGGACCCGGATCTCCGGAAGCTGCTTTTTGGGACCGCGGACGATGCTCCCCTCGGCGCATTTGTATCCTGTATCCCTTCCGTAGGCAAGGACCTCCTTCAGGACTGACATGATGCACGTTACGGTCTTCGGGGAGAGCGGCCCGCCGTGCTTCAGTTCGCCGTGCTCAAGCTTTCCCCTCATGTAAGTATCGATAAACAGCCTGTCCATCTCATTGATCCGGACCGCGCCGAGGTCCGGGCGCAGATGCCTTTCGCACATAAAAACATATCTTGAATAAGTTGATTCCTTTACATTCGGCCTGATATAGCTGATCCAGTTGTCAAGAATGACACTGAATTCAGGCATTTCTCTTTTCCCTCTCTTTCTTCTGGTATCAGGACGTTCCTGTGCTGACAGATTATCAGGGTCAGAACTAATCTCCATCTAAGATCTCCTTCTCCGTCACCGCCGCCGGCAGTGAGCGGGTCGTTTTTCAGGTGCACCAAAACAAGGCCTCATGCGAGACCACGCTTTAAAAAAGTGTAAAAAACAGAAGTGAAACAAAATGGAACTGAATATGGGGCCTATATGAATCCTATATGAATCCTGTATGAATCTGCAGATGCTTTAATCTGAAGCTTTAGAACCTGTGCTTAAGCTGCAGATCACCTTCCGGAGGTATATGTATTATATCACCCGTTTCGTGAAAAAAGCACAACAAAACACGCTTCAATATATAGTCTTATTGTATATTGCAACGTCATTTATTCCATATCGGACCCGAATTTCAAGTCCATTTTCAGCTTTGGCATTCATTTCCAGCAAACTTTTTAAATTCCTTCATGAAGTTTCTTTTCTTTTCAGCGGCCGCTCTCCGGCCTTATCACGCAAAAGTCCCCGGAAGCAGACACTGCTCCCGGGGACTTCGTCCTGTCCTGTTTATTTGTCTCCGAACATTCCGAAGAAGCCCTGCCTCTTCTTTCTGCTCTTGTAGCGGGTCTTTACCTGAGCCTCGGCTTCCTTCTCAGACATGGCGATGCCTTCGCGCTCCTGTTCCTTCCTGAGCTTTCCGGCCTCACGCTTTACCATCTGGGCATCAAAAAGCATCGTATCCCACTCAACATCCTGAGCTTCCGGCTCCTCCGTGATCGTTACAGAGGACTTTGACGCGGCCTTCTGCTTTGCCTGGGCCTCTTCCATAAGCCTGTCTGCAGTTTCTTTCTGCTCCCTGGCCTCCTTCAGCTCTTTTTCGGATGCCTCCTTCGCTTCCTTCAGCTGCCTGTCCGCGGCTTTCTCCGCTTCGCTCAGCTTCCTTGCAGCAGCCTCGTCCGCTTCCTTCAGCTGCTTTTCGGACGTTTCTTTCGCTTCCTTCAGCTGCCTGTCTGCGGCTTTCTCCGCTTCGCTCAGCTTCCTTGCGGCAGCCTCGTCCGCTTCCTTCAGCTGCTTTTCGGATGTCTCCTTGGCTTCCTTCAGCTGCCTGTCCGCGGTTTCCTTTGCTTCTCTCAGACGGTCTTCCGCCTCTTTCAGACGGTCTTCCGCTTCTTTCAGGCGCTGCTCTGAAGCCTCTTTCGCCTTCATGATCTGCTGCTCTGCAGTATCCACCTGGCGCTCGACCTCTTCGATCTGCTTTTCAGCGGCATTCAGTTTTTCTTCAGCCGTATCCACCAGCCCGGCAGCCTTTTTCTCAGCTTCGGCGACGATCGCAGCAGCCTTTTTCTCTGCCTCGCTGATGATCTCCAGCGCGCGGTCATCCGCAGATCTCAGCTTCCCTTCCGCCTCTGTATCCGCAGCCCTCAGCCTGTCGGAAACCGTAGTGTCAGCCGTCTTCAGCTTCTCTGAAGCCATTCCGTCTGCCGAAGCAAGGATATCCTCCATCCGCTTTTCAGCAACCGCAAGAATTGATGTCTGCCTCTCATTTGCCGCCGCAAGCTTTTCGTCTGCCTCGGCAGCCTTTCTGCCGGCTTCCGTGTCCGCTGCGCGGAGCTTTTCCTCGGCTTCCGCCGCTGCCCGGCTGAGCTTTTCAGCCGCCTCAGCTTCCGCTTTTCTGAGCTTTTCAGCAGCCTCGGCTTCTGCTTTGCTGAGCTTTTCCGCAGCCTCGGCTTCTGCTTTGCTGAGCTTTTCCGCAGCCTCGGCTTCCGCCTGGCTTACTTTCTCCGCAGCTTCGGCTTCCGCATCTGCCAGCTTTTTTTCTGCCGCGGCAGCTTTTTCTTCCGCTTCTGTTTCCGCAAAGGCAAGCTTTTCGTCTGCCTCCGCAAGCTTTTTCCCTGCTTCTTCTTCTGCCTGGCTGAGCTTCTCTGCAGCCTCGGCTTCCGCCTGGCTTACTTTCTCCGCAGCCTCGGCTTCTGCCTTGCTTACTTTTTCTGCGGCTTCGGCTTCCGCATCTGCCAGCTTCTTTTCTGCCGCGGCAGCTTTTTCCTCTGCTTCTGCCTCCGCAGTTCGAAGCTTCTCGTCGGCATCTGCCGATGCCTGGCTGAGCTTCTCTGCAGCCTCGGCTTCTGCCTGGCTCACTTTCTCCGCAGCTTCCGTATCTGCTTTGCTGAGCTTCTCTGCAGCCTCGGCTTCTGCCCGGGTCACTTTTTCCGACGCTTCGGCTTCCGCCTGACTCAGTTTCTCCGCAGCCTCGGCTTCTGCCCGGCTTACTTTTTCCGCGACTTCAGTATCTGCTTTGCTGAGCTTCTCAGCTGCTTCGGCCTCTGCCGCCGCAAGCTTTTCCGCTGCCCCGGCTTCCGCCTGGCTCACTTTTTCCGACGCTTCGGCTTCCGCCTGACTCAGCTTCTCCGCAGCATCGGCTTCTGCCCGGCTTACTTTTTCCGCAGCTTCAGTATCTGCTTTGCTGAGTCTCTCTGCAGCCTCAGCTTCCGCAGTCTGAAGCTTTTCCGCGGCTTCAGTCTCTGCCTGACTCAGCTTCTCTGCTGCCTCGGCTTCCGCTGCCCTGAGGCTCTCAGCCGCTGCCTCCGTGTCATTATCCTGCAGTCCCCGGACCGCAGCGGCAGTAACCGCAGCTGCTCCGGCCAGGCGCGATACCGGGACCGGCTTCAGCTCCGACGCGGCACCTGAAGAGATCACGTCCCAGTCTGCTTCCGGGACCTCTGTTTCAAGGCTTTCATCCGGCTCACTGCCGCAGACCGCCTTCATGGCTTCCACGTACCTGTCAGCCTTCGCCTGCGCCTCTCTGAAGCAGTCTGCCGCAGCTGCATGCGCTTCGGCAAGGGAACCGGAAACCGGCCTGTCGATCGCGCGGCTCTCAAGATCTTTTTTTGATTCCTCCAGAACCTCTGAAAGGCGGTCGATTTCTTTACTCTGCGCGAGCATCAGTTCAAGAAGCTGCGCGCGGCCCAGTTTTTTTAACTCTTTTTCAGTCATTTTCCGAAACCCCTTACTTTTCCCCTGAACTCTGTTTTGATGCGCCCAGAGGCCTCTGGCGCCTTCTCTGAAGCTCCGGCCTTATATCCCGGACAAGAATTACTCTGCACCGTTTCCAGCGCTCTCAGAGGCTTCCGGAGCCTTCTCCGCTGCCCCGGATGCGTCTGCTTCCGATGCTTCCTCTATATCGACCTCATCAACTGTCAGCGGCTCAGCTTCCTCAGTCTCTTCACCCGCTTCCGCTGCACTTTCGACCCCGGCAGCGTCCTCAGCCTGCCCTTCGATCTCCCTGAGGACCCTGTTCCATTCCTCCGTCTTTCCGGCGGCGGCGGCCTTCTCCCCGCAGATGCGGCGGATGTTCTCAAGGTACTGGTCGGCTGTCGCCTGCGCGGTCTCCATGAAGGAATTGACCGCTGCGCTTGCCTCCGCAAGGCTGCCTGTCTTTGATATCTTAAGCTCCCTGCCCTCAAGCTTCTTCCGGACGGAGTCAAGCTCCTCCGTAAGGCGGTCGATCTCCTTGCTCTGCTCGAGCATGATCTCAAGAAGCTGTGCACGGGTCAGTTTTTTCAGTTCTTTATCTGTCATAAAATGAAACCTCTTTAATCTTCACGTTTTTTTCTCGGGCTGATCAGAAGCAGGAGCAGCAGCAGGATCAGCACCGGGATCGCAAGGAACGGCGCGACGTACGCGGACTCGATCTGGATCGCGTCAGCAACGACCTTCGCTTCGCCCTGCGCGTTCTCGATCCTGTGTCCCCGCACCAGCAGCCTGTGCGTGTTGATGCCGTAAGGCGTACAGGTCACCAGCGTGCAGTAATCCCTGCCCGGACGGATCTGAAGATCGGAAAGGTCCGTCGGCTCGACCACGCGGATCTGATCACACTCATAGGTCAGCGTCTCGTTCAGGATGGTCATGGTCCAGGTGTCACCCTCAACCAGCTTGTCCAGGTCCGTGAACAGACGCGCACTCGGAAGTCCTCGGTGTCCTGAAAGCACGCAGTGGCTCCCCTCGCCGCCGACCGGAAGGCTGGTCCCCTCGATGTGGCCGATGGACGTCTGGAGCACGCTCTCGCTTGTGCCGTGATACAGCGGCAGGAACACATCGATCTTCGGGATATTGATGTAGCCCATGTTGCCGGTGTCGTTGAAATCAAGCGTATTGTTGTAGATCTCCCGGTCCTCGTCGGTCATCTGCCAGTTGATGCCGTCGCGGGCGATCTTCTCGTTGTACTCTCTCGCTTCAGCGATCAGCCTGTCGTACTCCGAGGTGTCCATGCGGGCGACCTCAGCCGCGTAGCTCATGATGGCTCTCGACTGATGGAAGGAGTTCCACCAGTCACTGAACGACGGGTACGCCACAAGCGCAAGCCCCGCGATAAAAACCAGGAACAATATGATCGTTGAAAGATGACGTTTGATCCACTTCATGTATTATCTCCGAATGCCATTCTTCCCATGGCAAATTTGCCCATAATTAGAGTTATTATAAATCTTTCCGTCGATTTTTCATAGTCCCCAGAAGGGCAGGAAATCTATTTTATGTTATCTGTTTTGGCTGCGTCACCGCAGAGGGCTCTTCTTTCCGTGCCGGACCATCAGATCAGGACATGGTTCAGGACATGGAAAATCCCGGGAAAGGCATAACACCCTTCCCGGGAAAGTCGTTAAAGCTTAAGATCCGTCAGAGCTTTTCAGCAATCGGTCAGCGGTCCATCCTTCTCTTTGAAACGAGGACGATGCCGGCGCCGGCCATAAGGATCGCGCCGATCACGTAGAACAGTGTGGTGCCCATGCCGCCTGTGACCGGAAGCTCGGTGCCCTGGTTATTGATAACAGTTTCCTTGTAAAGAGCCGTAGAATTAATGGAGGTATCAACATCCTCTGTGACCTTGGTCAGGTCTTCGCCTGCGATCTCAATATCCGCCGCCTTATTGTAGCCGGACGGGACCGTGATCTCCTTCAGGGTGTAAGCCCAGGCATTGTCAAGACCTTTGACAACGATCGTGGTGTTCTCCGTCATATCAAGCGTAGTAACGTCGCCACTTGCGTAATAGGTGTAGGTGCCGTCTCTGTTGTCAATGAAGGTAAGGGCTGATCCATCTGCCCACAGCTCGAACTGTGCGCCGGGAAGCGGCTCTTTCTGTCCGTCGACCTTCTCGACCTGGAACGCATAGGTGTAGACCACGACCTCATCATCGGGGATCTCGTTCTTTGCGGGCTCGCCGGCAGCAGTATCAAGGATGAACGCGTCATAGGTGATCTCGATCGGGATCTGGCCTGCCTCGCCGCCATGGTTCGCTTCGTAAATGCTGTTTCCATTCTCATCGACCATCGGGATGTTGAGGATAAAACCGCCTTTGCCATCACCTGCAGCCGTATAATTCGAGATCTCCTCGCCATTTACCTTAACAACCATGCTCTCCGGGTCGATGAACATGTTGGTAGCAGTATCTTCGAGCCCCCAATCCGTACGGATGGTGTCCTGATCGATCCAGTTGGTGGTGCTGGCGGAAACCAGGAAGCTTACCACGCTGCCGACGTGGGCATCCGCTTCCTTGGGATCGTCGACCTCTAACCCGTCAACGGCTACGATATTCTTTTCCGGGGAAACCGGTTCGGTCTCGTTCTTGTCATACACTTCCACATCCGGGATCGCGGAATCGATCGTCACCGCAGTGCCAAGACCGGAGGTGATGAAGTAGTAACCATAGTCAAGATCACTGAAGGTCACCGTGCTGTTTGTTGCATCAAAAGCGCCGGGAATGGCTTCTCCGCCAAAGCTTACATAATTCGCTTCCACCCATTCAAGGATAGTGGCTTCTGACGCATTCTCAAGCGCCCATACGCTGACGTTTCCTTCGGAATCTGCTGTGCTCCATCCGAACAGGCCTGCATCAAGGAGAACAGCATTTTCGGCAGCAGTCTTATAGCTTACTTTCAGATCTTCCCCTTCGCCGGCGATCGAAGCGTCGAATACCTTGTAAGCATTGTACTCATAGCCCTTGGTCGCGTTCCTGACCTTGATAGAGCCCGTGCCCTCTGCTGCGAATGCAGGCACTGTCATAAGAGCAAGTGTCATAGCTGCGGCAAGAATTCCTGCTAATAACTTCTTAATCTTCATGGTTTCCTGTCCCCTTCCTTAGCTTTTTTAAACCTTTACTGCCAATTTCTTTTATCTTCAGGACTTCAAATAACCCGGCGCATTCGTGATCTGGCCTTCCGGGCCCGGTCGAGATTCAGAGGCTTTACTTTTTTAACCTCCTTTCCCGTCTGCGCCTCGTTTCGAAGTCATAAGATACATATGCTGCGCCCATAAGCATCAGGACAAGTCCTGCGATGCGGAACGGAAGTGTGCCGCGGCCGCCGGTGTGCGGAAGCACCTTGCCGGACGGGTCGCTCACCGTGATCTCGTAGATTCCGTCTTCATCAGGTTCCACATTGCCGTTTGCAGCGGAATCGTTATAACCCGGCTGGTTGTAATATACCGTGTATCCCGGATCACCCTCTGCAAGCTCGATCCTGATCTCAACCGCGTCGGAGATGATATCGTAGCCATCCGGCGCCTTAGTCTCCACCAGATAGTAAGTGC
>Ga0129306_1002832_pt1 | contig 14332 bp, 14 predicted proteins | sample P827metagenome_FD_94438 | JGI IMG/M metagenome (GOLD analysis project Ga0129306, IMG submission 94438) | Capybara group fecal microbial communities from Wisconsin, USA - P827 metagenome | ecosystem: Host-associated > Mammals > Digestive system > Large intestine > Fecal | place: USA: Wisconsin...
AGAATTGCCAGCAGTGATCTTCAAATCACCGCCAGAGTAAATCGTCGAGCTGCTCTTCGATGTGTTGCCGGAGATGGTCACATTCTTGCCCTTCAGCGTGATTGCGCCGCTTGCATAAATCGTGCTCACGCCGAGTTCCGAGGTGTTATTCGTGAACTTGAGGTCGTTCGTCGCGATCAGGTTCAGAGTGCTGCCAGCGATTGCACCGCCCGTGCCGCCGCTGCTGCTGTTGGCAGCGTAAACGTAATTTTGATCGAAAGTGATGTTATTCGCGGTAATGTCGATATTCGAGCCCCTGATCGCACTGCCCTCTACTGTATAAACGCCCTTGACCGAGTTGTTAGAAAAGGTCACCGCACCCGCCGGTGCCGTGATCGTTACATTGGCTGCAGACTTGATCGCGCCGCCTTTGGCGTAACCATTCTTACTATAGACCGTGTTAGAATCAAAGGTAACGTTCTTAGCCGTGAGGACGACATTGCCATTGGCGCCCGTCGTTCCGACAGCCCCGCCGTAGGCATCTCCCGTGGAAGCAGAATAGTTATTCTTGAATGTCAGCGTCTCTTTGGCGGTAATCTTGAGTCCAGATACCGTTGCCGAATTTATATCAATAGCGCCTCCCCACGATATGGTGCTGTTACGGGGATCGGTCTTCGACGTTCCAGTGTAGTTGTTCTCAAACGTCACGTTCTTTCCGTCCAGCTCGATGTAGTCTGCCTGAAGCCTGGTGCCTGAAACAGTAATATCGGCTGCTGCCGTCATGGTCAGATTGTCACCAGCGCTGAGCCCACCACCGCTATTCGCCAGTTTGAGCGCGCCTGTCGAGGTGATCGTGATATTCTTACCGGCAAAAATAGCCCCGTCGGACGTGGTCGTCTTCAACCCCGTAATCGTCACATTTTTAAACGTAAGGTTGCCACCGTAATAACTGTCGCTGTACATTAGGCGTTTATCGCTGTCCGCGTTCGCGCCGGAGATAGTGCCGCCATTCAGCGTCCAGTCGCCCTTGATTTCGACATACTTCGGCGCGACCGTGCCGCTGATGTTAACAGTTTTGTCGGTCGCGTCTTTATCAAGCGTCACCGACTGGCCGTTGATCGAGCTGTTCCAGCTCACCGCCGCAGCTGCGGGCTGGGCAGCCAGCGGCGCCAGCAGCGCCATCGACAGCGCCAGGGCGCGAACCGTGCGGGTGCGGTTGGTGTTGTGGGTCTTTTTCATATCGTGTTCCTCCTGCTTTTGGGTTTTATCAAATCTTTTTTCAGTTGATACCTTGCTTGCCGTTGCCGGATCCTGTTTTCGACGCCGGTTTGATCTTCTTCCATCGCCATCGCTTTTGGTCAGCTCTTCTTTCGCGGGAGCTGCGTTTTTTGTTGACGCCCTGATGATACTACAAAGCGGCGGCGGGCGTATTGACACATTCCCCTCATTTTATTCGCCTTTTCCTCAATACCGCTTGATGATCGCATTGCGGCGTCGCTGATCACCTGGGATGGGCGCGTTCTGACCAGCGTTTCTTCTACAAAAAAAGGCAACGAACAACAGAACGTCAGCATTCTCTGCCGCGTTCTCGCATTCGCTGCCTTTTGATTATCTGAGAGGCATTGAAAGACAAAAAAGTGTTAGCTGTGCTGTGCTGTGCTGTGCTGTGCTGTGCTGTGCTAAGCATGGCGCAAGCGGGTATAACTGTCAACTCCTTTTTATATGAAGCTCATACCTGTTACGAGATTATACCACAGACTCGATTAGACAACAACTATAAAAAAACCGTCTCCGCAGCGATTTTTTCTGCTAAACGCCGAACGGCAAATACCATCACAGGACGGCGGCATTGGATGAATGTGTCTGCAACTCTGATCAAAATATTGGCGCCGGCGGGGCACGCCTGCCAGGCCGCCTCGGCCGAGCAAAAGCCGCAACGCCGGGCGGCCCTGTACGTCGGCAGCAAAAAAGCCCCCGAAGTTCGCTTTTCGGGAGCCTTTAGCTTTTACATGCTATTTTTTAGCAATGCCGCCTAGCTGAGCGCCCCCAGCCGCGCTTCAAGTGCCGAAGCGATGCGTTCGCTCGCGCGGCCGTCGCCGTAGGGATTTTTCGCCTTCGCCATGCGGCTGATGCGCTGCTCGTCGTCCATCAGGGCGGCAAACGCGGTCATCGCGCCAGCTGGATCGTTGCCTAGCAGCGCCACGATGCCGGCTTCCACGCCTTCGGGGCGCTCGGTCACGTTGCGCACCACCGCCACCGGCACGCCCAGCGAAGCTCCTTCCTCCTGCAGGCCGCCGGAGTCGGTCAGGATCAGCGTGCTGCGCGCCAGCAGGGCCGCCATCTGCCCGTATTCGAGCGGTTCGATCAGTTTCACGTTGGCACACGCCGACAAGGCCGGAGTCACCGCCTCGCGCACGATCGGGTTGAGGTGCACGGGGAACACGAACGTCCAGTCCGGGTGCGCCCGTGCCACATCCGCCAGGCGGGCAGCCAAGCCGGCCAGGATCGGCCAGTTCTCGCGCCGGTGCAGTGTCACGGCGACGACTTTGCCGGCCGGCGGCACACACCCCGGCAGCTCGCCGCGGCGCGAGGCAAACAAAATAGCGTCTACAGCCGTCTGCCCCGTCACAAATACGCGCTCCGAAGGCGCGCCGCATTTTAGCAGATTGTCGCGCGCGCCCTCCGTCGGGGCAAAAAACGTGTCGCACAGCGCGTCGGTGAGCACGCGGTTGGCTTCTTCCGGAAAAGGTTCGCTCAACGAGCCGCTGCGCAGCCCAGCCTCGACATGGCCAACGGGGATATGCTCCAAAAATGCGGCCCATGCCGACACAAACGTGGTCAGCGTGTCGCCGTGCACCAGCACATAATCGGCCTTCAGCTCGCGAAACGCCGCCGCGGCCCCGGGCAGAATACGGGCCGCCAGATCCGGCAGCGTCTGCCGGTCGGTCATCACATCCAGATTGCGCACCCACGGCACGCCGAAGATGGAAAGCGCCTGCTCAAGCTGAGTGCGGTGCTGCCCGGTGAGCAGGATCAGCGGCTCGAGGGACTGACATTTTTGCAGCGCCAGATACACCGGCGCCATTTTGATCGCTTCCGGCCGTGTGCCGAAGGCGAGGACGATCCGTTTCTTCATCGTTTCACACACCTTTCACGCCCGTCATTATACATCAAACTGCGCGCTGCTCAACATCGCCCGCGACTCTTTTTCGTCAGCGCCGGACGCGCCCGGTCGTTCCTATATTCTTTATCAGAATGCGATCATCCGAAAAAAACTGTTGCTTTCGTTCAAAGCTGTGCTATACTTGTGCCACATGAACGAGATATACCTGCGGTGTGCGTGATCTGGCTTTCCGTCTTGAGCCAACACCTATGACCCTTGGGGCGCTGTCGAACGGTCGTGGCCGCCGGCAAAACCCCTAACCTTTTTGGAAGGAACCGGGTCAAGACCGCCGTGACACGGCACTGTGGGTTTTCGTTTTGCGGGGGAGGCTGTTGGACAACAGTCTCCTTTTTTCGTAGGCGCCAATCAGCCGCTATTTTTTCGCACAAAGGTCGTGACACACATGCGAACTCCCCTGCTTTACCCACGCAGTTTCAAAGGTTTCATCTTCGACTGGGACGGCGTGATCGCCGAGACGCGGCTTGATTTTTCGCTGATAAGGGAACGTTTTTTCGGCGGCCGCCGTGTTCCTCTGATCGAGGGCGCGAAAACACTCCCCCCGCCTGAACGCGATGCCGTCATGGAAGCGGTGCGGGCCGAAGAGATGCGCGGCGCTGCATTGTCGACGCCCGTTCCCGGCGCTTCGGCGCTGATATCGCAGCTTGATCTCCTCGGCATTCCGTGGTGCGTCATGTCGCGCAACTGCCGCGAGTCGATCGACGCAGCCGCTCAGGCGATCGGTTTTACACTGCCGCCCCTCACCTGGGGGCGTGAAGCCGAATTCGTAAAGCCCGACCCGCGCGCGTTTTCATCAGCCGCCGCGGCGATGGGCGTGTGCGTGAGCGACTGCCTGGTGATCGGCGATTTTCTGTATGAACTGATGGGGGCTCGCCGCGCCGGCGCCCGCTGCGTGCTCGTCAACAGAAGAGACGAAGAGTGCGAGTCGTATGCCGACGCAAGTTTTGCTACGCTTGCCGAATTTGCCGCCGTGTATGCCGAGGACAGGCCGCTCGTACCCTGGGAATACCGCCGCGCCGCCGAAAGCTGCGGTGTCGGCTCTCTCGTTGCCATGCACAAAAAATGCGTCGTCGTTGACCGGCACCTGGACGCAAAAACGCTGCAGCTGCTCGAAAATCTTGCCTCGCGCGGACTTGGCACGCTGCAAGCGCCGCAGCGCAACGTGACCGCCGCCGAACTGGCGGACACGCCCGGCCTTGCGCCTTCCTTGCTGGGACGACCGCTGCGCGACGCTCTTGCACAGCTGATGCAGGCGCGCTACCCGCTGCTGACGATCGAAGACGGCGCTGACGGCGTTCCGCTTTCGCAATTTGAGGCGCAACATGAGTGAGTCCGCATTTTGGGAGACGCCGCTGGCCGAGCGCATGAGGCCGCGCACGCTCGACGAATACCGCGGACACCGTTCGATCCTCGCTCCCGGGCAGCCTCTTCGCCGTATGTTGGAATCGGGCGCTGTTCCCTCGTGCATCCTCTACGGACCGCCCGGCGTTGGCAAGACGGCGCTGGTGCGATTGATGGCCGCAGTGACGGAGCGCGAGCTGTTCGAGATCAACGCCGTTTCCGCCAAGGTGTCGGAGCTGCGCGCGCTGGTCGCTCAGGCGGCCGAAGCCAAGCGTTTTGCCGGCGGCAGGTCGGCGATCGCCTTCGTTGACGAGATCTATCACTTCAACACCTCACAGCAGGACGCTCTGCTTCCCGTCGTGGAAAAGGGCGACATCATCCTCGTCGGCACCACGACCGAGAATCCGTATTTCGAGATCAACAAGACGCTGTTGTCGCGGCTGTTGATCTTTAAAGTGGAACCGCTGGAAAAAAGCGACCTTGTCGCCATATTGCGCGCAGCGCTGACCGATAAAGAACGCGGCTTGGGCGCACTTGGACTGAGCTGTGCGGCCGGAGTTGTTGAAGCCATCGCCGAGAGCTCCGCAGGCGACGGCCGGCAGGCGCTGACACGGCTGGAATTTTTGGCCCGCACGGTCTCGCTCACCGGACGCAGCGAGATCACCGCAGAAGACGCGGCGCAAACGCTGCCGCAGGCCGCACTTCGCTACGACCGTTCGTCTGACGATCACTACGCCGTCATCTCCGCCTTCATCAAAAGCATTCGCGGCTCCGACCCTGACGCCGCCGTATACTGGCTGGCCAGACTGCTTGAAAGCGGCGAGGATATGCGCTTTGTCGCACGACGCCTGCTCATCTCGGCCGCCGAAGACGTGGGGCTGGCCGATCCGCAGGCGCTGTGCGTAGCCGCTTCGGCCGCCTATGCCGCCGACATGACCGGCCTGCCGGAAGCCAAGATCATCCTGGCCGAGGCGGCGGTCTATCTGGCCTGCGCTCCCAAGAGCGACAGCACAACGGCTGCCTATTTCAGCGCCGCCGAAAGCATCAAACGCGGCGACGTGCAGCCTGTGCCCGCCCATCTTATCAACGGAAATCCCGATTACGTCTATCCGCACGACGATCCGCGCCACTGGGTGCCGCAGCGGTACCTGAACGAGCCGCGGCGTTTTTATTCGCCCGCCAAAACAGGCATCGAGCCTTCCATCCGTGCGCGTCTGGCCCGATTCTGGCGCCGTTTTCGCGACGACGAAGGCGTTTGACCCCATACAAATATACAAAAAAACTGCCGAACGAGCTGATTGCTTTCGTTCGGCAGTTTTATTTTTGCTCCGGCTTACGAGCGTTCTTCTTTTCCGAAGATCACCCGCAGCACCAGCGGGAAGCCGGCCACGACATAAAAGTCACGGATGCTCTTGGCGATCAGATTGCCCCAGTGCGGGCCAAACTGCGCCACCATGGGCGACTTGAGCTCATTGACGATGAAAAAGAGCGGCACGAGCCCCAGAAGCGCGACGACAGCGCCTTTGGCATTGAAACCGGGCGCGCGGAAGCGGATCCAGTTCTTTTCAACAAGGCGGGCCGCAAAGAACGCGATCAGACCGCCGATGTCGCCATACGCGTCGTTCAGCATCTTCTGCGGATCGACCAGCAGACGGCCGTCTTTGTAGTCGAGCGGGTACGACTTGAAGTTGACATAGACCAGGACGAGGATGCCGATGACGATCCCATAGACCAGATAAATGTTTTCTTTGCCGGGGTTGGCCTCAAAATATTCGCTGATCCGCGCCACGAACCACAGGCAGCAGGCGCCCAGAGCCAACCCGACGAGCACGTCCTGCGGCGTGTGCACGCCCAGGTAGTTGCGCGAAAAGCCCGTCAGCAGCAACAGGACGATGCACAGCCACGACACGGCGCGTTTTTTGTCCCACTGCCAGGCGGCAAGGCCGCCGTACATCGGCGTGGCCGACATGGTGTGTCCGCTGGGGAACGAGTAGCCGCCGGCCGTTTGGATGGCGTTGTTTGCGGGCACGATGCGCGGATCGCGGATCCAGGGGCGGTACACGCAGCAGCTTAGCTTGACGAACGCGTTCAAGCCCAGGCTCAGCCGGGTGGCAAAGATCACGCGCAAGCCCACGCTTTTGTTCACGCACCAGTAAATGAATACGGGTATGAAAAACAACTCGCGCACGGCAAAGTGCGAAACCCACGTCATCAGCGGCGTCAGCGCGTCGCCGATAGCGTTACGGAAGTTCTGCAAAAACAACAGATATTCAATGTCCACAAACAATTCCTCCTAATTGTATTATTTATCTAAGGAAACGCTGATTAATTCGTCCGCGCCCTGTCGGGCTCATTTAATCAGTGTTTCCCAGACTTTACGGCTTGTGAAAAAACTTTTGTTCGATAAAACACCCAATCCCGCAACAGCGCCAGCGTTTCGCGCCAGGCCATTGACGTGACGTTCAGCCCCACGCTTGTGGGGATAAAATGGAACAGCCGCCACGGCGCGCGGCGCACAAGGCTGGGCGCAGGAGCGGCACACACTTCAAAATCGTTCATTTCAGCCCAAGCGCAGCGCATCGCGCGCGGAGCGTGAAAACGATCAGTGACGATACAAACGGCAGGACGCTTCTGCGGATCGGGATAAAGATGCCGCAGCAACTGCGCGCTTTTGGCGATGTTTGCGCGCGTGTTGAGAGAGTGCGGCTCCATGATAAACGGAACGTTGCCCAGCCAGCGTGCCATGACCGGCGATTCGATGCCCGACAGCAGCAGCCGCGAATCGCTGCGTTTGCTCATCATCCTTTGAGCATGGCGCAGGCGCCTTTGCGACGAAACAGACGGCTGATACATATCGCCTTCCGCGACAGCGCCGCCCCCTAGCACCACAAAAACGACCGGATGTTCGCCCCGCAGCGGGGGCTGCTTATCGGCAAGATGCTCTAGCGCGGACAACATTGTCTTTCCGCAAAAATCGGTGCAGGCAAACGCAAAAAGCAGCGTAAGCAGCACTGTCAGACACACTCGGCGCTTTTTCAGCCAGCTTAGGGGAACGGTCTGCACCAACACGACCGATATCAGAAATAATCCCAGCGGCGACAATACCGATACGGCCAGCGTCGATACGAAAAACGCCGTGCCTGTCATGGACGAAGCTGCAGCCGCTCGCTCGTGTGCGTGTTGAGATAGGCTTCCAGCCTCACACGGCTCATGCGGATATGCGCGCCCATCGCCTCGCGCACGCGCGCTTCGTCACGCGCCAGGATGGCTTCGATGATCTCGACATGACCTTCGGCCAGGCGCTTGATATAATCCGGGTCGCCAAGCGAATACGGACGATACAGGTTGATCACGTCGACCAGCTCCTGCAGCGAATTCATCAAAAAACGGTTGCCCGACGCCTGGTAGATAAACGCGTGAAAGCGCCTGTCTTCTTCAAGATATTTTTCGGGATCGGTGCTGTTGTCCATGTGACTGAAGATCTCGAGGAATTCGTTCAGTTCTTTTTCCGGCGGATTGGAAGAGACAAGCGCGGCAGCAAACTTTTCCAGCTCTTCGCGCAGTTCGTACAGCGCTCCGGCATCGCTGATGGAAGGCAGCGAAACATAAGCGCCCTTGCGCGGCGTCAGCGTGACAAGCGAAGTTTTGGCAAGCTGGCGGATGGCCTCGCGGACCGGAGTGCGCGATACGGCCATTTTTTCGGCCAGCTCCACCTCCGACAATTTTTCGCCCGGCTTGATGATGCCGCTGACGATAGCCTGTTTTATTTTTTCGTACACGATCTGACGCAGATCCATATTTTTTGCCGGATGCAATGGATTGTACATCGTTAGTCTCCTTACCTGGGCGAAAGCGCCCGAGTTGATGTTCTGTGCGTACATTATACAAAATCCGCTTACTCCGCGCAATAAACAGATAAAATCAAGAGAGAAATTTGAGAAATCCTTTGAGAAATCATCTCAAGAAATCATAAAGAGCGCGAGTGCCCGACCAAGTGCGAGCACTCGCGCTCTTTATTTGAACAATAATTGCGTTTAATACTCGGAGAACCGCTGATCCATCGCGGCCAGGTATTCTTCCTTCGTATAGATCGGTTTGAAGCTGCCGAGGATCTTTTTGGCCTGAGCCGCGTCGTCGGCAAGCAAGTCGATCACGGTGGCAAGCAGCGCCTTTGCCGAATCGATCACCGCCGCGTCAAAATCGGTCACATGGAAGGCAGCCGAGTGCAGTGCGCCCACCGAGCCGCCGGCCGAAGGATGAATGCCGGGCATGAGGTGACAGATATCGCCCATGTCGGTTGAAGCGGAGAAATACGTTCCCGTTTTCACGTTTTGCACACCGGCAATCACCGCGGCATTTTCGGCAAACAGGGCGTTCAGTTCCTGGTTCACCGCCAGCGGCATATCGCCGGGGATGCTAGTGAAGTGGAATTTGCAGCCGATCGCGTCAGCACCGCTTTTAAAGGCCTTCTCCACCTTAGCAAAAACGGTGTCGATCGTGGCAGCCGAAGCCGCGCGCACATAGCCTTCCAGCCGTACATCATCGGGAACGCTGTTGACCGAGTCGCCGCCTTTGGTGATGATGAAATGCACGCGCACATGATCGTCATCGCGGAACGTCTCGCGCAGCGCGTTGACGGCGTTGATGCCCGCCACGGCAGCATACAGCGCGTTGATGCCCTGATCGGGAGCAGCGGCCGCGTGCGCCTGCTTGCCCTCGTAGCGCACCATGAACACGCGGAAACCGTTGCCGTGATACGGCACGGAGAACCCCTTGCCTTCGGCAAACTCGCCGGCATGGATCATCATCGCCATGTCCACGTCATCGAACTCGCCCAGACGAACGAATTCTGGTTTGCCGCACAGGTATTTGATCTTGCCCTCGTCGCGCATCTTCTTGCGGCGGTCAATCTCGATGAACTCTTCAGCGGGAACGGCCATCAGCGCGACCGATCCGTTAAGCTCGTCCATCACGCCGCTGTTTTTCAGCGCCGCGGCAGCCGTGAGCAGGATGGAAGTCTGCAAATTGTGCCCGCAGCTGTGTGAAGCGCCGTCAACCGGATTGGCCAGCGGATGATTGCGGCAGACGATACCGTCAAGTTCGCCGATGAGCGCCACTTTGGGACCTTTGTTGGCACCGATGTCGGCCCGCAGCCCCGTCAGGGCGATGTTCTTTTTCACGTTCAGGCCGAGGGCTTCAAGCTGCTGCGCAAGCTTGGCGCTGGTGCGCGTTTCATAAAAGCCCAGCTCGGCATTGGCTCCCACGTCGTCGGCATAAGCACGCACCGTTGCCGCCGCAGCTTCGGCGGCAGCAAACGCTCTTTTCTTCAGTTCTTCTTTGTTGTTCAAGGAAAGGACCTCCTTCAGAGATGATTATTTGCAAAAGTTGAGGTTATCATACCACATTTTGCCTAAGCCTGTACTCAGAAAGCCGGATCATATAAAAAACTCCGAGTGGATAACAACCAAAATGCCGGATAACGCTCCCCCGCAGCATCTCACCGGTTCAAGTCTCTTTCTTTTGCCATGTTCAACTTGACGGAATCCCCAAAGCGTTGTATCCTACGCATGTTGCGCTCGTAGCTCAATTGGATAGAGTGTTGCCCTCCGGAGGCAAAGGTCGTGGGTTCGAGTCCCGCCGAGCGCGCCAATAATTTAGAAACAGAAAGAAAGAAAAGGAAAGAGAACAAAAAAGCCTTGCGAAAGCAGGGCTTTTTATGTTATCCTTGGGAGGCAAAAGGAAAGAGAAAGAAAAAGAACGAAACGACGTTGTACCCCAGGGTACAAGACGCCCTCGTTTTTTCCCCTCTCAATCAGTACCCCAAGGAGGTGTGCTCATGCTCACGGAGAAGACGATCCGCGCGGCACAGCCGAAACAAAAAAAGTACCTTGTCTGCGATGCAGATCATTTGTACCTTGTCGTTTATCCCTCCGGTCTGAAAACATGGATCTTTCGACAACAATCCGGCGGCAAACCCATCAAGAAGACGCTGGGATCGTGGCCGGAAATGTCGCTGTACGACGCCCGCACGGCGCGGAACGCGATCATGCAGACTATGCCGGCACGCGGGCGCAGCGTTCCGACGTTCGCAGTGCTGGCGGAAGAATGGCTGACCGAGGTGTACTCCGCTAAAGTCACGGCAAAAAGCGTTTTGCGCCAGCGCTCACGCCTTGCGAGATACATCAATCCCGTGCTGGGGGACTTGTACCCACGCGACGTTACCGCCGATAAAGTGCTTGATTTGCTCCGCGGCGTCGAGCGGCAGGGATTTCTCGACCTGTCTCATGACCTGCTCCAGATGATCGCCGTTGTCCTTCGCTATGGACGCAGCCGGGGCTTCCCGAGCGCGAACGTCTCCGACGATCTGCGCGGAGCCTTGCGCCCTGCCCGCAATCAGCACCGCGCCGCGCTGACGCGCCGTAAGGACGTGGCCGGGTTGATGCGTGCTATTTCGTCGCTGCCGGAAAGCTCCACGAAACGCTGCTTGCTGTTCACGATGTACACGTTGGCAAGGTCCGGCGAGGCAAGAAAAGCAACTTGGAGCGAGATCGACTTTGCTCGTTCCGTGTGGGAACTGCCAGCCGAGCGAATGAAGATGAGACGGCCGCACATCGTTCCATTGAGCCGTCAGGTCCTCGAAGTGCTCACGCAGGCGCGGCGGTACGACGGCGGAGGCGAGTACGTCTTTCCCACGCCGAGAGCAAAAGGACGCCCTCTGTCGGATATGGCCATGCTGGCAGCGCTTCGCCGGCTGGGGTACACGCGCGAAGAAATGAGCGTCCACGGTCTGCGCACGATTGCCTCAACGCTGCTGAATGAAGCCGGCTGGAGGCCGGACGTGATCGAACGCGCCCTGGCTCATGTGGAAGAAAACGAAGTCCGCGCCGCATACAACCGAGCAGAACACGTAGCAGAACGCCGCGTCATGCTACAGTGGTACGCAGACTTGCTCGACGCTCTGCGCGACGGGAAGCCGGAGCCTCCGAAACCTCAAATTTAAACTGAGAAACTTAAAGCCCCGCGAACCGGTGACATTTTGTAACCAGTTCGCGGGGCTGTTTTTTTACGGATTATTCCGCCGCACCAGATACCCGCCGCCGAAGCCCAGCAGCAGGCCGTAGACAATGCCCTGTGTTTTGCCACGGCGGACGCGACGACGCCACGTCGAGCGCTCGACGGTTATTTCGTGCTGGAGCTCAGCAAGCTGACGCTTAAGGTCGGCCTGCTGGGCCTTCACTTCGTCGCGCAGGGCAATAAGCGCTTGTTCACGTATATTCGCCTGCTGCTTGGCAGTGGTCCAGCCGGCGATGGTGTCGCGCATGGCCGCGTCGGTGAGGTAATAGCCTTTGGCCGGGGCGGTCCAGCCGGGCAGCACGCGCTGGGCGTCAATGCCCTTTTCTGTACTCTGACAGCAGGCCGGCGAGCAGGTCAGGCAGATCGTCGTCAGACATAGCAGCCATTTTCTGATTTGTCTCATTGCGAGCAGTCTCCTCTCTTTGTTTGGCGGCGTCGAAGATCACTTCCACGCGGCGCTCGTTTTGGGCGGCCGTCATTTTGATCTCGCTGATCTTCTCCCCCACTTCAGGGTGACCTGCGTAACCGTGAAACAACCACCAAACCAATACCGCAAATACGATCGCCGCCAACCACAAAGGCCAGCGGCGATTTTTCGTGTTCAGCAGCAATATCAACTCTTCCAGCTTCAAGGCGGATCATCCTCCTTCTTATCATCGCTATCTTCGCTGAGCAGTTTTTCCAGGGTTTCACCGTCGTCTTTGACATGTTCCATCAGACGTTTCGCAGTCAGCAGCGAGAGCAGTTTCTCGATCCACTCAAAGAAACGCCGACCGCCGGCATACCCCGCTACGATCGATGAACCGATGAGAAACGGCTTATTGATGTGCATTCCCTGTCCAAGCATTGCCGTGGTCAGCCCGGCGCCGGCAGCCAGATATAGCCCGCTCCAGAATCGACGGCTGTCGAACGGATGTGCATCGTCTTCGTTTGCATGGTACTTCATTCGGGTTCCCAGCATCCCCCCGAAGACACACAACAACGCCACGGCTACCGTTTCGATTTCATCTTTCCACGCTGTCAGATTCACACGCTCATCACCTCACTGTCACCGTCTGAATATCTGTTCCAGCCACGCACCAACTCCCGCCCATGAAACAACAATCACGATGATCCGCACCATGTCTTCCATATTCATGCCGCCTTCCGGTAATCAGCATGTCTAAAAGGCGCTTCACGGCAATCGATATGGATGCCCCAATCATAGACAAACAGACCGCGAAGTTCCGGTAACTCGCCACGTTTTTGCGCATTGAGCAGCTGAATGAACAATCCCCACGGTGTGCGCCCTTTAACATGGAAATCGATCGCTCTGCCTAATGTGTGCTGGCTTTTTACCACACCGCCTACTGCCGCATTGTGTTCCTCACACCGATAACCGCAATGCGTGATCATGGGCAAGTCCCCGATGATATGCCGCACCTTCTCGGCCAACGTAAGCAGTTCCGGCTCGATATGACACTCACCGCAGTGCTTGCATCTCAGTTCTTCTAGGCTGAAGTGCTCACTCAACATCGTCGCCATCAACATCACTCCTTATAAAAAATGAGCCCTCGCGGGCTCTGCTATCCTCTCTGTATCTTGTACAGGGAGGTTTTTCTTATGGAATTGTTTTATGAGTCTGGTATCTGGCGCGCAGTGTTTGTCGTGGATGGGATCACATTCCACCGCACTCTCGGAGCGATCAGCGAGGAACAGGCAGAACAGGAACTTGCCAAGCTGAAAATAGCCGCCCGCATTGTCCATGTTGAAGATGTGCTGTTCTCAGAACTGGCTGATGAATGGCAGGCTTTTCACCGGTCGCAGGTCTCGCTACAACGTGCCGACTGGATCGCGTCGGTGCTGCACCGGTATGTTTATCCTGTAATCGGCGGCCGGATGGCCAAGTCAATCTCATCGCCGGAAATCGTTGCCTGCTGCAAATCGGTACAGGCGCACGGCTATGTGTCCACTGCTCACGCGTTGATCCAGATCATCGGTCAGGTGCTCAGATACGGCGCACAAACCGGACGGGCGGTAGATGTCACGTCAGGGCTTCATACGGTTCTTGAGCCTCTGATCGTCACTCACATGCCAACGTTTCTGCGCCGCCGGGACATTGCTGCGCTCATGCGCAAGTGTTGGTCGATTCGCAATCCTCGCACAAGGATCAGGATCATCATGCAGGCATATACCTTCGTGCGTTCGCAAGAGATCGACAGCGCCGAGTGGCGCGAGATTGACTGGAAGAAAGGTCTCTGGAACATCCCCGCCTCCAAGATGAAGATGAGACGTGATCATGTCGTGCCGCTGGCGCCTTCGGTGCTTGACCTCGTCACGCAATTGCAAAAATGGACGGGGCACTCACAATGGTTGTTTCCAGCAGCGCGGCGCGAAGGACATATCTCGCAATCAGTCGCCATTGACGCGATCCGCAAGTTATACCCGCCAAACGAGTTTTCGCTGCACGGTTTCCGAGCGATGGCAGCCTCACTGCTCGTCCAAAAGGGCTGGCCGAAAGCAGTCGTCAATCGTCAGCTTGCTCATAAAGATCCCGATGTCGTCTGGACTGCATACTGCCGGACTGAGATGCTGCCGCAGCGACGCAAAATGATGCGATTCTGGGCGGAATATCTAGATGGGCTCCTGTAGTCCTTACCACAGAGGACGGTTTAATTCATCAAAATGTAGCAAGATTGCTCCCACAAAACAACCTTATAAAACTGGCATCAGGATTGATGATTTATTCATTTGCAGGGAAAATAGCCCCAAAAGAAG
>Ga0129306_1002833_pt1 | contig 14332 bp, 8 predicted proteins | sample P827metagenome_FD_94438 | JGI IMG/M metagenome (GOLD analysis project Ga0129306, IMG submission 94438) | Capybara group fecal microbial communities from Wisconsin, USA - P827 metagenome | ecosystem: Host-associated > Mammals > Digestive system > Large intestine > Fecal | place: USA: Wisconsin...
CGTGGAGCTGCATCTGCACACCAAGATGTCCAACATGGACGCGCTGACCGACACCAAGGGTGTCGTGAAGCTGGCGGCGAAGTGGGGGATGCCGGCCATTGCCATCACCGACCACGGCGTTGCGCAGGCGTTCCCCGACGCGTGGAAAGCCGCGGGGGATAAGATCAAGATCCTATACGGCTGCGAAGGATATTATGTAAACAATTTGGACGACCGCGTCTGCGTCCATGGCACGCAGGACGGCGGATTTGCCGACGAGATCGTCTGCTTCGATATTGAAACGACCGGATTGAAGGTCACGCAGGAGGCGATCACGGAGATCGGCGCGGTGCTGCTGCGCAACGGCGAGATCGTGGATACGTTCCAGACGTTTGTCGATCCGGAGCGGCGGCTGTCGCCGGAGATCGTCGGCCTGACCGGCATCACCGACGCGATGCTCGTCGGCGCGCCGAAGCTGAAGGACGCGCTGCGCGCGTTCCTCGATTTTGCGGGCGGCAGGATCCTTGCCGCGCACAATGCAGAATTCGATATCAGCTTTATCCGCGAGGGCTGCAAAAAGTGCGGCATTCCCTTCGAGCCGACCTATTTGGATTCGTTGATCTTTGCGCAGAACCTGCTGCCGGGGCTGAAGAATTACAAGCTGGACGTCGTCGCGGAGCATTTGAAGCTGCCCGCGTTCAACCACCATCGCGCGAGCGACGACGCCGTGCCGGTCGCGCAGATGCTCGCCCGGTTCTTCCCCGTGCTGGAGGAGCGCGGCGTGACACGCATTCAGGGCATCAACGAAGAGATGCTCAAGCTCCGTCCCGACGGGGGCGGCGGCGCGCGCTTCCCGAAGCACATCATTTTGATCGCAAAGAACAAGGTCGGTCTGAAGAACCTCTATCAGCTCATTTCCGCCTCCAACCTGAAGTATTTCAAGCGCTTTCCGACCATTCCCAAGACCGAGCTGGTCAAACACCGCGAGGGTCTGATCGTCGGCTCCGCCTGCGAGGCGGGCGAGCTGTTCCGCGCCATACTCGACCACAAGGATTGGAACGAGCTCAAGCGCATCGCGTCGTTTTACGATTATCTGGAGATCCAGCCGCTGTGCAACAACCGCTTCCTCGTGCGCGAGGGCAAGGCGCGGGACGACGAGGAGCTCAAGGAGTTCAACCGCACGATCGTCCGGCTCGGAGAGGAGCTGGGCAAGCCGGTCGTCGCAACCGGCGACGTGCATTTTCAGGACCCGGAGGACGAGGAGTACCGACATATCCTTCTGGCGTCCAAAAAATTCTCCGACGCCGACCAGCCGCTGCCCATCTATTTCCGCACGACGGACGAGATGCTGCGCGAATTCTCCTACCTCGGCGAGGAGAAGGCGTATGAGGTCGTCGTGACCAACACCCGCGCCATCGCGGATATGGTCGATGTGATCGAGCTGCTGCCTAAGGGAAAGCTCTTCCCGCCCCGTCTGGAGAATTCCGAGGAAGACCTTAACAATATGGTGTGGAGTAAAGCGCATGAGCTTTACGGCGACGAGTTGCCGCAGATGATCACCGACCGCCTGAACGTCGAGCTGGGCGGCATACTCGGCAAGTACGACGTGGTTTACATGAGCGCGCAGAAGCTGGTCCAGCGCTCGCTGGAGAACGGCTATCTGGTTGGCTCCCGCGGAAGCGTGGGCTCCTCGCTGGTTGCGTATATGGCCGGCATCACCGAGGTCAACTCGCTGCCCCCGCACTACCGCTGCCCGAAGTGCCGCCATTCGGAGTTCGTGCTGAACAGCGAATACGGCTGCGGCGCGGATATGCCGGATAAGAACTGCCCCGTGTGCGGCGAAAAGTACGTCAAGGACGGCTTCGATATTCCGTTTGAGACCTTCCTCGGCTATGGCGGCGGCAAGGTGCCGGATATCGACCTCAACTTCTCCGGCGAGTACCAGTCGCGCGCGCACCGCCACGCCATCGAGATGTTCGGCGAGACGCAGGTGTTCCGCGCGGGCACGATCGGTACGCTGGCGGAAAAGACCGCCTACGGCATGGTGAAGAAGTACCTCGAGGAGAACGGGCGGGCGGTCAGCTCTGCGGAGATCGACCGCCTGACCGAAGGCTGCGTCGGCGTGCGCCGCACGACGGGGCAGCACCCCGGCGGCCTTGTGGTTGTTCCGGACGATATGGATGTGGAGGATTTCTGCCCGGTGCAGCACCCGGCGGACGACCCCAACAGCGATATCATCACCACGCATTTCGAGTATCACTGCATGGAGGACAACCTGCTCAAGCTCGATATGCTCGGCCACGATGACCCGACCATGATCCGCATGATGGAAAACCTCACCGGGCTCAACGCGCGCGAGATACCGCTCGACGACCCGGACACCCTGAGCCTCTTTACATCCTCCAAGGCGCTGGGCTTTGAGAACGACGATGTCCTTGGAAAAACGGGCGCGGTGGCGATCCCGGAGTTCAACACGCGCTTCACGCGCCAGATGCTCATCGACACGAATCCGAAGGATTTCAACACGCTGCTGCGCCTGTCCGGCTTCTCCCACGGCACGGACGTCTGGCTGGGCAACGCGAAGGATCTGATCCTCAGCGGCAAGGCAAGCGTTCTGGAGACCGTCGGCTGCCGCGACGATATCATGCTCTACCTCATCAAGATGGGGCTTGACCCCAAGATGAGCTTTAAAATCATGGAATCCGTCCGAAAGGGCAAGGTCAAGAAGGGTGGCTTCGAGGAGGGCTGGGTCGAGGCGATGCACGACCACAACGTGCCCGAGTGGTACATCGAGTCGCTGTCCAAGATCGGCTACCTGTTCCCGAAGGCGCACGCGGTCGCCTACGTCATGATGGCGTTCCGCATCGCGTGGTTCAAGGTGCATGAACCGCTCGCGTTCTATGCGACGTATTTCACGGTGCGCGCCAAGGCGTTTGACGCGGCGGAATGCTGCTTTCCCAACGCTGAGCAGGGAGCGGAGATGACGAAGCGCCGCATCCGCGAGATCGAGAACAACAAGGACGCCACGGCCGTTGAACAGGACCTGATGACCACGCTGGAGGTCTGCTACGAGTTCTATCTGCGCGGCTTCCACTTTGACAATATCGATATCCTCCGCTCGGATGCGACGAAATTCCTCGTGACGGAGAACGGGCTGCTGCCGCCGTTTACCTCCGTGCGCGGCCTCGGCGAGGCGGCGGCGCTGGATACGGTCGAGAAGCGCGAGGGCAAGGACTTTATCTCCATCGAGGAGTTCTCCATGACCTGCAACAAGCTCTCCAAAACGCACATCGAGCAGCTCCGCGCGCTCGGCGCGTTTGCCGGGATGAGCGATTCGAGTCAGCTGACCTTGTTCGGATGAGAATTCTGGCAACGGCCTGCCTGGCTTTCGCCGCCGGTATCCTGTCGGCGCAGTATCTGCTTCCGCTGCGGCTTCTGCCGTATGCGGCGTGCGGCTGCGCCGTTCTCGGCGTTCTGTGGGCCATGGCGCTGCATGGCTGCAATCGGCTGCGCGCCATGCTGATCGGCTTCGGCCTTGCGGCGGCGCTTTTGTGGGATTTCGGCTATGTCCGCGTCGTGCAGACGCCGTTTGAAGCGCTGGTCGGGGAAACGGACGTACTCGTCATGGAGACTGCGGACTATCCCTCGGCGACCGATTACGGCTGCCGCATCGAGGTGCGTATCCTGCGGCCAGGTCTGCACGGCAAGGCGATCTACTATGGCGACGCCTCGCTGATGGATACCGAACCGGGCACGCGCCTGACCGCGCAGGTCCAGATCAACAGCGCGACGGATATCCGCGGCTCCGAGGTGACGACCCACACGGCGCGCGGCGTGTTTCTCCTGCTCTACGGGCGCGGCAAGGCCACGGCGGAGCAGGGGGCGGCGGGTTCCCTGCGCTATCTTCCGCAGCGCTTCGCGCACAGGGTGCGCGACCGGATCGCGGAGATATTTCCCGAGCAGACGCGGCCGTTTCTCAAGGCGCTCCTGCTCGGCGACACGTTCGACCTCCCGGCGGAGGTGAAGTCCGACCTCGGCGAGGCGGGGCTCTATCATGTGACCGCGGTCTCCGGCCTGCACTGTGCGTTCCTGCTGTCGCTGCTCTTCTTCGTGTTCGGACGCGGACCGTCCGTCCTGCTGACCGTCCTCGGGATACCGCTGCTCGGCTTTTACGCCATGATGGTCGGGCTGACGCCGTCCGTCGTGCGCGCGTCGATCATGCTGAGCTTTGTGCTGGTCGGCCATATCTTTGACCGGGAAAGCGACTCCCTCACGGCAATGAGCGCCGCGCTGTTCCTGATCCTGCTGCACAACCCGTTTGCGGTGAAAAGCGTGTCGCTGCAGCTCTCCTTTGCCGCGGTGGGCGGGCTGTCCCTGCTCTCGGAGCCGCTGTACGAGCGCATCCTTGACCGGCGCATGGGCGCTCTCGGATTCTTCCTGCTCGGCCCTCTGTCAACGTCGGCGGGCGCGATGCTGTTCACCGTGCCGCTGAGCGCGGTCTACTTCGGGAACTTTGTCCTGATCGCCATGCTGAGCAATCTGCTGTGCCTGTGGGCGGCTTCGGTGACCTTTGCGAGCGGGGCGGTTGCCGTTCTGCTGAGCTTCGTGTATGCCCCGGCGGCGCGGATCGCGGCGTTTGTGCCGAACCTCGGCGCGATGTATCTGCCCAAGGCGGCGCGGCTGCTGGCGGCGCTGCCGTTCCACGCGGTCTACTTCGCCAATCCCTATCTCAAGCTGTGGCTGGTCTATATCTACGCCATGTTCGCCGCGTGCGTGCTGCTCAAGGGCAGGCTCCGCTATCCGCTTGCCGGAGCGCTTGCGGTCGTGTCGCTGGCGTTTTCCCTCTGGCTGAACGTCCAGATGTTTCGCGGCGATCTGCATATCGTCGCGCTCGACGTCGGGCAGGGGCAGAGCGTCGTGCTGCACAGCGACGGCGCGACCGCGCTTCTGGATTGCGGCAGCAATTCGTATCTCGACGCGGGCGACACAGCGGCGGATTATCTGCAGAGCATCGGCGTGCGCCGGCTGGACTATCTGATCCTCTCGCACTACCACGACGACCATTGCAACGGCCTTATGACTCTGCTTGCCCGACTGAGCGTCGACCGGCTTGTCCTGCCGGACGTCGAGCCGGAGGACCCGTATCGCGCGGAGGTCCTCTCCCTCGCGGAGCGCTACGGCATCCCCGTGACCTTCGTGTACGAGGATCTGACGCTTTCGCTGGGCGGCGCGTCGCTCACGGTCTACCCGCCGCTGAGCGACGCGGACATGAACGAAGCGTGTCTGACGGCGCTGTGCAGCGCCGGAGAGTTTGACGCGCTGTTCACCGCCGATATCAACGCGGACACCGAATGCCTGCTCCTTGCTGCGCACGACCTTCCGGACGTGGAGGTCATGATGGCGGGGCACCACGGCTCGAGGTATTCCACGGGCGAGGACCTGCTTGCCGTGGCGTCGCCGGAGGCTGTCGTCGTGAGCTGCGGCGCGGACAACCGATACGGCCACCCGAACGTTGAGGCGCTGCGGCGGATCTTGAACGCGGGCGCGTCGATCTGTCGAACGGATCTGCAGGGAAACATCCACATTACCGTCGGATTGGAGTAATTATGGCAAAAGCAGCGCCCGACAAGGGCTATCAAAAACTGAAGGCAGACCTTGCCGCGGGCAGCCTCGCGCAGGTCTACATCTTTCACGGCGAGGAGAGCTATCTGCGCGAATACTACCTCGGCGCGATGAAAAAGGCGCTCGTCCCGGCCGGGTTCGAGGAGTTCAACTACCATAAGCTGGAGGGGAAATCGCTCAGCATGGCGCAGCTGGCCGAGACCGTGGAGGCGATGCCGATGATGTCGGAGCGCACCATGGTGCTCGTTACCGACTGCGACCTGTTCAAGCTTGCGGAGGCCTCGCGGAATATGCTCGTTTCGCTGCTGGAGGACTTTCCGGACTACTGCTGCCTTGTTTTCGTATACGATCTGCTGGAATACAAGGCGGACAAGAAATATAAGAAGCTCTGCGCGGCGCTGGATAAATATGTTCAGACCGTGGAGTTCCGGCCGGCGGACAAGAGCGACCTGCTCAACTGGATCCGCCGCCGCTTCCGCGCGCTCGGCAAGGACATCGACGCGCAGACGGCGGAGCATCTGATCTTCACCTGCGGCAGCCTGATGACCGGGCTGGTGCCGGAGATCGAGAAGCTCGGCGCCTACGCAAGCGGCAAGAGCATCACGATCGACGACATCAACGCCGTGGCCGATCCGGTGCTGGACGCGGTGGCGTTCAACCTGACCAACGCCGTCACGCGCGGGGACTACAACGCTGCGAGCGAGATCCTCGGCCAGCTGCTCAAGCAGCAGGAGGAGCCTTTTTTGATCCTCGGCGCGGTGGGGAAGGAGCTCAGGCGCCTCTATACGGCGCGCATCGCCCTCGACGAGGGGCGGGACAAGTTCTGGCTGATGGAGCAGTGGGGGATGCGTTCCGACTATCCGGCGCGCCTGCTGCTCGACGCGGCGAGGCGCACCTCCCGCGCGTGGTGCGAGAACAGCGTAAAGCTCTGCCAGCGGCTCGACCTTCGCATGAAGAGCGAAAAGGGCATTGACGACGAGGGCGAGCTGAAGCTGCTGATGATGGAGCTGGCGCAGCGATGACAAGCAAACCGAAGATCAGGGAGGTCGTCGTCGTCGAGGGCCGCTATGACAAGAACACGCTCGCACAGGTCGTGGATGCGACGATCGTGGATGTGGGCGGCTTCGGCGTGTTCAACGACGCGCAGATGCTCTCGCTTCTGCGCAGGCTTGCGGAGGAGCGCGGCCTCGTTGTGTTCACCGACCCGGACGGCGCCGGCTTCGTCATCCGCAACCGCCTGAAAGGCGTTTTGCCGCGCGACAAGGTCCGCCACGCATACGCGCCGGATGTCTACGGCAAGGAAAAGAGAAAGCGCAAAGGCGGCAAGGAGGGCAAGCTCGGCGTTGAGGGAATGCGTCCCGAGGTGCTCCTCGAAGCCCTGCGGCGCTCCGGCGCGACCTTTGAGGGCGAGGACAGAACGGAAAGGGAAGACCCTCTCACCAAGGCGGATCTGCTGGACGCCGGATTCATCGGAGACGGCAGCACGCCGCGGCGCGCCGCGCTTGTAAAGGAATTGGACTTGCCGGAGCATCTGAGCGCGAACGCCCTGCTGGACGTACTGAACCTGCTGTTTACGCGGCGCTCTTTTTTGGAAAGATATTGCAAAGAGCAATAAAACAGGTTATACTATCACCAATTTGATTTTAGATAAGAGAGGAAATCACTATGGCGGACGAAGTCAAGACCATCACCGGCGAGAGTGCGGAGAGCGAAAGCAGGAACTTTATCCACGCCTTTGTGGAAGAGGACATCGGCAAGGGCGGCCAGTTCGAGGGGATGCAGGTGCACACCCGTTTCCCGCCGGAGCCGAACGGCTATCTGCACATCGGCCACTGCAAGGCGCTCATCATCGACTTTGGAACGGCGGAAAAGTTCGGCGGCCTGTGCAACCTGCGCATGGACGACACGAACCCCGCGAAGGAGGACACCGAGTTTGTCGACGCCATCCAGGAGGATATCCACTGGCTCGGCTTCGACTGGGGCGACCGCTTCTTCTACGGCAGCGACTACTTTGAAAAGACCTACGAGTACGCCATCGAGCTCATCAAGAAGGGTCTCGCCTACGTCTGCGACCTTTCGCCCGAGGAGTTCAAGGCGAACCGCGGCGACATCGGCAAGCCCGCCGTCCCCCCGTACCGCAACCGCAGCGTCGAGGAGAACCTCGACCTGTTTGAACGCATGAAGAACGGCGAGTTCCCCGAGGGCAGCCGCACCCTGCGCGCGAAGATCGACCTTGAGAGCGGCAACTTCAATATGCGCGACCCGGTCATGTACCGCATCCGCTACATCGACCATCACCGTCAGGGTACGAAGTGGTGCATCTTCCCGATGTACGACTTTGCCCACCCGATCCAGGACGCGCTGGAGGGCATCACGCACTCGCTCTGCTCGCTGGAGTACGAGGAGCACCGCCCGCTGTACGACTGGGTGGTGACCAACGTCTCCATCCCGTACCACAAGCCGCGCCAGATCGAGTTCGCCCGCCTCGGCATCAACTACACGGTCATGTCCAAGCGCAAGCTGCGCAAGCTGGTCGAGGAGCACTACGTCTCCGGCTGGGATGATCCGCGTATGCCGACGCTGTGCGGCCTGCGCCGCCGCGGCTTCACGCCCGCGTCCATCCGCAATTTCTGCGAGCGCATCGGCGTCGCCAAGGCGCCGTCCACCATTGAGTACGGCTTCCTCGAGCACTGCCTGCGCGAGGACCTCAACGAGCACGCCGAGCGCACGATGGCGGTGCTGCACCCCGTCAAGCTGGTCGTCACCAACTACCCCGAGGGGCAGAGCGAGACCTTCGCCGTGGAGAACAACCCCACCGATCCTTCCGCCGGCACGCACGATATCACCTTCTCCCGCGAGGTGTGGATCGAGCAGGACGACTTTATGGAGGTCCCTGTCCCCAAGTACAAGCGTCTTACGCCGGACGGCGCGGAGTGCCGCCTCAAGGGCGCGTACCTGATCCGATGCACCGGCTGCAAGAAGGACGAGAACGGCAACGTCGTCGAGGTCTACGCGACCTATGATCCCGAATCCCGCGGCGGCGACCCCGCCGACGGGCGCAAGGTCAAGGGCGCGACGATCCATTGGGTCGACGCCGCGACCGCCGTGGACGCCGAGGTGCGCATCTACGACTATCTGTTCAGCGACGCCGCGCCGGACGGCCCGGACAAGAACTTCCTCGACTGCCTCAACCCCGACTCGCTCGAGACCCTGACGGGCTGCAAGATCGAGCCGGAGCTGGCGAAGATCGCCGCCGAATACGACAAGAGCGACAAGGCGGGCAAGACCGCCCCGACCTTCCAGTTCATGCGTCTCGGCTACTTCTGCCTCGACAACAAGGATTCCAGCGCAGACCACATTGTGTTCAACCGCAGCGTTTCTTTGAAGGATAGTTTCAAGAAGTGAGCGCATACTAAAAGAAACTGCCGAAAGGAGAACATATTATGGATCTGAACGAGCTCAAAAGCAGGGCGCAGGACGCTTTGCGCAGCACCGATCTCGACGAAAAGGTCGGCGCGGCGGCAAAGCAGATGAAGGGCAAGCTGCAGGAGACGCTGGAAAAGACCGACCTTGACGAGAAGATCAAGGCAGGCGCGGACAAGCTGCGCGAAAAAGCGGCCGACGTGGACGCCGACAAGCTGAAGGCGCAGATGAAGGACCTGCAGGGCAAGGTCAGGGAGACGCTCGACAAGACCGATCTCGATGAGAAAGTCAAGGCGGGCGCGGAGGCCCTGAAGGAAAAGATCAAGGACAGGATCAACTGAAAACAGGCTCTTTCCAAGGGCGGCGCTTTTTCGAGCGCCGCCCTTGATCGTTTCGTTTACTTACGCAAAATGCACATATGATAAATACATATACTTGACTTTTTTAGGCACATGGCCTATAATCATGCAATGTAAGCATCTGCCTGGATGCAGGAAAGAAAAACAAGGAGGAAGGAACATGAAAAAGATTATTGCACTTGCGCTGTCTCTGATTATGGTTATGGCGCTGCTCGCCGGATGCGGCGGCTCCAAGGCACCTGCCGCGGAACCCGCGGCGCCGGCTGAAACCCCCGCTGCAACGAGCGAACCGGCCGCGCCGGCTGACCCGATGGACGAGCTGATCGCCGCGGCGAAGGCGGAAAGCGCTCTCGTGGTCTACGGCTCCTGCGAGGAGGACTATCTCGCGGCGGCGTGCGCCAACTTCGAGAAGATCTACGGCATCCCGACGCAGTATCAGCGCCTGTCCACCGGCGAGGTCCCGACCAAGATCGAGGAAGAGAACGGCAACCCGTCCGCGGACGTCTGGTTCGGCGGCACGAACAACCCGTATGACACCGCCGCCGCCAAGGGCCTGCTGGACAACAGCTACACCCCGATCAACGCCTCTCATCTGACCAAGGATATCTATAAGGATCCGAACGGCAACTGGTACGGCATCTACACCGGTATCCTCGGCTTCATGGTCAACAAGGATGAGCTGTCCCGTCTCGGTCTCGAAGCGCCCAAGACGTGGAACGATCTGCTCAAGCCCCAGTACAAGGGCCTCATCTGGCTGTCCAACTACAACACCGCCGGCACGGCGAAGCTCGTCGTCAACACGATGCTGCAGATGAAGGGCCATGACGAGGGCATCCAGTACCTCGCCGAGCTCGACAAGAACATTCAGGTCTACACCAAGTCCGGCTCCGGCCCGAGCAAGAACGTCGGCACCGGCGAGTGCGTCATCGGCATCGGCTTCCTGCATGACGGCATCACCCAGATTGTGGACAACGGCTACGAGAACATCCAGCTCATCATCCCCGAGGACGGAACCTCCTGCGAGATCGGACCGGTCGCCATCTTCAAGGGCGCCAAGCACCTGAACGCCGCCCGCCTGTTCGTCGAATACGCGCTCAGCCCCGAGTGCGTGGAGCTTGCCGCCGAGAACGGTTCTTACCAGTTCCTCGTCATCGACAACGCCAAGCAGCCGCAGCAGGCGATCGACTTCGGCCTCGATCCTAGCCTCGTCTGGGACGGCTACAACTTCGCGGACGCCGCGGAGAACACCTCCAAGTATGTTGAGGAAGTCATGAACGCGCTCAACGGCGGAGACGACCGCTTCAAGACCGAGTAGGACGTTCATCCGATATATCAAGTCAAACGAACGGGGGCTGACGGTACGCCGCCAGCCCCCGGTTCATTTATCCGGAGCCCCAATGTATGAAAGGAGGAATCCACCCTATGGCAACTGCCCAAAGCGCGGCGTTGGATCGAAAGAAACTGATGGCGGATCCCATCATGGTCACGACCATCGTCGTGCTGATCACCTTTCTGACCCTGTTTATCCTCTATCCGCTTGCGATCCTGCTGATCGACAGCCTCTACGGCGAGAACGGCGTTTCGCTGGCGACATTCCAGCGCATTCTCGCAATGCCGACGTTTACGAGAGCCATCAGCAACACGCTCAAGATCGGCTTTGTGGTCGGTATCCTCTCCACGCTCATCGGTCTGCTGTTCGCCTATGTCGAGGTCTATGTGCGCCTGCACCGGATCTCCGGCGGACTGTTCAAGGTCGTTTCCATGCTTCCCGTGGTCTCGCCGCCGTTTGTGCTGTCGCTGTCCATGATCATGCTCTTCGGCAAGGCGGGCCTGATCACGCGCTTCCTGCTGGGGATCTACGACAACAACGTCTACGGCTACTGGGGCATCGTCATCGTTCAGACGCTGACGTTCTTCCCGGTGTGCTATATGATGCTCAAGGGCCTGCTCAAGAACATCGACCCCTCGCTGGAGGAAGCGGCGCGCGACATGGGCGCAAGCCGTATGAAGGTGTTCACCAGCGTGACGCTGCCGCTCATGCTGCCGGGCCTTGGCAATGCGTTCCTTGTGACGTTCATCGAGTCCATCGCGGACTTTGCGAACCCGATGATCATCGGCGGTTCCTACGATACGCTGGCGACGAGCATCTATCTCCAGATCACCGGCGCGTTCGATAAAGAAGGCGCGGCGGCGATGGCGGTGGTGCTGCTGTGCATCACGCTGGCGATGTTCGCCGTGCAGAAGTACTATCTCGAATCCAAGACCGCCGCAACGCTCACGGGCAAGGCGTCCCGCGCGCGTATGCTGATCGAGGACAAGAGCGTGACCGTCCCGCTGACGATCCTGTGCTCGCTCGCGGCGCTGTTCGTCATCATGATGTACATCTGCGTTCCCATCGGCGCGCTGTTCCCGACCTGGGGCTACAAGTTCACGCCGCTGACCTTCAAGTGGTTCGGCCAGGTGTTCTCGAAGTATCACGGCCTCAAGGCGTTCCGCGACTCCTTCCGGCTCAGCCTGATCGCCTCTCCGATCACGGCGCTGCTGAGCATGATCATTTCCTACCTTGTCGTCAAGCGCAAGTTCAAGGCGAAGGGCTTCATCGAAGCCGTTTCCATGCTCGCTATGGCAGTTCCCGGCACGGTGCTGGGCGTCGGCTACATCCGCGGCTTTTCCGGCGGCCTGTTCCACACGGGCTTCCTCAGCGGCATCTACGGCACGGGACTGATCCTTGTCATCGTCTTCGTCGTGCGTTCGCTGCCGACCGGTACGCGCAGCGGTATTTCGGCGCTGCGCCAGATCGACAAGAGCATCGAGGAATCCGCCTATGATATGGGCGCGGACAGCTTTAAGGTGTTTATGACCGTCACGCTGCCGCTCATCAAGGATTCGTTCCTCAGCGGACTGGTCACCGCGTTCGTCCGCAGCATCACCGCGATCTCCGCGATCATCCTGCTGGTGACGCCGTCGTACCTGCTTATCACGGTGCAGATCAACGAGTTCGCCGAGAAGGGCGCGTTCAGCATCGCCTGCGCGTTTGCGACGATCCTGATCCTCATCACCTACGGCAGCGTGCTGCTGATGAACCTTGTGATGAGATTCTTCGGAACCAGCCGCAAAATTGAAGAAAAGGAGTGATTCTCATGGCTAAAGAGAAAAAGGGCGTGCGCCTTGACCATATTTCCAAGATCTATCAGGATCCCAAGACCCACAAGGATTTCTACGCGGTCCACGACACCTCGCTGGAGATCGAGCCCGGTTCGTTCGTGACGCTGCTCGGCCCGTCCGGCTGCGGCAAGACGACGACGCTGCGCATGATCGCCGGCTTTGAAAGCCCCGATGAAGGCGAGATCTACCTCGGCGGCGAGCCGATCAACGCGCTCACGCCCAACAAGCGCGACACGGCGATGGTGTTCCAGAGCTACGCGCTGCTGCCGCACTACAACATCTTCGACAACGTGGCTTACGGACTCAAGCTGCGCAAGCTGGACAAGGAGACCATCCGCACCAAGGTGCTCGATATCCTCAAGCTTGTCGGCCTGGAGGGCATGGAGGCGCGCATGACCAACCAGCTCTCCGGCGGCCAGCAGCAGCGCGTCGCGCTGGCGCGCGCGCTGGTGATCGAGCCGGGCGTGCTGCTGTTCGACGAGCCGCTCTCCAACCTCGACGCAAAGCTGCGCGTCACGATGCGCACGGAGATCCGCCGCATCCAGCAGGAGGCGGGCATCACCGCCGTCTACGTCACGCACGACCAGAGCGAGGCGATGGCGCTCTCCGACAAGATCATCATCATGGAAAAGGGCGTCGTCGCCCAGATCGGCACGCCGCAGGAGATCTACTATCATCCCAAGAGCGAGTTCGTGGCGGACTTCATCGGCGACGCGAACTTCCTCAAGGGCAAGATGCTCCGCCATGAGGGCAGCGACGGCGTCGTGTCGCTGTACGGCGCCGAGGTCCGCGTCGCGGAGACGCAGAACGTCAACGACGGCGCGGATACCACCGTCGTCCTGCGTCCGGAGTCCACGGTGCTCGGCGACGCCGGGTATTTCCCGGTAAAGGTCGTCGTGTCCAGCTTCATGGGCGCGTATCAGCTCTACCACGTCATGCTCGGCGACAACAAGCTCATCATCCACGAGTACAACCCCAAGGGCAAGAAGATCTATGCCGCGGGCGAAACGGCCTACATCGGCTTCGAGCCCGGCAGCGCGCACTGCATTTGATATGCTGCGCAAATTAAAACATAACGCACGAAACGGGCAGCCGCTATGGCTGCCCGACGTGCGCGCCGCCTTTGCGGCGTCGGACGGCACTCCGGTCATACTCCGGCTCAAATCGTTTGACGGAGCGGCACGTGATTGGACGTGCCGCCTTCCGCGTTGGGAGGGCGACGAGGAGCGCGCCCTTGTGCGGGACTATCTCTGCGCGACAGTTTACAACGCCATGTCGGTCTGCGGCGGCTATGAGATGACGTTGTTCCTCGACCCGCACGCGGAGGACGCGATGGGCCTGGTCGCCGAACTGCCGGAGGCGTTCCAGCTTTCCCGCCGGGATCGCCGCGGGCTTGGCAAGGTCGTGAACATCGCCGGGCGCATGGGGCGGATGTTCGGCAAGCCGGAGTTTTCCTTCGTGGTTTCGGACATCCGGGACCACCGCCCGCTCCCGCGCAGCGAAAACAGCGGATCGCCAAACCTTGCCGAAACGCTGCGCGCCCTCTGCGATTCGGCGGCGGGAATAAACATCGTCGGCGTGGACGTCGGCGGCACCGATATCAAGCTCGCCGCCTCGCGCGGCGGGAAGCTGGCTGCGGTGAAGGAGTACGACTGGAACCCCGCCGCGTACCGCACGGTCGAGGAGATCATCGCGCCGATCCTTCTGCTCATCCGCCTCATGCGCGCGTGCATGGCGTCCGATCGCGAGGACGCGGCGCTACAACGCGCATTGCGCAAGGACGC
>Ga0129306_1002835_pt1 | contig 14328 bp, 17 predicted proteins | sample P827metagenome_FD_94438 | JGI IMG/M metagenome (GOLD analysis project Ga0129306, IMG submission 94438) | Capybara group fecal microbial communities from Wisconsin, USA - P827 metagenome | ecosystem: Host-associated > Mammals > Digestive system > Large intestine > Fecal | place: USA: Wisconsin...
ATTTTTTGCAATGTCTTCACCCTTAAAATCATCGCATTCTTTATATCCTTCTGAATAATCAATAAACATAGTTAACATTGAATCAGATATAGTCACATTATTATTTGTAAATATATTTGATGTGAATCCAGCAAGTTTAATCGAAAAAGTCGATGCTTGAACAAATAAAAATGTACTCATAATTATAAGTACACCACATTTAACAATTTCTTTTACTATTCCACTAGAACTTAATCCCTCATCAGGATCTATTATTTTCTTTGCAAATCTACTTATCGCAAATAATCCTAAAAGTGTAAGTGCAATTGCTATTACACCTTTTTGGAATGTAATAAAGTTATTATCTCCAGAAACAGAATTGATTATATCAAAAGCATTTAATCCTTTTAAAATATCAAATAATGAATCAATTAGATTATAAATAAAATGTACTAATGCCCATCCAAGAGTTCTTAATAAATCTAATGCTTTTAATAACATTCAAATCACCTCCTAGAATAAATCAATGATTAGATTTACAATTGATATTGCTAAAATAATTCCTACAATACCAAACATTGTTTGAATTATTCTTTGTTTTACTTGAGCTTTTCTATCTACATCAACAACAGCATACAAAATAAATCCAACAATTAGTGAAACACCAGCAGCTGCAATTCCAACTCTTAAAGCCCAAGTAGAAAAAGTTTGAATCGCTTTAATAATTGAATCTACATTATATCCTCCACCTTCAAGATGTTCGATTTTTAACATTTGTAAATAATTACCCATAAATATTCCTCCTTATACTATTGCTAACATTTCTTTAAATGTTAATTTTCTTTTAAAGAAGTCAAACATGTTTACATCTAAAGTTTCACTTATTCTTCTAAGTAATTCAGAATCCAACATACACACATATCCTTTTTCTATATATTCAATTGTTTCTTTATCTGTCTTTACCAGTTTAGCTAATCTTCTTCTAGACATTCCCCATGCTTGTCTTTCTTTTTTTAATTTCTTCCCAGCGTCATCGCTGATTAATTCGTAAAATAAATTCATATGTTTTTCCTTTCTTTTAGTAAAAATATAAAAAAGAAAAAGCAAAGAAGTGATATAATATCACTAGAGTTATTTGCTGGCTGGCGATTTAACTCTTTTTTCTTTGCTTTATTCTCATACATGATTACATTTCTAATTCATCGTCTGATTTTTCAATGTCGTCTTCTTTTTCTTTTTTTGATGAAAGAAAAGTAACTTTTTCAGCTACAATTTGAGTTGACTTTTTCTTTTCTCCATCTTCAGTTTCGTAAGTGTTAGTTTGTATTCTACCTTTAACTCCTACTATGTCGCCTTTTTTACAGTATTCTGCTGTATTTTCAGCAACACCACCCCAAAGAACACAATCAACGAAATCTGTATCATATTCGCCATCAGCATTCTTATAACTTCTTGGTACAGCTAAAGTTATTTGGCTTCTTTCCTTTCCTTCTTCAGATTTTACAACTTCTGGATTACTAGTTAGTCTTCCAACAATAACAATTTGATTCAACATTTAAATTTCCTCCCTCTATAAATCAAATATTTAGCCATTTTATTTAATTCAGTTGACTATTCCTGAATTTTTTTCATTCTATAGAACCACCACCTTTCAATAAAAAAATTACTTCAATTCAGAAGTAATAATTTCATCTACTACATGTTCTAGTTCAATATGAGAAAGTCCTCTATCTGGATGACTTATAAGTTCCTCAAAATGACCTTCTACACCAATTACTTGTTTTGGTTTTAAATTTATAAACTTAGAAATTAATTCAGGCTCATAAACTTGTAATTCATAAAAGTAGAATGATTTCATTTCTTTATCATATACTTGGAATAAAACTCTTAAATAATCTTCTTTTACCTCATACCAATCATACATTCTACCTACATAAGTAAATTTATCTTCCATATTATTTACCTCTTTCATCAGCATCAGTTATTTTTGCTATAATATCTTCTACTTTTTCCCAAAGATTATCTAAATAGTTATAACATTTATTAAATTTTTTTAATTCTTTTTTATCTAAATATTCTCTAAAAATATCCATATCAGATAAAACTGTTCCTATATGATCTTCAAAATCACTTAAAGCTTCAATTTCCATCAGTTTAATTTCTTCTATATTTTTCATAATTCATAATCCTCCTCATTATCATTTAACCAATCATAATCTGAATCATCATCTAACCAATTTAATTCTCCATCTTCATATAAATGTTCAAGATTTTCAAACCTTCTTATATTTCCAATTAATGCATTTTTAAAATAACCATATTTATTTTTAATTTCATTACCATTTTCATCTCTAAAATCTCTTTCTTTAATTCTAGAAACAACATACTTACTCATAATTAATAAGTCCTTATAGTTATTTCCTTGTTTTAATAATTCTTCAAATAATTGATCAAATAAAAAAGAACTACTATCATCTTCTGAAATATAGTTCCTTTTAATTAATTCTTTAGTAAAAATATTATGTTTAATTTCCTCACCAGTTTTATCTGGTGTTTTATCTATTTTATCTTTTTTATTATTATTCTTTATTTGTATGCAGTTATCCGTATTCGGATTATCCATATACGGAAAATTGATATCTGGATAATTATGCATTTTTAACCACATAGGATAAGGTAAATAATAAACAGTATATTTATACCTAAATAATCCTTTTTCATCTCTAAATCGGCTTATATTTACATATTGAGCCTTTTTTAATTCTTCTAAAGTAGATCTAACTGCATATTTACCCTCATTAGATATCTTTTCTAAACCACTTATAGAATAATCCCAATCTTTAGGCATTGATAACATCATAGAAAGAAGTCCTTTTGCTTTAAATGATAAATTCGGATCTCGTAAATGATAATTACTCATTACAGTGTATCCTGTGATACCATGTATCTCGAAGTCTCTTATGTTTTCATTCACAATAAACCTCCTTCCAAAATAAAAAGAGCTATTGCTCCTCATCTACATAATCAAATTCTATAAAATATCTTATATCTTCTAAATCTCTATCATGTTGTTCTTCTTCATAAGGGTGTATTAAATAATCTAATCTAAAATACATTTCTGTAATAATATCATTCAAAACATCATTATTAGTCCAGTAATTTTAAATCATGCAACATTAATGCATAAGAATATAAATGAACATCATTTTCCCATACTTCTTTAATTACTCTTTTTTTATCTAGCCATTTAAGTGGTTCTAATTTTATATCACGTATGACTTCCATATCAGAATCGTGATAAGGAACTCCTTCAGATTTGCAAAATAACCAATTAACTAATTCATTTATTTCAGGACTAGAACTTTCAAATTCTTGCATAAGCATAGCCATTCTATTTATAAAGATAATTCTATCTTTATTTTTTTTATCTACTTTACCTTTAGAATAATCAAAGAATCGTTTCATAATAACACCTCATTAAAGATTATAACGTTATAAAAATAAATATTGTGCAAAATTAGAATTGTTTAAATATTACAACTATCTGTCTATTAGTATTATGTCTGCATGTTATTAATGTTAAAGTTGTAGTATTTTTTTCTTTAACAATTTCAGCTTTACCAGTTTTTTCAATATCATAAATATCTACTACTTTATAAGTATAGGTCTTACCATTATAGATAATAGAAGCTTCATCACCAATTTCTAATCTATCTAATTTTCTAAAATAAGATATTCTAGCACTACCAGAATGACCAGCAATTATTACATTACCATTTTCATCATCTGGCATGGACGAACCATCTAACCATTCTAGATTATAATTAACATTATTAAGATAACTATTTGGATCTACTAAACCTCTTTCTAAACCAATTTTAGGAATTTTAAGTACAGCAATATAATTAACTTTAACTTGTTCTTTTACTTCTTCTACTACTTGAGGTTCTTCTACAGATTCAATTTCATCTTCTATTTCATAGAATTCTTCCAACAATTCAGTTTCTTTTTCATCTATCTTTCTATTATATAAATAATCATATGTTATTAATCCAATACCACTAAGAAAGATTAAAGAGCCGATTATAATTAACCAGTTCTTATTTTTTCTTTTTATTTTTGATTCCATAAATAATTACACCTGCTCCACATACTAGTAAAGTAATTCCACTAAATAATAATTCTTTATAATCATTAGCTTCAGTATTAGGTACTTTAACTATTTGTTTATCTTTCATTATAGACTTAACAATTTCTCCATCTTCTTTGATTTCAAAATACATTCTTTCAGGATTTAATTCATATCCTTCTGGTGCTTCTTTCTCTAAAATGTAGTATTTACCATATTTTAATTTTTCTATAGTAATTGTTCCATTATCATCAGTTCTTCCACTAAATACTAGTTCATCTGTATTAGCATTATATATTTCAATTAAAGTATTTGGAAGTGGATTATCATTTGAAAAATCTAATTTTGTAAATTCAAGTCTTCCAGTTATGTCTTCATCTTTCATAGTTGATTTAATTACTTCACCATTTTCTTTAATTTCAAATGGCATTTTTTCTTCATTAAGTTTGTATCCTTCTGGTGCTTCCTTTTCAAGAATATAATACTTTCCTTGAGGAAGTCTTTCAATAACAATTTTACCTTCTTCATCAGTTCTTCCACTAAATACTAGTTCATCATTTTCTGTATAAATTTCGATTAGTGTATTTGGAAGAGTTTTAGATTCAGATATATCAGTTTTAGTAAATTCTAGTTTACCAGTTTTTAATACATTTAATAAAGCTTCTGAATAGAAGATAGTTGGTGTATATTGATTTTTATATACTAGTTCAGCTTCAAATGTATTTTCATCTAAAACATAATTATCTAATGTTTCAATTTCTTTTACATAATACTTACCAAGATATAATTCATCAAATACTATTTTACCTTCACTATCAGTAAGTTTTTCTGTTACTAAAGAATTTTTTGTATAAATTGTTTTGCCATTCCATACTATATCTTCTTTAGCATATAATCCAAATTTAACTCCTTCTAATGGTTGATTTTTAAATTCAAATCCATTTTCAGTAAGTTTAGCAACTTCTCCAGTTTTTTCAATTTTGATTTCACCTTTTACTCTAGTGTTTTCAAAATCAGTATCGAATATTATTCCATACTCTGAGTCAGTTCTTAAATTAGAATCTTCATCGATTGAGAATTCATGAGACTCATTATTCCATAAATAACCATCAATTACTTGATCAACTTCTTCAAGTCTATAAGTTCCAGTCATTAATGGATAAGCTGTTGTAAATTCACCATCTTCGTCTGTTTCCCAAACACAGATAGTTTCTTTAGTTGGATATGTAATTGTTTGACATACATATTCATTGTTTTTAACATCAAATATTTTAAATTTAATATTACTTCTCTTTATTACTTCCTTAGTTTCAGAATCAATTTTAACAACTCTTAACTTGGCAGTAATTGGAGCATTTGAAATAACTTTTTTAACTACTTCTCCTGTAGTTTTTACTTCAACATTAAAGTCTTCAATTTTTTCATGACCTTTAGTTGTTGTTAATTGTTTAACAGTATAAGTACCATATGGTAAAGTAAATCTAAATACACCTTGTGAATCTGTAGTAACTTCTTCTACAAGTTCATTTTTATTATTATAGATTCCAAATTTAATACCTACTTCTGGTTCCATTATTTGAGTTTCAGCACTAGCATATACTTTAGTAAATTCAAAATCTAATTTAATTACTTGTTCAAAAACTTGTACATGTGGATTTAAATTGTCCTCAGTTATTTCAAAATAATATTTATTACTATCTAATAAATATCCTTCTGATGGTTGCTCTTCTAACAAATAAAATCTACCTAATTCTGGTAAATAATCTGATGTATTAGTTCCATCATCTTTAGTAGTTACAGAACCTATTCTTGTTCCATCAACTTTATAAATACCATAAATAGCTCCACCTAGTTTTCCTTCGCCTTGTGGAGTATTTGTTCTTGTTTCAACATCAACTTTAGTTGGTGTTACTCTTCCACCTATAACCTTTAAAGTAAATTTACTCATTACTCGATCAAAATTTCCAACTCTAAATACATTTTGTGAGTGATCACTAAAATATACAATTGGTGGTATTTCATACTTAGTTGCTTTCTTTTCAAAAGTAACTGAACCTTCACCAATACTATTTGCAGTTACTGATAAAGTATTTCCATTAATTGAAGCTGATACTTTATCTGTAGAAGTAATTTTATAATTGCTTAATACATTATTACTATCATTAACTTCAATTGTACTTCCAATAGTAACAACTAAACCATTTTGTAATTGTGGTATTCTATAATGATTTGATACTAAACTTTCAAGTTCTGCTATTTCACCATCAAATTTAAATGTATAATTACCATTTAAAGTGTCAGTAAAATAAATATTAGATTCAGGATTTGTTGTTCTCCAAATCATAACTTGAGTAATAGCATACCATTTTTGATCATTATGATTATATCCATTTTGATCATATTGATATCCATAATAAGCTAGTAAAGATATTCTTTCCCATTGTGCCTTGCTTAGTCCTAAAACTCTTTCATAGTCTTCTCTTATTACATCATAATAAGGCAAATTATTATCAATGTCTGCATATGGTTGTAAACAATAAACAAATTTATTATCTTCACTTCTTCTAATAAATCTTGCTTGTTGCCATTTAGAATATCCATCATTTCTATCCTTTTTAATATAGATATTACTAATATGTTCACTAGGCCAAATTGCTTGTCCAGTGTATTTTTCAGCATGTACTTCTGTTATGCCAAAAATAGACAAAATAAAAAGCATGCTCATCATAGCACACTTAAATAATTTCGATTTCATATTGTTTTTCCTTTCATTATTTTTTTATACTGAGCATATCTCCTAAATAAGCACCCGAATAACTATTAATGTTTGTACATGAAAAACTAATTATGTCTTCTAATTGATATCCAGCATCAATACATGCTTGATGTGTTGCATCAAATGATCCATAATCTTCTATTTTATAATCTACTGTAGCCCAGTTCCACATTGGTTTATGATAATAATCATATTCACTTATTCCTAAACTTTCCCATGCTATTGGTTCATGTTTTGGTGGTTCTGGTTCAGGTTGTACTATAGGCTGTTGTACTGGAGTAGATTTCTGTTTAGATTCTTCCTCTTTAACATTATTAGTTGTTGTTTTTTCTTTTACGACATTAAAGTTACGAACATTATTGCTCTCCATATTGTTCGGATTAGCATTATTGTCATTAATGCTGTCATTTTTAACAATATCATTGTCATTTTCATTATTTTCTGCAATAGGTTCATTTTCTTCTCCCTCCACTTCTTTTGAATCAACTTTTGATTCGATAACTGTAGTATCAACTACTGGCTTTTTCTCATCTTTATTTCTCATAAATACATATTTATAAGTTAAGAATCCTGAAGCAATAAGAAATAAAATGATAAAGCTAATTATAACTTTTTTCATTCTTCTTCACCTCTTACTAAAATAATATCAGAAAATAAATAAATATTGTAGGGTGCTAAATATCTAAATCATAAGAATCACCCCTTTCATTGGAGAGTGTCTTAGAATAACTCTCAATTGCTTTTATTATAAAATCTTCGATCTTATAATCTTTAATATCTTTAGGTAATACTTTTCTTATTCTCTCTTCATTAAAAGATAATCTTTTAGCTTGATTAGGTTTTTGTTCCAAAAAGATAGACTCAAGTATATCTGAGTCTAATTCACCTTTTTCTCCAAGTTCTCTTATTCGTTTTGCTTGAACATGACTTGGAGTTAAATCTTCATATGTTATTTCTTCATAAACAAGTTCTTGATCATCTTTAGATAAATAAGATAATTCTACAGCAGGTCTTAATCCCATTGTTAAAGTAGCTCGTTTATCTTTTAAAACTGTATCATCAACTAACTGTAATAATTCTGGAATTAAATAATTTAACCTTATATATCTTCTTATTTGAGTTGCACTGTCATTTGTGTCTTTTACAATATCTTCTATTGATAACTTCGAACCCAGCGGGTCGGAAGTTTTTCCTTGATGTTTTATTGCTTCATATTTCATTTTATAAGCTAGTGCTTTTTCACTAGGTAATATTTTATCTCTTTGAAGATTTGAATCTACCATTAATATGATAGCTTCTTCATCAGAAACATCTTTAACAATACATGGTATTTTTTTAATCCCCTGTTCTTCACATATTTTCTTTCTTCTATGCCCAGATAACATTTCATACTTTCCATCTTCTTTTTTTCTTACAATAGTAGGAACAAGAACACCACTTTCAATAATACTATTTTTAAGTTCTTCATAATTTAAATCATTATTTATCTTAAATGGATGTTTTGGAAAATCTGATATGTCTTTAACATTTAATTCAACAACTTCCTCTTTCATATATTCCTCCACAAAAAAAGCACATTTTTCAATGTGCTATTTGAGAAACGAAGATATAATACTAACATTATAAGAATATCTTTGAATAAACCCATAATTGTTGATATTATTACGTTTTCTCTTGAATTCTCTTTCACCCACTATGTATTCACTATATTAAAAGTTGATCCAGGTTCATAATTCATCCATATTGGTAAATTTCTATTTAATGTCTCACTATCGTAATTTTTATAATTATTTGGATTAAAATTAGGCCTAGAAGACATACCTAATATTTCACCTGTATTAGGATCCATAGCTATAGCTAATGCATGATCTGGATTATATTTAATAACAGCATTATCTAATTCTTTCTCTATTACTTTTTGTATATCATTATTAATTGTTAACATGATATTCATTCCATCACTAGGTTTCACATATATTTCATTTAAATTAAGTTTATTTCCCTTCGCATCACTAAAATACTTAATAGAACCATTCTTACTAGTTAAATAATCATTATATTTTAATTCTATACCACTAAGTCCTTGATTATCTATACCAACAAATCCAAGTACATGACTAAGATTATTATCATATGGATATACTCTTTTAGCTTCTTTAAGTAAATAAACACCTTCTAGTTTTAAATCGCTTATCTTTTTTGATGTTTCATAATCTAATTTTCTTCCTTCTGGATGAACTCTCTCAATAGATGTTTTTTTATATACATGGTCTTTTATATTTTTACCTAAAACTTCTTCTAATTTATTAGAAGTTAATTCTTTATCTTTAATTTGATTAGGTATTAATACCAAAGATGTAGTTGTTAAATTAGTTGCTAATTCATCTAAATTCCTATCATATATAATACCTCTATTACCTTCTATAGGTAATTCTCTACTCCATAAATCATTAAATAATTTTTTTAATTTAGAAATATTAAAAACATCTAAATATACTACTTTAAAAACTATAATTAAAAATAATAAAACACATAATAAAAAAAATGTTTTAATTCTATTATGAATACTTTTAAAGAACATATTATCACCAGTAAATTATATGAGAAAACAAAAAAAATAGACATAGTCTATTTTTTACCAATTAGGTCCATCAGGTATTTTTATTTCTCCTGAAGTTGGTTCTCCATCATCAGGTCTTGGAGTTGGTTTTGGAGTATCCTCTTCATCAATATTATTGTTATTATCATCATTATTATCATCTTGATTATCATTATTAGGTGTTTCACTACCACCTTGTTTTAATATTTCTTCTTCTAAATCTTCTGCTGCTTCACTTTTTCCATTTCTATTTTCAATACCTTTAATAGCGCATTCATCTTCATATAAATTATTTAAAGCTTCATTCGCAAGTTCATCAATTGTATCTTCAGTAGCCATTTTAATTAACGATAAACTTAAATTTACTCTAACATCACATATTCTTTTAGAAGGAATATGTCCTTGAAGTGCTTTTTGATAATACTCTGTAGCTTTATCATAATGACCTAATTTATATTGTATATTTCCATTATTATAGAAAGATATATATCTTTCATTTATATTAATAAAAAATAATGTCTCACCAAGCTTAGTATCGTATGTTCCATTCTTATATTCTTTAATTAACATTTCATTAACAAAATAATTAGAAGTTAATTTTAATATTAATATTCCTAATACAATAAGTATTAAAACAATAATCTTTTTCATATTAAGACCTCCTACTATATGTTATAAAAATATAAACTAATAAAGCATATATTGGAATCATAATTAAAAAATATATATCATCATATGCAGCTTGATCTGTTTTTGATAATTTAGAAACTGATTTTTTATTTATCTCTTTAATAAAATCTTTCAATTTATAACCATTATTCATATTAACATATTTAGCACCTAAATCATTTGCGATTTGTTTTAAATTATTTTCATCTATCTTAGATAAAGCATCTTCATATTTTTCTCTACTTTGAATATATGATGGAGAAAATCCTTCATCTTTATATGTATACCATTTATTCATTGGTCCACCACTTGAAGTACCATATCCTAAAACTACCCCATCATTAATATATTTCTTTATTTCACTATAAGACTCTAATTTCTCATTTGAACCATCCATAGATATTTGTTCTCCATCAGAAATAAATATAATTACTCTATATCTATTTTCATAATTATCTTCTAAAGATGATATTATATCTTTTTTTGGTACATTTAAAGATGAACCTTCTGCTGAAAAATAATCTGGAGGATTAATATAATCTATATATTGTAAAATTAAATCTGGATCTTCAGTAAGTGGTAATAAAACATTAGATTTTTTATTAAATGTTATTAAACCAAATCTTGCTCCTTTAAGATCATTAACTATCTTTTTACAATCTTTTCTTATTCCATCAAGTCTAGGTGTTTTACCATTATAATCTTCTGCGACCATACTAAAAGATGTGTCAATAACAAACAATACATCTATATTAGTATTATCTTTTTTAGACTCTCCATTCTTATACATAAATCTTAAATTTACTAAAAATAGTAAACCTATAATTATATAAAATACATATGCTTTTTTATTAAAAATAAAAGTAATTATAATTAATACTAAACAAATAATAGTCATTAACCATATTGGCAATATAGGGAATGATGTCATTCTTTCACCCCTTTACTTAAAAATATTAATAATAAAGTAGAAATAATTAATAATATAAATGGTACTAATGGATTATCTAATTTAGTTGTTATTTCACCATTTACTAACTTACTTTTACTAGTTTTTTCAATATCACTAATTATCTCTTTAGTTGAAACTTCACCTTGTCTATAAAACTTACCATTTGTATTTTTAGATAATCTTTTTAATTCACCTATAGGATCAGAATTACTTGTAAAATAATCATCCATAGTTTCTGTTGCGACTGAATAGACATGTACTTTATATTTTTTTGCTATTTCTTCTGCTGCTTCTAAAGTAATATTTTCTTTAGATTTACTGTGCTGAGCATTATCAGTAGTAAATATAACAATTTTAGTTCTTTCAGTATCTTTTAAACTATTAAAACTATTCATACAAGAAGCTAAACCTTCTCCTGTTAAAGATGCTCCTTTGTATTCTACTCCTTCTAATGTTTTATCTGTTATAAATTTATAGTAATACATTTGTAATTGTCTTTCATCATAATCAGAAGAATAAGTACAAAAGCCATTTTCATCACATATTTTATTTATTTCAAGTAAAGTTTCATTTAATTTATCTAATCTTCCTAAAGTATAATTATAATCACTTGTTAAAGGAGACATTAAAACAGTACTAGTATTAAACATAGAAATACTAAATCTTTCTCCTCTTAAATTATCTACAACACTTTTTAAAGCCTCTACTACTTCATTATTTAACTTATTAACTGAAAATGAAACATCCATACATAAAACTATATCTCTATTAAAGCTTTCATTTTTAGTAGACTTTTCACTATAAAATCTAGCAATAATAAAAATAGAAATTAATATTGATAATGCACAAACTATTTGAAATGCTAAAATCATATTTTTATATTTCTTTAATTTTTTCTTATACAAATCACTATTTTTCAAATAATTAGTATTAGCTATTCTTTTTCCTTTAAGATATTTTATTTTTTTAAATCCAAAGAAATAGAAAAGTGCACTAGTTATTATTATTCCAATTATAATAACAATTGGATATCTTAATTCCATTTTTCAATTACCTCCTTTGTCTTTTTAATAGAAGTAATAGTATCACCCTTAGATTCTTTTGCAAATTCAGGATCATAATATTCTTCTACTAATTTAGATAAAACAGGCATATTTATTTTTTTAATATCAGTTAATGTATAATTATTAACTCTTATATTAGTCATTTCATATATAAAATTACGTATTGTTATACTAAGTGTTTGATAACAATCTCTAATAGATATTTTATTTTCATTAACATTTACTAATAAATTATCTAATATATTAATATATTTATTCTTAATCGCATCTCTATCTTTTTCTTTAGGCATAACAACAACTAATTTTCTTTTTTGTTTCCTTTTTTCTTTAACTATAATTATTATTAAGTAAATAGCGATTATTAAAAATAATACCAATAATAATATCCATATTAATGAATAACTAAACATGTCTCTTAATTCAACGGTTATTTCCATATCTATAACTCTCCAATAACTCTACTATTTTATCATTAATTTCATTCATACCTTTTATAGAAACAATACTCATTTTATTTTTTCTAATTAATGTACTATATTTTTTAAACATATTTTTTCTTAAATCTTGTTCATATTTTAATAATTCTTTATCATGAGATAAAGCACTTGGAACATATCTATCATCATCAATATCAAATACATTATCACCAAACATATATGCATCTTCTATATTAATAAACATAGTTTCATGAAGCATTGCTAATTCTTTTAAAGTTTTAGGTTCTATTGAACTTAATCCTTTATTATCAGTAATAACAAATATAATCATATTCTTTTTAATATTTCTATAAGTATATTTTAATAAATCATTAACAGTAAGATTATTTTCTAAACAACTATTCTTATCATATTCATTTAAATAATTTTCTAAAGAATATAAGTTTAATTTAAATGGATAAAATTTTACTTTACCTTTAGTATTAAAAATCATACCCATATAATCACCATTAGAAATAGTAATATACGCAAGAGTTCCTGCTGAATAAAGAGCAATATCTTTTTTTATAGTTCCATCTAAAGTACTACCACTCATCTTTAAACCAGAATCAATAACAAACATAACATTATATTTCTTTTCAGCTATATATTGTTTTACTAATAAAGATGCACTTCTTGTAGATGATTTCCAATCTATATCTTTAATATCGTCATTTAAATCATAATCTCTTAAGTTTTCAAAATTTAAACTTTTACCTTTATATACAGATTGATATGTACCATCTAATAAATTTTTTGTTTTTTTACTAGAAAAAATCGAGATTTTAGCTCGGATTTTATTAACATACTTTAATATCATGGTGTTTGGATAGCTCCTATTAAAGCATCAATTATTTGTTCAACTTGAATATTATCAGCTACTGCTGAGAAATTAAGAGATAATCTATGTCTTAATATTGAATGACTTAATTCTTTAACATCATCAGGTATTACATTAGTTCTTCCTTTTATTAATGCAAGAGCTTTAGAACATTCCATAAATGCAATAGCACCTCTAGTACTTGAACCCATATCTATGTAATTAGCTAATGTTTCAGGAATATAGTTTTTAGGAAAACGAGTTGCTAACATAATTTGAGATATATATTTCTTAATAGAATCATCTATATATACTTTCTTAGTTAAATCTTGTAAAAACTTTATATCTTCAAGTTTTAGTATAGAACTTTCATCACTAAATACATCTGATTCTAATCTTTTTAATACTTCTACTTCTTCTAAAACAGTAGGATAATCAATTTTTACTTTCATTAAAAATCTATCTAATTGAGCCTCTGCTAAAACATAAGTACCTTCTTGTTCAATTGGATTTTGTGTTGCTATAACAATAAATGGTTTTGGTAATTCATATAATTGATTATCAATAGTAATTTGTCTTTCTTGCATAGCTTCAAGTGTAGCACTTTGAGTTTTAGCACTAGATCTATTAATTTCATCAAGTAATACAAAATTAGCATATATAGGTCCTATTTTAGTCTTAAACTCATTATTTTGATAATTAAATATTTGAGTACCTATAATATCACTTGGTAATAAATCTGGAGTACATTGAATTCTTGAAAATTTTCCAGATATAGCATTACATAATACTTTAGCAGCAGTAGTCTTTGCAAGACCAGGAACTGATTCAAGTAATATATGTCCATTTGCTAGTAAACATGTA
>Ga0129306_1002836_pt1 | contig 14317 bp, 17 predicted proteins | sample P827metagenome_FD_94438 | JGI IMG/M metagenome (GOLD analysis project Ga0129306, IMG submission 94438) | Capybara group fecal microbial communities from Wisconsin, USA - P827 metagenome | ecosystem: Host-associated > Mammals > Digestive system > Large intestine > Fecal | place: USA: Wisconsin...
CCCTTTATGTATTCTCTGAAAAATGCGCATTCGTCGTCGTTGCATTTGGCGGCTTCGGGCTGCTTCATGTTGCAGTGGAAGACGTGGTAGAGAGGGTTCTTTGCATTGCCGTAGTAGCGGTAGCAGAAGGGAACCGAGTGGTCGTTGAGGGCGTCGGCGATGTAGTGAGCCTGGGTGCGCATGGTGTCGCCGGGAGTGGTCATGATGAAAGCGGGAGGGAACTTCTCGGTTACCCACTGAACGCTGTTCACAAGCTCGAGTTCGGCTTTAGTGCCGCGCTTGGGGAGAAGGTCCTTTAAGATTTCTTTGGACATAGGGTCCTGGGTCTTGGGGGTGCCGAGCTCGTATTTGCCGCAGTTGAGGGCGACAGCATTTAGGTGCATGCCGCGGGGAAGGGTGAGCTTGGCCTTCGGGAACTCTGCTTTCATGGCTTTCTTGCACTCGGGATTGGTGAGGAAATTCGCGAACATGCTAAGCAGGTGCGCGCCGGCCGAGTCGCCTACAGCGAAGATATTGGCGGTGTCGAAGCCGTACTCGGAAGCGTTAGCGAATATCCAGCGGAATGCGGCGCAGATATCCTCAAGGTCGGTGGGGTACTGAAATTCGGGCGCGAGGCGGTAGGAGAAATTCACAACCGCGAAGCCGCGCTCTGCAAGGCTCATGCCGTAGTACTGGTAGACGTCCTTGTCGCCGTATACCCATGCTCCGCCGTGCACGATTGCAATGACGGGAAGCGCGGTTTCTTTGGCCTTTTTAGGGCGGTAGACGTCTAAAAGGTTCCAGGTGGGGTGCGTCCCGTAGGAAATGTTATCGAATCTCTTGACGGTCGAGGGCGTCTTAAGGCCCGCGTCGCGCTTGGCGTCGCCTTCGCCGAAGGACTTTCTGATCATATCGCTGAATCTTGACATATGTAACCTCCGTTAGCAAATCGTTTTTGCTACCTTAACAATAGCATATTTGCGGCGGCAAAAGAAGGTGGTATTATTAGTTAGAGGTATCGATTTTTTAGGGGAGATTTAATATGAGTAGTAGACTAATTGAGTATGAAGGCTATAAGGCAAAAATGGATTTTGATCGAGAAGACCTTATTTACGTAGGTCAAGTTCTTGATATAGATGATTATGTGGGATTTCACGGAAAGAACGAGCAGGAGTTAATTGAGGCATTCCATAATGCGATTGCTAATTACAAGGAAAGAAATAAATAGGTAGAGTATGAACATTCAGATTTTCGGAACCAAGAAATGCAACGATACTAAGAAGGCTGAGCGTTTCTTTAAGGAGCGCGGCATTAAGTATCAGTTTATAGACATGAAAGAAAAAGGAATGAGCAAGGGCGAGTTCATGTCCGTGGCGCAGGCGAACGGCGGTGTCGAGGGGATGCTCGATGCGGATTGCAAGGACAAGGATACGCTGGCGCTGATTAAGTATATTGCCGATGAGGACAAGGTAGAGAAAATTCTTGAGAATCAGCAGGTGATTAAAACGCCGGTTGTCAGAAACGGTAAGCAGTCGACTCTTGGATATCAGCCCGAGGTGTGGAAGAAATGGGAGTAGATAATTTTGTGAGAATCATGAAAAATGTGCTTAGATGGTTTGGCGTACTATTCTTCGCGGCCGGCGCCGCTGTTTGCATGACGACGTACAAGGCACCGATAGTAGCCGTTTTGTGGTTCTGGACCGCGATAATCGTCAGCCCTTTGCCGATTCGATTAAGGGATAGTTTTGAACTCAATATCAGTAACAGAGCAATTAATACTGTGACTTGGATAATGATTGGCGCGGCTTTTGGCGCGGTATTTACGGTTATGCGGACTTAGGGTGAGAAGCGATGAATTCAAAGAAACTTTTTGTGATTTTCCCCGGCATGGGTTATACAAAGGATAAGCCGCTTTTGTACTACGCGGGCAAGATCGCGAGGAACAAAGATTACGAGATAACAGATATTGACTATACGCATTTTTTTACCGCAGCGAAGTTCGACGATGCCGAGGTGGATGCTAAGATTGAGAAGGCTTATGCGATGGTGGTCGAGAAGCTTGGTACAGTAGACTTTAAGGCTTATGACACAGTTGTCTTTGCCGGCAAAAGCATGGGCACGATGCTGTCCGCAAGGTATGCGGAGGAGTATGGTGTGGAGGCGGAGCAACTTTGGTATACGCCGTTGGAGCCAACCTATGAGCATGGCTGCAGGGAGGCGATAGCGTTCATAGGAACCAAAGACCCGTTTTCGGATGTTGTAAAGATGGGCGAGACTGCGAAGGCGCAGGGAATTCCGCTTTATGTGTATGAGGGCGGCAACCATTCGCTGGAGACGGGCGACATGGAGAAGGATTTGAAGACGCTTGGTGATGTTATGAAGCACACTGAGGAGTTTTTGAAATAGATTGTGACAGGGAGGGGAATGCATGAAGAACGGTTTGATTATTGCTGTAACAGCGATTGTGATTATTCTTTTGGCATTTGTTGCGGTGTTTGTATACAACAGAAAGTATCTGATTATGGACGGACCGGGCATGGTTAATGAAGGCCCGTGGACTGACGAGGGCGGCGAAGAGGTCGGCTCGCCGGAGCCTGTTCCGATAGTTCAGGTGAGTGTCGGCGACAGATTCTTTTCCATTAATCTTGAGAGCAATTCTTCCGCAGATGCTTTTATCGAGAAGATTAAGAGTGGCACTCTTGAAATCAACATGTCGGATTACGGCGGATTCGAGAAGGTCGGCAATCTTCCGTGGGCGATTACCACGAATGACAAGGAGATTACGACTCGCCCCGGCGACCTGATTCTCTACGAGGGCAACAAGATTACGATTTACTACGGCGAGAATACCTACAAGTTCACGAAGCTTGGCAGGCTGAACGCTGACGAAGAAGAAATCAAAGAAGCCTTCGGCGGCGAGGACGATATCACGGCAGTGTTCTCGGTTGAGTGGACGGAATAACAGATACAAGATGTACTTTGTTATATTTTGTTATAGTTTTTGTCAAGTGTCTTGGCAATAAAAAACAGGCTGCCGAAGGGCAGCCTGTTTTAGAGTTTTTAGATTATTCCAAGCGGAATCAGCACTACGAGCAGTATCGCTACGAGGGACCAGAGGCAGATTAAGAAGCGTTTCCTTTTGCGAGGTTCCATGCCGGGAACGTAGTTGCTGGCGAGGAAGAAGGGTACGTAGGTGGTGATGAATACGGGAAGTACGCCCCACCATTTGTAGACCCAGATGAATGAGTGGTTGGAGGTCGCTGCGAGGAATGACTCAACAAGTGCGAAGAGCAGTGCCATCTCGATGGCGCCTACGAGCTTGCAGCTGATGCCTTTCTTGCCACCCTTGGTAAAATAACGCTTATTGCGGTCGTCGGGCAGCATCTTGAAGGAGATGATACCTGCGAGCATGAACATCATCGAAAGCTCCCAGCATACGCCGATAAGCAGGATGAATGTCGTCGATTCGTTGCTGACCGACCACAGCGGGTAGCCGGCGAAGTGGCCGATTACCGCGTTACAGATTTCGTAGAGCCAGTGCACGCCGTAGAGCGCGAGGCCTGCGTAGACGACTTCGTAATTCTTCTTGCGAATCTCGCTCCAGTATACGTAGAAGATTACCGCAAGGATGAAAATGAAAGTCCAGTTGAAGTTACTTGTGTCGCGCACTTTGATGGCGTCGACTAAACTTTTGGACAGGTCGGAACCGTCCCCCCAGAATTGAAACATAAGAAATCCTCCCTTCATACTTCTACTATAACACATACGCCGCGCCGCATCTATGCTATAATATTGGCAAAAGAAAGCGCTTCGGCGCACCGGAGGTTATGATGCGGGACGGTCGCTACGAGTGGGTGAGAGCTCGTGATGAACTTGTGAGAAATATAGAGAGGCTTGGCTTCCCGGCGGAGCTCGGCGAAATGGTTGCCAAGAACTTGGGGAGCCCTAAGGCGATGGAGAGGATGAATTCGTATCTTTTCTACGTGAAGCCTCGCACTGCCGAGCTTATAGTCGATGAGATGCTTGCGATATGCAGTGAAATTGATGCGTGGCGAGACAGGAAAGCAGCTCAGGAAGCCAATATGAAATACAATGAATTGCTGAATCGTGGCTTCGGGATAGAGGAAAACGAGGATTCTGAAGGCTACGAAGATTACGACGATTACGAGTAAAGGAGTAGGGGAATGCCTTTTCAGATAGTCAGAAATGATATTACCAAGATGCGCGTGGACGCGATAGTGAACCCGGCAAGTGGCTTGCCGGGGTATGGCGCGGGGATTGATAAGGCGGTGTATGAGGCCGCCGGCGCGGAGGCGCTTTACAAGCGCCGCGCCGAGATAGGCCGCATCGAATGCGGCACCTCCGCCGTCACCGAAGGCTTCTCGCTCCCCGCGCGTTACATCATCCACACCGTCGGATGCCCCTGGCGCGACGGCCTGTCGGGTGAGGAAGACATCATCAGAAGCTGCTACAGAAGCTCTTTTGCCGAGGCAACCGGTCTTGGCATAGAGACTCTTGCTGTACCGCTTCTTGCTTCGGGCAGCTTCGGCTTCCCGAAGGGAATTGCCATGAGCATTGCGCTTTCGGAGATTAAGAGCTTTCTCGATGATCATGACCTGACAATTTACCTTGTGGTATTTGACGATGAATCATATTCTTTGTCATCGGAGCGTTTCGGTGATATTGATGCGTATATAGACAGCAATTATGTGGCGGAAGTCGAGGAGGAAGAATACCCGGCCGAGAGCCTGCCTCGCGCGGAGAGTCGTCGCGAGAGGCGTCGCGGCGGCCTCTTTAAGACCGGTCGCAAGCTGATGGCCGCCGAATCCATGGCGATTCGCGAAGACGCCGCCATGGGCGCCGCCCCCGCCGCGAACTTCATGCAAGCCATGGCCTTCGCCGACGCCGCGCCCGCGCCTGCCAAGAAGCTTGAAGACGTAGTCAAGAATCTGGATAAGTCCTTCATGGAACTCGTCTTCACCTACGCCGATGCGAAGGGCATCACCGACGTAGAACTGCAAAAGAAAGCGAACATCAATCGCAAAGCCTTCTCCAAGCTAAGATGCGGCACCACCAAGAACCCGAGCAAGGCCACCGCATTGTGCTTTGCCATCGCCCTCGAGCTTAGCCTCGATGAGACCAAAGACCTTCTTTCGCGAGCAGGTCTTGCACTCTCGCCCTGCAGCAGACAGGACATTATTGTTCAGTACTTTATCGAGCATGGAGCTTATGATTTATACGCTGTCAACGAAGCCCTCTTCGCCCACGGCGAGCCGACGATAGGAGACGTGGAAGCTTAGCTCGCATAGCTCGCGTTGCACAGTTCACAACCTTCGGCCGTGAACTGTCGCGCTGTCGCGCTATACAGCCTTGCAAATAGGCATTCGTTTTTTAGCCAGCTAAACCGTATACCTATTTACAATTCTGTGCACCGCTCATAGAAACGCGCATAATGTCGCCTGCCAAGAGACATCTTGGCAGGCATTTTTATATACAATTACCTCAGAAACAAGAAAACAACACACCACGGAGGTAATTGTTATGAGAGAAAATTTAACCGAACTTGTATTTATCCTTGACAGAAGCGGATCAATGAGCGGACTTGAAGCCGACACCATCGGCGGATTCAACTCCATGATTAAGAAACAGCAGAAAGAAGAAGGCGAAGCCCTTGTATCCACAGTGCTTTTCGACGATCAGTGCGAAGTGCTTCATGACAGAGTAGAGATTTCAAAGATTAAGAAGATGACCGAAGACGACTACTACGTAAGAGGCTGCACGGCACTCCTCGACGCAGTCGGAGGCGCGATTAATCACATCGGCAACATTCACAAGTATGCCCGCGAGGAAGACCGTCCCGCCAAGACTCTTTTCATCATCACAACCGACGGCCTTGAGAACGCCAGCCACCGCTACACCTTCAAGGACATCAAGCGTATGATTGAGCGCCAGAAAGAAAAGTACAACTGGGAATTCTTATTCCTCGGAGCCAACATCGATGCCATCGAAGTGGCCGGCAACATGGGTATCCGCAAGGAGCGCGCAGCCAATTTCGTATGCGACGCTGTCGGCACCGCAGTCAATTACTCGGTTCTTGACAAGGCAATCAGCCGCGTAAGAAAATGCAAGTCTTCCGAGATGGCCTGCGCATTCGCAGACGGCGCATGGAAAGCCGAAATCGACGAGGATTACGAAGCCAGAAAATAGCAGAATTTAAGCCCGGTCGGGACTGAGGATGCATACCTTGGCCCCGGCCTTTCTTTTCCTTTTGACATCTGCTTTCTTTTGTCGCAAAATGGTGGTAATGGGATTGAATTTACACGGAGGATTATATATGAGAATTAAGAGATTATTGATGGCTGCCGCTCTCATAGGCGTAATGTTCTGCTACGGCTGCGGCGATAAGGATGCTAAGCCCGCTACTACCGAGACAAGTGTATCTCAGGAGACTGTAAGCGAAAGCACAGAAGCTTCGACGAGCGAGGCTGCATCAGTTGAAGAAACAAGCAATTCGGAGACAAGCGTATCGGAAATCGATCCTTACAATGCCGAAGAAGCTTATGATTATTACGGAGAAGTTACTGTAACAGGTATTGAGGACTGGAACTGCGTAGGCTATTCTATCGCAGGATTCATGGACGGAAGCCTTTTCCAGCTTCAGTATGTGGATGAAAACGGTACGGAGATTAACGGAGACTACACTCCCGGCGCTCCCGACAAGATAGTATTTGAATTTGACCCTGAAACGGGCGAGGTTGTGAGTGCTACATATTTCGGCACTTATCCCGACGAGGAAGCAGCAGGAATGGGCGTTGAGGCGTTCTCTGCCAATGCTGACCTCATGGGCGATGATGTCATAGGACTTTCTGTTGTGGGCACTACTGAAATCATGGTTGCTTTTGACCCTCACAGCGCGCGTTTTAACAATACAATCCGCACATATTTCCTCGAAGGTCACCAGGACCCCGAGGGCTACACCAAGACTGTTGAGAAGGATTACGAGTCGTCTACCATCGACAAGTCTAAGCTCAAAGGCGACAATTTCGCCTGCGACGTAATCCAGGGGCTGAAAGTTACTTGGTATAAGTAAAGGTAAAAGAATAACAGTACATAAAAAGCGTGGAGTTCTTGTGAAATTCCACGCTTTTTGCTTTTTTGTGGTCATCTGTTGCGCGGTTATGAGCATTTTCTTTTGCACAAGGGTGCGAAACGTTATAATGAGGACAGTGAGGTATAGACTATATATTTAAGGAGGTACAAAATATGGCACTTATGACCAGGCCTGAGGTTAAGGGGACCGTTACGGGCGGAAAGTGTTTTGAAGCGGAATATGAGCGCTTTTTCTTAAAAGTTTATGTTCCCGCCACCAAGATTAACGGAAAGGTACACAATTATACTTTCAGAGCTCCCCTTCTTCTGGTGTTTGAGGAAGAAAGAAAATCTATGGAGGATGCAGTTGACTGGGCTGAGACAACCGGTCTTGCGCGTATCGCTTCGGCGGTAGATTCAAGCGTACTCTTCGTATATCCGAAGGGTGAAAAGGCTTGGGAAAGCGCAACCGCAGACCTTTACAAGGATTTAATCGCAGAAGTTAAGATGAATCCTTATTACGAGGACGGTATCGTAGAGATCACCGATTTCTTTACCAGAGAATTCAAGGGTTACTTCGTACGTGGAGCGATTTTCAGAGCAGACATCTACAGCTTCGGCAAGTCCGCAGACTACGTAGCTAAGAACCTGCTTAAGAAGATTGACGGCGAATATCTCTGGGGTCCCGGCGAGATTACTCCCGCTATGTGCTCCATGGAAGGCTTAAGCGTTACCCCCGATGTCGAGAGAAAGGACATCGCTATCTTAAGCGTTAACAACTCACAGGCTATAAACGACGCATTTAAGGCATCCGAGAACGCACTCATCAAGGACAAGGCTGAATACGAGAAGGACTTCAAGGCTTTCGTAAGAAAGTTCAAGATGTGGTGCGGCAAGATGGAAATCGAGCCCGACTTCGAAGCCCTCAACATGACCGAGGAAGCAGGCTCCACCGTAGTTAAGACTTCCAAGGCTAACTTCGGCAAGTACAAGGATACCGAAACTCACGAAGTAGGTTACTTCGCATACTACAACAACGGACTCTTCGACAAGGGCCCCGTTCCGCTTCTTGTAGGCTTCCACGGCGGCGGAGACTCCGCTATGTACCTTACCTTCGTGTCAGGCTGGTGGGAGATTTGCCACAGATACGGCTTCTTGTACGTAGCTATTGAGAATCATCAGGACGTTCCTGCAGAAGAAGCTATTCAGGTCATCAACGACCTTAAAAAGAAATACAACATCGACGAGAAGCGCATCTACGCATCAGGCTTCTCCATGGGAAGCGGCAAGACCTGGGATTGCTTCCAGCAGTTCCCCGAAGTCTTCGCAGGACTCGCACCCGCAAGTGCGCTTTTCCCCGTTAAGAACAATCCTTTCGGAATGTCTCTCGGCGATCCGGGCTTCAATGAAAACGTCAGCGTTCCCATGTTCTACTCGGGCGGCGAGCTCTCTCACTTAACAGAGCTTCCCAAGCAAGGCAAGGACGGTATCGAGCGTCTGAACTACCTCGCATCCGTTAACAAGCTCGTTAAGAGATTCGACGTAGACTTCGACCACAAAGAAACCTGGGAAGACCCCAACTTCGGAGTACCCGGCGACAGAGTCGAGAAGGTTCCCGACGAGTCCAGAGGCAGTGTCCTCACCATTAACTACTACGACAGCACAGACGGCGTATGCCGCACAGCTCTCGCAAGCGTAAGCGGACAGGTACACGAGTGCAGACACCATACCAACGAGAACGCATGGAAGTTTATTTCACAGTTCTCACGTGAATAATAAGTCAATATTTAAGGCGGCAGAGAAGAGATTCTTTGCCGTCTTTTTTCATGAAATAAGAGGGCTTATTTTGCGCTATTGCATTTTGAAGTAAACAGCGGTAAAGTGTAGACTGTTGCTATAAAGTAAATCCCGAAAGGAAATCAGGTTATGAGGATTAAGAAATTTACCGCCATCCTTCTTTCTGCAGCGATGGCAATAAGCATGTGCGCTTGCACGGCCAAAGAAGAAAAAGTTGAGAAGGCTCCTTTTGACGAAGCCGCATATCTTGAAAACATTACCGACGAGGTAGTGGACAATCTGGCACAGATTGGCAAGGATGAAGCATACATAAAGTTATACTCCTATGAAGACAGTGTGACCGAAATAGCCCAAAAATGCGGCACTTTAAGCGTAGACAACACAAAAGGCTACTACGAAATCGCCACCGGTGATGAGGTCATGAGCAAGATTTTGAAGGCGATTGATGAAAATGGGGATATGAACGGATTAAGTGAGACTTCCGTAGATTACATCAGAAAACGCATGTCCGGCAACCTTGCAAGCTTAGTAAACGGAAGAGCAGGCGTTTATTATGTGGTCGTTTCAACCGCACTCAATTATTCCCGCACTTATGTGCCCGAAGAGCAGATAGCCGACAGAGTAAGAATTATTCCTACCGATGATGAAAAGACTTTCTACTTCGTAAGCTTTGTAAATACCGGCGACGGCGCTTTAACCGTAACCACAACTTACATATTCTGCTACGGTGATGTGGAAGAAGAATTCAGTGATTTGTTCGGAATAACATTAACAAAAGTGGACAAATAAACATAGTGTTTGATTATAGGGCTCGGCAGTTATGCCGGGCCTTTTCTATGCGAAAATATGTTACGATAGTTAAAAAAATTTAACTAAAAATATTGACATTATTTTAAAAATGTATATGATATCAAATAGTTAAATAATTTTAACTAAATATTTTTAACCTTAAAGGAGACAACTTATGTTTGAAACAGTCAAAGAAATAATCATCGATATACTCAGCTGCCCCGCAGATAAAATCACTCTCGAGGCAGACCTTTTTAAGGACCTTGGTGCGGATTCCCTCGATGCCGTAGAGCTTACGCTTGCGGTTGAGGAGAAGACAGGTATCTCAATCGATCAGGATGCGATGCATGATATGAAGACCATCCGGGACATCGTTGAGTACTTAGAGGCACACAAATAATCATGGAAATAAGAGAAGTAAAAGAACTCTTAAAGGTATTTGACGAAAGTCAGAGCACATATCTCGAGGCTGATGTCGCCGGCGGGCATGTGAAGCTTATGAAGCAGAGTAGCAACGACGCAGTATCCAAGCCCGTGCAGGTGCCGGTCGAAAAGACTGAAGTGTCTGAAACGTCTGCTGAGTCGGTTGAGGTCGCAGAAGAAGGTACGAATGTTACGGCGCCTCTTGTAGGTGTGTTCTATACCGCGGCTTCGCCCGAGGAACCTTCTTTTGTTCAGGTAGGCGACAAGGTTAAGGCAGGCGATACGCTTTGCCTTATTGAGGCCATGAAGATGATGAACAAGATTGTGGCGCCAAGAGACGGTATCGTACGCAAAATCTACGTTAAGAATCAGGATGTTGTGGGATACGGAGATATTCTTTTTACAATCGGGGACTAAGCATGTTTAAGAGAATATTGGTGGCCAACCGCGGCGAGATTGCGGTAAGAATCATCAGAACCTGCATGGAAATGAATATCGAAACCGTAGCGATTTATTCCACCGCCGACAAGGAATGCCTGCACGTTAAGCTTGCGAGCGACAGCGTATGCGTGGGTTCGTACAAGGCGGCGGACAGCTATCTAAACATTGACGCGATTATCAGCGCGGCACTTGTGAAAGGGTGCGACGCGATACATCCGGGATATGGATTTCTGTCCGAGAACAGTGAGTTTGTCAGGAAATGCAACGAGTACGGAATTGCTTTTATCGGCCCCACGGCTGAGGCGATGGACGCGCTCGGCAACAAGGCAACCGCAAGGCGCATCATGAAAGACGCCGGAGTGCCTACGGTTCCGGGGTATGACGGCCCTATAGACAGTGCCAAGAAGCTTGAGAAGATAGCAAGGAGAATAGGCTATCCGCTCCTGGTCAAAGCAAGTGCGGGCGGCGGTGGACGTGGTATGAGACGCGTTAACGGTCCCGCGGAACTTGAAAGCCTCTTCGGGGAAGCCAAGGCTGAGGCGAAGGCTTGTTTTGGCAACGATGAGATGTATGTGGAGAAGCTTATCGAGAATCCCAAGCATATAGAGTTTCAGATACTTGCGGACGAATTCGGAAACGTAATTCACCTGGGCGAGCGCGACTGCTCCATACAGAGGAAGAATCAGAAACTCATAGAGGAAAGCCCTTGCATGTTCATTAAAGACGACCTGCGTAAAGCTATGGGCAAGGCGGCGGTACTGGCGGCGAAGGCAGCGGGGTACACAAGCGCGGGAACGGTTGAGTTCGTGCTGGATAATAAGGGTCATTACTATTTCATCGAGATGAATACCCGCATTCAGGTGGAGCACGCGGTCACCGAGATGGTTACGGGTGTGGACCTTATCAAAGAGCAGATAAGGATTGCCTTTCACGAGCCGCTGCGGCTGCGTCAGAAGGACATTAAGCTATCCGGGCACGCTATCGAGTGTCGCATTAATGCGGAGAATCCGGCAGCAGGCTTTATGCCCGGAAACGGTAAAATCGGTTTTCTGAACATACCGGGCGGCGCGGGAGTGCGTGTGGATACGCTTTTGTATAACGGGTACGAGACAAGCCCGTTCTACGATTCGATGATGGCCAAGATAATTGTTCACGCGCCCACAAGGCTTGAGGCTATACGGCGCATGCGAAGAGCTCTGCTGGAACTGGTGACGGAGGGGATAGTGACAAACGGAGATTTTGACTACCTTCTTTTGCACCATCCCGACTTTATAAAGGGCAAATACAACGTAGGCTTCATCGAGGCGCATGCTGAGGAGATTCTGTCATGGGACAAGGCGGCCGCGAGGCTTAAGTCCGACGAGTAACGTGAGGGAAAATGGTTACAGCTGTTGAAGAAAGAAAAAACAAGTTTATAAGATACAAGAACTTAAGAGAAAACGCGACGGAAGTGCTTGAGGGCAGGGCGAAGATAGTGATTCCTGCCGAGAAGGTTGCAGAAGCGTACACGGCGATGGATAGGGTAAGAGATATTGCCGATGCAGGTTCTTTTGCAGAGCTTTCCTGTGAATTCGGGGAGACCGATCCGCTGGAATTTAGTGGGTATTCCGAGAAAAAGAAAGCGCTTCGCGACGAGACGGGACTTCATGACGCAGTTGTGTCGGGGCGCTGCACTGTGGGCGGATACCCTGCGGTGATGGCGGTCATGGACAAGCGTTTCATGATGGCTTCCATGGGAATTGAAGTGGGCGAGAAGATAGCCCGCGCGGCGGAATACGCTATGGAGAACGGGCTGCCGCTTATTATCTTTACCGCAAGCGGTGGCGCGAGAATGCAAGAGGGTATGCTTGCTCTCATGCAGATGGCCAAGACGAGCGCGGTGATAGAGAGGTTCAAGGAAGCGGGAGGGCTGTACATATCGGTTCTTACGCATCCCACGACCGGAGGTGTGAGCGCAAGCTTCGCTACACTCGGAGACATTACGTTAGCTGAGCCGGGAGCGTTGATAGGGTTCGCGGGGCCGAGGGTAATCGAGCAGACCATTGGCGAGAAATTGCCGGAAGGGTTCCAGAGAGCCGAGTTTCTCGAAGAGCACGGATTCGTGGACCGCGTGGTTGCAAGGCGCGAGATGAAAGCGGTGCTTACAAAGCTTTTAAAATTACATAGCAAGGAGTCTTTATGAAGGCCTTTGACAGAGTGCTTAAGGCAAGAGAGATAGCCCGCCCGAAGATTACCGATTATGTGGAGGCGCTCTTTACGGATTTTTTTGAATTAAGGGGCGACGGGCTTAAGAAAGAAGATAAGAGTATATACGGAGGAATCGCGCTTTTCCATGGGGAGCCCGTGACGGTTATCGGACACAGAAAAGGAAAGGACGCGAGCGAAAATATAGATTGCAACTTCGCGATGCCCGGACCCGAGGGGTACAGAAAGGCGTTACGCCTTATGAGGCAGGCGGAGAAATTTAAGAGACCTGTTATCACATTCGTGGATACGCCGGGAGCTTACCCGGGGCTTGAAGCGGAGATGTTCGGACAGAGTCAGGCGATATCGGAGAGCCTTGCGGTGATGAGCAGGCTTAGGACGCCTATAGTGACCGTTGTGACCGGTGAAGGAAGCAGCGGCGGCGCGCTTGCGATATCGGTGGCGGACAGAATATTTATGCTGGAAAATGCTATATATTCGGTGCTGTCGCCGGAGGGATTCGCATCCATTCTTTGGCATGACAGCTCTAGAAAAGCGGAGGCGGCGGAGGTTATGAAGCTTACGGCGGATGACCTTCTTAAGTTTGGAGTGGCAGACGGGATAATCTCGGAAGATTCGATATTTGCCAATGTTGATAAGGCTTTAAGCGAGGCGCTTTCGGTACTTAAAAAGAAAGGTACGGAAGAACTCGTGGAAGAGCGTTACAGGAAATACAGAAAATTTGACGAAAGGTTTTGCGGGGCTTAAGCCGCGTGTGAGACTTAAAATGATCGGAATTAAGATACTTGCCACGGGAAGCTGCGTGCCTAAGAGGGTTGTGAGCAACGATGTGCTTTCGACCATAGTGGACACCAGTGATGAGTGGATTACAAAGCGTACCGGCATGAAAGAAAGAAGGTATGTGAGCGAGGGTGAAGACCAGACATACCTTGCGGAACATGCGGCAAGAGAGGCAATTGAGCGCTCGGGAGTGACCGTGGAAGACATTGAGGTGGTTATAGTGTGTACCGTTTCTGCGGAATATTATTCTCCCTCGGCAGCGTGCCTGTTACAGGGAAGGCTCGGGCTCAGAAACGATATAATCGCGCTTGATGTGGGAGCGGGATGCTCCGGATTTATCTTCGGGCTTGAGACCATGAGGGCGCTTATGATGGCGAGAAATGCCAAGGCCGGATTGATAGTGGGTGCCGAAGTGTTGTCCAAGAAAATGGATATGACGGACAGAAGCACCTGCGTTCTTTTTGGAGACGGCGCGGCGGCAGCAGTCGTGAAGCTCGATGAAAGACCGTATCACTCGGTTATAGGCGTGGACGGCGACGAAGAGATGATTAATATAAAGGTTCCCGACGGATACATTCATATGGACGGTCAGGGAACGTACAAATTCGCGGTGGCGACGGTTCCGACGGTTATCGAAGAAGTGGTCGCAAAAGCAGGACTTACGTACGACCAAATCGACCATTTCGTAATGCACCAGGCGAATCTCAGAATAATCGAGTCTGTTGCCAAGAAGATGGAACAGCCGATGGATAAGTTCGTGGTGAATATTCAGAAGTACGGAAATACTTCGGCGGCAAGCGTGGGGCTTGCCCTC